>Ga0194037_1000590_pt1 | contig 27912 bp, 24 predicted proteins | sample JunL306m_MetaG_FD_148653 | JGI IMG/M metagenome (GOLD analysis project Ga0194037, IMG submission 148653) | Anoxic zone freshwater microbial communities from boreal shield lake in IISD Experimental Lakes Area, Ontario, Canada - Jun2016-L304-6m | ecosystem: Environmental > Aquatic > Freshwater >...
GCGTATTGCATACGCCCAACATCGACAGTCCAATGTTATAGAGCTTATTTTATAAGGGCGTATGCAATACGCCCCTACGATCTTCACCACAATGTTATCGTTCTCGCGTGGGAATGCTAACCATTATTTGTTTAGATACCTATGCCGTAGGGAAAGGTCGCGACCTGTACCTACATTACGATTGGCCTCCAGATTTAGATCGACATCTACTTATTCATAGCCACAACAGGTTATTTCCTGAAAGTTTTGGGGACGTCTAATTAGATGGGTCTTCATAAAAAGATCCTTGCACAAGATTAAAGCCGGTGCTTTCTGCTAGTTGTGCATCGCTATCTTGATCAATCTGCAATAGGATGCTTTGTCCTCCGTCTATTTCAATTCGTGCATTTAAATCACGTAATTTTTTAGCTAAAGTTTCATCGCTTTGTTGATGAAGCGATTTAGCCGATAAGCTAACATAATAGGGTGATAGCTGGGTAATAAGATCAAACGATTGTTTATCCTGTGCGACATAATCAAACTTAAGCGCAATTTTATAACCCCGAATCCGGTAATTTAGGAGTCCGGCAATGAGGGCAGGATAGTGTTTGGCATAAGGACTACTGACAGTCATAGTAATGACGATGTTTTTGGTTTCTAAGCCGCAATGGTTGATCACTTCTTCAAAATAAGCGCCGTGATCTTTTTTAATGCCGAGTATGTGGCGAGGATCAACTTCAAGAAATAATGAGTTCTGTAAATGTGTTAGAGGTAAATAATTAAGCATGTGCGTAGTGCGAGATAAGCGATCAAAATCAATAATTGATTCGAAATTGTTATCTTGATGAGCTCGATGACTTAGTAAGTTTTCTATCTCGTCTGAATACAGGTATTGAACTTCATGAGTTGATACCTTGAGTTTGGCAGCATGGCCGATAATTTCATTAGGCTTTTGAGCAAGGCGTATGGGTAAAAAGAGACTGCTGATTTTGATTTGTCCAAAGAGAGTGCTGATCACTTGATTTTCTAGTAGAAAAGGGCGAAAACTCGAGTGATGTTCCTGTCCAAAGCGGTCGTTAAAATAATCAGCTAAATTTTGTAAGGGCATAGCTTTTTCCTTATAGTTGTTAGAGGCTGCTGTAGAAAGCTAATTGTGTGATATGCCTGTTAGAGTGGGTGATTAATTTGCAGTGTTTCCTGTATAAAAAAAGCGGGCCTAAGCCCGCACAAAAAACATTCCCTGTTTATAGGAGAGACACATGAAGACACACTCAATGCAAATACTATGGCTGGTATTTGCTGGGCTTGGATATAGCTTAAGGGTATAGTTTGTTTTAATAAAACGGTATTATTCGAGAATATTATCTAATAAGTAGATATTTGTGCTGTGGGAACGATATTAACTACGTAGGGGCGTATGCAAGAAGCCCCTACGACCCAAGCATTTTTGCGGGTAAATGACATGTAGCCCGCAATAAGACTTTGCGGGCGGAAGCAAGTAAAGCGTTTCTGGCATAGGTGTTGCGCTTGGGTTGGAAACGCCATCACGCGCTGCGCTAGCATGGTCTTATTCCGACCTACAAAGGATATTCATGTTAACGTTTTTAAAATTGACAGCTAATCATTCTAAAATGGTATTATTTACATCTTATAGACCTATCACTATTTAATGTATTCCCCTCATTGATCGATCATCATGTCATTTAAATTCTCTAAATTAGCGTTGTTAACGACTTGCTTATTATTAATAGCTTGTGGACAGCCGGGTCCTTTATATATGCCAGATAAACCTGCGCCTATTTATGTGCCTCCTGAGCCGCAATCACCACCGACTGATAAAAATAAATAAATATGGATTTTTTTAATTACCGCAACAACGAGCTGTATGCCGAAGATGTGGCTGTGCAAGACATTTGTACTCAATATGGCAGCCCTTGTTATATCTATTCAAGAGCCACCTTGGAGCGACATTGGGTAGCTTTTGATCGGGCTTTTACGGGTCATGCTCATTTGATTTGTTATGCCGTAAAAGCCAATTCAAATATTGCGCTGCTTAATGTTTTAGCTCGCTTAGGTTCTGGCTTTGATATCGTTTCTTTAGGTGAGTTACAGCGAGTACTAGCTGCAGGTGGCGACCCTAAGAAAATTGTATTTTCTGGGGTAGGTAAGCGTGAAGATGAGATTTTAGCAGCCTTAAAAATAGGCATACGTTGCTTTAATGTAGAAGTGATCGATGAACTGGATAGAATCAATAGACTCGCTGGTGAGCTGGGGGTGATTGCTCCGGTTTCTTTTCGAGTGAATCCAGATGTCGATGCCAATACCCATCCTTATATTTCTACCGGCTTAAAGGAAAATAAATTTGGTATCGATATTACCCTAGCATTGGCTGAATATAAACGCGCTACACAGATGTCGAATATTGAGGTGGTCGGTATCGATTGTCATATTGGTTCTCAATTGACAGAAACACGACCCTTTTTAGATGCCTTGGATAAAGTGCTTGATTTAGTCTCTGCACTAAAAGCTGAGGGTATAGACTTAAAGCATTTGGATTTGGGGGGTGGCTTAGGTATTCGTTATAACGACGAGCAGCCGCCGGAGCCTGCTGATTATATTGCTGCGGTTTTAGAACGCTTGGGCGAGACTGATTTTGAGATTTTATTGGAGCCAGGACGTGCAATTGTCGGTAATGCCGGTATTTTAGTAACCCACGTTGAATATCTAAAACCCACCGAGCATAAGAACTTTGCTATTGTTGATGCGGCTATGAATGATCTGGTTCGTCCCTCATTATATAGTGCATGGCAGGCGATTATTCCAGTTAAGCTTGAAAGTGATGCTCCTGAGTTGCAATGGGATATTGTTGGCCCAGTTTGTGAAACCGGTGATTTCCTAGGTAAGAATCGTGCTCTTAAGTTGGCAGTTGGCGATTTGTTGGCGATACGCTCATCGGGTGCTTATGGCTTTTCTATGAGCTCTAATTATAACTCTAGACCTAGAGTGCCTGAACTTATGGTTGATGGTGATCAAACCTATTTGATTAGAGAAAGAGAGAGCATTGAGCAGCTTTGGTCTGGTGAGCATTTATTGCCATGATACATTTCACTAAAATGCAGGGCTTGGGCAATGATTTTGTGGTGATAGATGCCATTAATCAAGTCATTAATTTAAGTGCTGAACAAATTCGTTTTATGGCTGACAGGCATTTTGGTATTGGCTTTGATCAGCTTTTGCTGGTTGAAAAACCAGTTAGTGCAAATGCTGCTTTCAAATATAGAATTTTTAATGCCGATGGTAGTGAAGTTTCTCAATGTGGCAATGGTGCAAGATGCTTTGCTAGATTCGTTCGCGATAAAGGCTTATCAGATCAAAATGATATTTGCGTGGATACCAATGCCGGTCAATTGATTTTGAGCTTTACTGACGATGATTTAATTACTGTCAATATGGGGGTTCCTAAGCATTTGCCTTCAGAAATTCCGTTGCTTTTTGCACACGAAGCTTTGAATTATGAAGTGACTATTAATGGCGTTAAGCATGTTTTTGCTGCAGTTTCAATGGGTAATCCTCATGCAGTGTTAGTGGTTGATGATGTAAGCAATACGCCAGTGGCTGAGTGGGGTAGGGCATTAGAAAGTCATGAATTATTTCCAGAGCGTGCAAATATAGGCTTTATGCAAGTTATTGATCGTCAGCATATAAAATTGCGCGTCTATGAGCGAGGAGCAGCTGAAACGCTCGCTTGCGGTAGCGGTGCTTGTGGCGCTGTAGTCATAGGTGTTTTACAAAATTGTCTAGACCCAGAGGTTAATGTTGAATTGCCTGGTGGTCAGTTAGTTATCAATTGGGCAGGGCGAGGTGAGGCCGTATTAATGACTGGATCAGCGAGCTCTGTTTTTGATGGAATTATTGATTTATGAGTAAGAAAAGTACCCAAGTAAGTGCAGATCAAGTCGCAGAATACTTACAACAATATCCCGATTTTTTCCATGAGCATTTAAATCTATTAGGAGATTTGAATATTCCTCATCCGAGTGGCACAGCAACTTCTTTAATACTCAAGCAAGTTGAGTTACTAAGGACTAAACATCAAGATTTAGAATATCAACTCAATGAATTATTAGAGATTGCAAGAAATAACGATGCTTCTTTTATTCGTATGCACAAGCTAACATTGGCTTTGCTTGAGGCATCAACACTTGCAGAGGTCGTCACTAATCTTAATATTGTTATGGCAGAATATTTTCTAACTGATTTTGTGGCTGTACGTATTGTTAAAGAGGTTACTAATCCAAGTATTAGTAATTTGTTTATAGAACCAAACAGTGAGAATTTAAAACCTTTTTTAAAGGTATTGGCTAGCAATCAACCTAAATGTGGTCGGGCTACTTTAGCTCAAGCTAAAGTTTTGTTTGGTGATGCGGCAACTGAAGTAAAGTCTTGTGCCATCATCCCGATGAACTTTACTGAACTTGATGGTATTTTGGCGATTGGCAGTCGAAATGAAGATAGGTTTCATCATAGTATGGGGAATTTGTTTTTAACACAGATGAGTGAAATTATAGGTACTCGATTTATTGCTCTGTTAAATAAAGCGAATGTTGGCTGATCAGGAATCGTTATTAGTCAATTTTTTAGAGCAATTGACAGTAGAAAAACGCTCTTCTAGCCATACGGTTGCAAATTATCAAAGAGACATTCGACGTTTACAAAATTTTTGTAGCAGTAAAACTATAGAGCAATGGTCGGCAGTTACGCAGAATGATATTAGGTCTCATATAGCCAGTAGGCATCGACAAGGTATAGGCAGTAGTAGTCTGCAAAGAGAGTTGTCAGCCATACGCAGTTTTTATGGTTATTTGTTGAAACAAAGATATGCGGAGATTAATCCAGCTCAATATGTAAAAGCCCCTAAACAAGTCAAGAAATTACCTAAAACAATGGATGTTGATCAAGTTAAAGGCTTGTTAGAGGCAGGAAGTAGTTCAATACTTGAAGTGAGAGATTTGGCTATGTTTGAACTGTTTTACTCGTCAGGTCTGCGCTTAAGTGAATTGGCGGCTCTTAATGTTGAAGATGTTGATTTGCAAGATCAGTCTTTAGTAGTCCGTTCAGGGAAAGGTGGGAAGTCAAGATTATTACCTGTAGGAACCAAAGCAATAGGAGCCATTAATCTTTGGTTGCAACAACGAATAAAATCAGCCACTACTGAGTCGGCTGTATTTATAACGTCAACAGGAAAACGTCTTGGTCAACGAAGTATCGAGTTGCGCTTAGAGTTGTGGTGCAAGAAAAAGGGCATTGCAGAGCACATTCATCCCCATATGCTTAGGCATTCTTTTGCTAGTCATTTGCTTGAGGCGAGTCAGGATTTAAGGGCTGTGCAGGAGTTGCTTGGACATAGTAATATTTCGACAACACAGATATATACCCATCTTGATTTCCAGCATTTAGCTGAGGTCTACGATAATGCCCATCCACGAGCAAAAAAAAAACCAGAATAGCATTGCCTTGTTAGGCAAAAACATTAAAAATCTGCTAACATGTCACCAATTTTTTATATAAAAGTAGTCTGTTTTTATCAGAGATAACCTTAATACAGGATAGCGGAAATGGCAGCAAGCGATACATTGGATGAAGGAAAATCTAAAGGGATACTTTGGGGCTTTGGTATGCTTACCTTGGTGGTTCTCATTGTGCTTCTAATATTGGGTGCTTGGTGGGGTAGTGAACCTGGTCAGTTTAATATATTAGAAGAGGCTCACAAACGATCAGAAGAATCAAAATTAGAAAGTGAACATGGTGGTCATGGCGGTGGTCATGGCTCAGCACCTGCGGAAGAAGCCCATAAGTCAGCAGAAGAGGGGCATAAGCCTGCCGAAGAGCTTGATATTTCTGAGATGCCTATCGGTTATGTCTATACGAATACCTTGGCTCATATCGCCGAGGTTCTTTTGCATAAGAGCGGCGGTTATATTACTAATGACGTTGCACCTCCTGGTGTATTTCTAGATAACATATCAAATTGGGAATATGGTGCTTTGGTTATGTTGCGCGATGCGACAACTGCACTTAGAAACCACTTTGCTAGGGATCAATCACAATCAGCAGAAGATCCTGATTTAGCAATTGCAGAGCCTTATTTTTATTATGAACATAATTCCTGGGCTTTACCGTCAACCGAAGCTGAATATCAAAAAGGTATAGAGGCTTTACATAAATATATGACGCGTTTGCAAAAATATGGTGGCCCTGTTAAAAAAGCTCAGTTTTATTCTAGGGCTGATAATTTATGGCAGTACACCGAGGTCGTTATTAAGCGTTTAGGTGGATTATCTACTCGTTTAACGGCTAATAGTGCGGGTGGAAATTATGGTCCAGGGCTTTCTGATATTGAGAAATTAGCCGCTGATGAAAAAGGTACGCCCATTACTAAAGTATCTTGGCTAGAGATAGACGATATTTTCTATGAAGCTCGTGGAGCAAGTTGGGCTTTATTGCATATACTCAGGGCGATTAAACACGATTTCGCCGATATTTTGTTAGATAAACGTGCTATGCGTACCGTTGATATTATGATTAAGGCGATGGAAAATGCTTTGACGCCAATTTTAAGCCCGATGATTTTAGATGGTAGTGGTTATGGTTTATTTGCTAACTATTCATTAACTATGGCAAATTATATATCTAGGGCTAATGCTGCAGCACTCGATTTACGTGACATTATGAATAGGGGTTAAGTGTTGATGGATGAGCAAATTAATTATAATTTGACGCAGTTGGGTACTTGGAAGCGAATTTTCTTTATGCTTATTTTTACTGCTATTGGTTCATTGGTCAGGATGACGCTGTGGTTTGTGATTCTATTGCAGGTCGCTTCCACTTTATTAACAGGAAAAACTAATCCCAATATTTTAAACTTTGGTCGTAGTCTATCTGTTTACACTTATCATATATTACTGTTTTTGACCTTCAATACCGAGACGAAACCATTTCCTTTTTCTGATTGGAATATGACTGCTGAATTGCAATTACCTAAAGAGTAGTTTTTACCACCGTAGGGGCGTATTGCATACGCCCTTATAAAACATAAAACAAGCTCTATTACATTAACTTTCCTAAATGGGTTTAGCTTATTTGCCACTGAAGATAAATTTCTTTTCCCCAGTCTGTAACTTAAAAGCGGGGATATTAGGATGCGCTTCACTTTCTTCAGCGCATCCTATTCTAATCTTAGTTTAAATAATCGTTTGAGCCTGTAGGTCGGCATGGTAAGACGATCTAACCATGGGTGCGCTAGCAACTTGCTTAAAGCCTAATTGTTTTGCTACCACGGCATAGTCATCAAATTGTTCTGGAGTAATATAGCTCAATACCGGTAAATGCGACTTAGTGGGTTGAAGATATTGACCTAAAGTAAGCATTGAACAACCATTTGCTATTAAGTCTCTCATGACTTGATGCACTTCTTCTTGCTCTTCACCAACACCCAGCATGAGGCCTGATTTTGTTGGAATATTGGGTTGGGCAATACTGTATTTTCGTAACAAATCTAAGGAACCATGATAATCAGCACCTGGACGGACTTGTTTATAAAGTCTAGGCACCGTTTCTAAGTTATGGTTAAAAACATCACAAGGTTGTTCCGCGAGTATTGCTATCGCTTTATCGATACGGCCTCGAAAATCAGGTACTAAGATTTCAATTTTGGTGGAGGGGGTTTGTAGGCGTATTTTCTTGATGCAATCTGCGAAATGTCCTGCACCACCATCTCTTAAGTCATCACGATCGACGGAAGTAATCACTACATATTTTAAGGCCATGGCTTTAATCGCATCAGCTAGGCTTTGTGGTTCGTTGGCGTCCAGTGCTAATGGTTTGCCATGTGCTACATCACAAAAAGGGCAGCGGCGGGTACATAAGTCGCCCATAATCATAAAGGTGGCTGTGCCGTGTTGAAAACATTCGCTAAGATTAGGACAGGCCGCTTCTTCACAAACGCTATGTAGTTTGTGTTCGCGTAATAGTTCTTTGATTTTTGTAACTTCATTGCTGGCAGATAACTTGACTCGTATCCACTCGGGTTTTCTCAAAACGTTATCAGACTGCTCAACTTTTATGGGTATACGAGCTAGTTTTTCTGCGCTACGTTGATGAGATTCTGGTGTTGAGCGGGAAGGGGCTTGTATGGTCATTTTGATAATGTCGATGTAATGGTGCTGACTAGGGAGTTTGCAAGTAGATCAGTGCCAATATTAACACCTAAGTCAGAGATTTGTGTGACTTTAAGGTCAGAATAGCCGCAGGTGTTGATATGGTCAAAGGGTTTTAAGTCCATGTTGTTGTTTAAACTAAGGCCATGATAGCTGCAGTTTTTTTTAATTCTTAAACCAATGGAGCCAATCTTTTTCCCTTCAACATAAACACCTGGAGCATCAATTTTGGCATTAGCAGAAATACCCAATTCTGCTAGTGTGTTAATCATAGAGCATTCTAATAAGCTGACAAGTTCACGTATATTGAGTTCTAGGCGCTTTATATCAAATAAAGTATAGATGACTAATTGACCTGGGCCATGATAGGTAACTTGCCCACCCCGATCTGATTGAATGACTGGAATATTGCCAACATTGAGTAGGTGTTCAGTTTTACCATTTAAACCCAAGGTGTAAACAGGATTGTGTTCTACGATCCAAAGCTGGTCTGAATAATCGCTACAGCGCTCTTCGGTATAACGCTGCATATTTTGCCAAGTGGTGGTGTAATCCTGCAACCCTAGGTCACTTATTATCATGAGCGAATGGACTAGGTATTAAATTAAGCTTACTTATTACAGAGCCATTAATACATGAGGGTGATCGGTTAAATCTTGGTATATAGCATCTAACTGTTGTTTGCTGTTAGCTTCAATGATCACCGTAATTGCCATGAAATTACCATCTTTGCTAGGGCGAGAATTCACAGAATCTGCAGTAATTTCTGGAGCGTGGCGCCGAACAATATCGATTACGATTAAATCAAGTTCAACATCTGATTTGCCCATGGCTTTAATGGGGAATGGGCAGGGGAATTCAAAAAGCGTTTCTTCAGTCATAGTAGAGATTTTTTATAAGCTTGAAATAAATGATTGACTATATGCCATACGGAACCTGGCTTGCCATCACCTACTAGTTTAGAGTCTAGCTCTACCACAGGGATTATTTCACGTGTCGAGCTAGTCACCCAAATTTCACTCGCTGTCTGAATAGCCGCGAAAGAAATGTTATCTTCTCTACAAGGGATGTCATTTTTTCTAGCGATGTCTAATATCACGTCTCGAGTGATGCCGGGTAAAATGCTATTGCTTTTGGCTGGGGTAATAAGGACATCATCAATCACTGCGAATACGTTACTTGCTGCACCTTCAACCACATAACCGTCTTTTACCAATAAGGCTTCTGCACATCCATTGTCTATCGCTTCTTGTCGGTGCAAAATATTGCCAAGTAGGGTAATGGCTTTGATATTGCAAAATTGCCAGCGACTATCATCTAAACTGATAGCTTTAACGCCATGATTCAAGCCTGCAAAGGGGACAATATTTGAGCACATGGCAAAAACAGTTGCCTCTATGTTTTCAGGGAAAGCATGATCTCTTTTTGTTGCAACGCCACGAGTAACTTGCAAGTAAATATATTGATCGAATTGCGGATTTAATAGTGGAATTAGAATTTCTAACCATTGCTCGCGACTATGTGGATTAGCGAGTCTTATCCCGTCTAAGCTATTTTCTAGACGTTGTAAATGATCTTGGAAATGAAATAAATGTCCAGAATAAGCTGGTATGACTTCATAAACGCCATCACCAAATAAAAATCCACGATCTAAAACTGAAACTTTTGCTTCATTCAGTGGGATATAATCACCGTTTAAATAAACTATCTTATTTTCCATTATCAGATTTCTCCATCATTAACAGAGCGCTATCGATTACGCGTTGAAACATATTGCCCTTATCAATGGCTTGTAAGCTAACCAAGTCTTTTTCGATGATAAGTTCATCTTTAAGTGAGACTCTAACGGTACCTAGTTTTGTATGTTCTGCGATAGGAGCAATTATTTTTTTATCAATATTAACTACAGCTTTGAGGTCTGAATAAAGGCGGCGTGGAATAGTGACGTATAGGTCTTCTGTAAGACCTAAAGGAATAGTCTTGTTGGCACCTTTCCAAATTCTAGCTTCATTGAGTGGCTTATTGCCTTCGTATAAGCGGTGTGATTCATAAAATCGAAAGCCGAAATTAATTAAGGTTTGATTCTCGTTAGCTCTAGCGATGGCACTTTTTGTGCCCATTACGACAGAAATAAGGCGCATGTCTTCTCTAAGCGCCGAGGCAACTAAGCAATAACCTGCATCATCAGTAAAGCCGGTTTTAACGCCGTCTACTGAATCATCTCGAGAAAGAAGTTTGTTGCGATTTTGCTGGGTAATTTTATTGTAAGTGAATTCTTTTTGTGAGAACCAAGGATAGTATTCAGGAAATTCTTTGATTAAGGCAGCCGTGAGTATTGCTAGGTCACGCGCACTGCTGTAATGATCTGGATTAGGTAAGCCATCACTATTTTTAAAATGACTGTTATTCATTCCCAAACGTGCGGCATGTTGGTTCATCATGTCAGCAAAGGTTGTTTCATCTCCTGCGACATGCTCGGCAAGGGCTACACTTGCATCATTGCCTGATTGAATAATAACGCCATGTAACAAATCTACAATTTTAACTTGATTTCCAAGTTCTAAAAACATGCGAGAACCAGAGGTTTTCCAGGCTTTTTCGCTAATAGTTACGGTATCGTCTAAGTGTAAATGGCCGTTGCTGAGTTCTTTGAAGACAACATAGACAGTCATGATTTTGGTAAGACTTGCGGGTGCAAGTCTTGCGTCGGCATTACTTTCAGCTAAGACTTTGCCAGTGTGGAAGTCTTCTAGTAAGTAGGCGCTTGCAGCAATAGTAGGTGCTGAGGGAGTTGTGATTTCATTTTCTTGAGCGTGTGCTTGAGAAAAGGTAATGAATAAGCTGAAAAACCAAATTAAGTAGTATTTATTAAAAGGATGCATTGCTCTTTAATGTGACAGGTAAACAATATTTTAGCTTACATTGTAACACGCGTGCTTTGTGATAGGTTGGATTCAGTAACAAATTGTGTGTCAAATATGCCAATTTCTGCCAGTTGTTGGTTAAGTTCATTAGCATTAACAGTTGATTTAATTGGACCTATTTGTACCTTATATAAAGTTGATTTTTTATAGGTAGATGAAAGGATTTTTGCTGAGGGTAAATTGCTAGCAGCAATTTTATTCTTAAGTTCTAAAGCTTTTTTAGCCGTTCCAAAGCTGCCCACTTGAAGAAAAACTTGCTTTGCTTGTGTTGCGGCTAGTTGTTGAATTTTTGGTAACGCTTGTTTTGGGGATATTGCTTTGATTTCAATAGCACTTGAATTACCTTCACCCAAATCTAGATTTTTTGCAGCAGCATAGGATAAATCGACTTCTTTATTACCCACAAAAGGACCTCTATCATTAATTCTGACAATAATGCTGCGATGATTAGTTAAGTTAGTGATTTGAGCGTAAGAGGGAATTGGGAGTGTTTTGTGTGCAGCAGTCATGGCATACATATCAAATATTTCGCCAGTAGCTGTTTTTTTACCGTGAAAACCAGGCCCATACCAAGAAGCTATACCTTGCTTTAGATATCGGCTAATGCGAGGTAAAAGGTTGTCTTCAGAGTTTTGATCACCAGCAATGTTGGTGTTTAGTTTTGTATGCTGTCTTAATACAGCTGAATCTTCTGGAGTTATGTCCGTGGTTCTAGCGCTTTTAATTTGATCTGTTGAACAGCCAAACAAGGTAAGAACTAAGGTTGCTATTATTATTTTATTCATGGTTACCGCCTTTTTTATTTAAAATAGACTGACTTAATTGGTATACCGCCATAGCATATTAGGGCTATGGTTGTAACGAGTTATGACATTAATTTGTCTAAACCCGCCCAGAGTTCATTAGTGGGTCTTTGCCCTAATGGTTGCTCAAAAGTAAGTAGTTTTACTTTAGTGATTAAAGAAGGAATTGGCCTCATTGTTTTTAAGTTGAATAAATTTTAACTCGCCTTGTCTTAAGTCCAGCTTAAGTCCATCGGATAATATCAATTTGAAATATTATTGTCTTCATGCTCCGATTACTGGGAATTCGTTGTTTTTATATCTCAGGCTCTATTGTATCTAGGCTCATGAGTTACAAATTCCAATAAATAGAACCTAAATAAAAGGGGAATGAAGTAAGGTAATTATTAAGTTAACTATGCTTTAAGAGGCTGCTATTAACTTAAGAATTGGAATAAAGAAGAACGTCTGAGTGGCGACAAGTTCGCCTTGTAAATTCTCAAAGCCTGTCGAATAAGAAGGTAAGCTGGTTTAGCCATAGTGGCTGTGAAAGTATTATTTTCATTTTCCCTCTTTAGCAAAGAGGGGTTAGTGGAGATTTGGTCTATTAAAAACAATCATTGAATATTAGTAGCCTATAACACAAAAATCCCCCTCAGTCCCCCTTTTACAAAGGGGGACGCTAAAATCACAATACTTTCACAGTCTCTATCGCTAACCCGACTATATAAAAGCTAAATAGTGGGAAGGGCAGTGTTATGTTGGATATGAAGAGTTTTAACGAAATTTTTTATGGGTATGTATAGACATTAAGATACCGAAGCCAGATAGCAGGGTCACTATAGAGGTGCCGCCATAACTAATTAAAGGTAAAGGTACGCCAACGACTGGAAGTATTCCTATGACCATGCCTATATTGACAAACACATAAACAAAAAAAGTTAAAGAAAGGCTGCTAGCTAATAATCGATTATATGAATCTTGGGCTTGGCTTGCGATATAAAGGCAACGAGTAATGATGAGTAGATAAAGTGTTAATAATGAGAGTCCTCCAAATAAGCCAAACTCCTCTGCAAATACTGCAAAAATGAAGTCGGTAGAGCTTTCTGGTAAAAAATCTAATTCAGATTGGGTGCTTCCCAGCCAGCCTTTGCCATAAATGCCGCCCGATCCGATTGCAATTTTTGATTGTATGATGTGGTAACCTCGGCCTAGAGGATCGGCTTCTGGATTTAAGAATGTCAGTACTCTATCTCTCTGATAATCGTGCATAAAATGCCATAAAATGGGTGTTAACGCAGACAAGGTAGTTATGATAGCTGCAATAAAAATCCAAGACAGACCAGCGAAAAACAGTACAGCGGCTCCAGAACTAAAAACCAAGAGTGCAGTTCCTAAATCAGGTTGTTTAGCAATTAATAAAGTAGGTATTATTATTAATAAGCCAGCCACGATAAGATGCTTTTGTTTGGGAGGCATTGGGTGCTCTGCAAGATACCAAGCAATCATCATAGGTGTGGTCAGCTTAATCATTTCAGAGGGTTGGAATCTAAATAATCCGAGTTCCAACCAACGTTGTGCGCCTTTGCCAATTTGACCCATAATGAGCACTGCAATCAGTAATAAAATACCCAGTCCAAAAAGCAGTGTTGAATAGCGTTTGAATTGATAGGGGTCGATATGAGCGATAATAGTCATTAAAAGAAAAGCTAATCCGACGCGTTGAGCTTGTCGAATGATTACATCCATATCTTGACTGCCGGCACTATAAAGAATAACAAAACTTAATAATGAGGCCAGCAATAAGCCAATAAATAGGGGAATATCTATATGCAATTTTCTAAGGATAGTCCCTAATAGTGAGGGTGGTTCAAAATGCTCGTGGCGGGTTTCAGTTTTCATTATTATCCTTTAAGAATTGCTTGATGACTTGGCCAGCAATTGGTGCGGCTACCGAGCCGCCGTGCCCTCCATTTTCAACGATAACAGCCACCGCTATTTTAGGATCGTTGGCAGGTGCAAATGATACAAAAAGCGCGTGATCACGAAACTTAAAATCGATGCTATTTTCATTGTATTTGGCGTTTTGTTTAATGCCTAAAACCTGAGCGGTACCCGTTTTACCAGCAATTTGATAATTAATATGGGTATTGATGCCTTTAGCGGTTCCTCTTGCACTGTGTATGACATTGATCATGCCATCAATGACCGTATTTACGTTTTCTTGTTTAAGAGTTATGGTGTCTTTGTGTGTTTCTGGGCCGGGACTGGTTTCATGAGCTCTAACTATTTTATCAACCAGAAAAGGTGTTACAACATGTCCTTGGTTTGCTAAAGTTGCAGTGGCTCTGGCAAGTTGCAAGGGAGTTACTTGAAGATAACCTTGGCCTATTCCAGTAATAAGTGTTTCTCCTGGATACCAAGATTGTTTTTTTTGAGCAAGCTTCCATTCGCGTGAAGGTAATAGACCTGTTTTTTCACCGATCAGATCAATGCCTGTTTTTTCACCGAAACCAAATTGCTGAAGAAAACTGTGCATATGATCTATACCCAGCATAGAGGCCAGTCGATAAAAATACACATCACAAGATTCGGTAATTGCTTGATTTAAATCTACTGAACCATGGCCACCTTTTTTCCAATCACGGTATTGGTGGTCAACTCCAGGTAATTGATAGTAACCGGGGCAGAATAATTGTTGTTCAGGGCTGATTGCTTCGAACTCAAGTCCTGCTAAGGCTACGAATGGTTTGACAGTAGAGCCAGGCGGGTAAAGTCCTCGTAAAGCTCGATTGTAAAGAGGTTGGTTTTCTGATGTTTGTAGTGCTTGATAAGTTTCATTAGAAATGCCGACCACAAATGGATTTGGGTCAAAGCCTGGGCGACTGACAAACACTAAAACACCACCTGTTTTAATATCTATTGCTACGACTGCTCCGTTAAAACCATTAAGCGCGTCATAAGCAGTTTTTTGCAAATTAATATCTAGTGTTAAATAAAGATCTCCACCAGGCTCAGGATTGACTTCGTTTAAAGTGTTTAGTAATCGCGCTTGTACATTCGTTTCTATTTCTGCATATCCAGTTTTTCCATGTAGATCATTTTCATATGAGCTTTCTATGCCTAATTTACCAATATGTGTTGAACCTCTATATTCTGAAATAGGTAAATCTTTGAGTTCTGATTCATTAATGCGACTGACATAGCCTATAACATGTGCAGTTAGATCACTGTAGGGATAGTGGCGCACCAAGTGAGTATGTATGTCAACTCCTGGAAAATAAGGTCTTGCTACAGCAAATTTTGCAAGCTCCTCATCATTCATGCTTAATAATAATGGCGTACTTACAAAACGTTTTTGACGCTTACGTAATTTTTGAAATAGTTCGATTTTATCATTAGGTATTGCAAGAAGAGTTTGTAGGCTTAATAAAGTTTCATCGATATTGCTGATTTGCTCAGGGATGAGTTCTAAGCTATAAGAGGGGGTGTTTTCAGCGAGCACATTGCCGTGACGATCATAAATCATGCCTCGAGTAGGTACTAATGGAACGATCTTTACGCTATTGTCTTTTGCTAATGAGGAGTAATGTTCGTTACCTACTATTTGTAAGTATATAAGCCTAACAATCAATCCCGAGGTTAAAAGGATAATAACGAAGAAAGAGGTAACAATACGATTTAGGAATAAACGGTTTTCTAAAGAATGGTCTTTGATGGTATACATGGATGCTATTCTTTTATCTCATGCGTTGTGGCAAGCGAACAAATCGTAAGATACCATAGACAATTGGCCACACCATCGTACCGCTAAATACAGGCAGCCAGAAGGATGCGTGCAATTGTGCCGGGTGTTGAATATTTTTGATGAAGAATAATAATAATTGTGACAACAATAAGCAAAAGAAGATAAATAGGCCTTGTTGCGGCAAAGGGAAGTGCCGTAATCTTTTGTGTAGGTTAAGACATATATAGATCACCAGAGTATAAGCTAAAGCATATTGTCCTAGTAGTCTCCCTGTTAAAACATCAGTTAATAAACCAAAAGTCCATGCATGAAAAATACCGACACGTTCAGGGAGAGTAAGTGACCAATATATTAATGCAATCAATACCCAGTCAGGATTGAAAGTTGCTAGATTTGCCGGTAAAGGTAGTATCCGTAAGCACATGGCAAGCCCTAAAGTCACTATAATTCTAAGGAGACCTGAGGTGTTATTTACTTTCATGGCTAGTAGGCTCGTTATCTTTTTCTGTTGGCTTAGAAATTAGTGGTACAGGTGTCGATTTACTCCAAACTATCATTAATTCGCGATTTCGGTCTAATAAGGCCTTAGGTGTGGCGGTTATGGTTGTAAATGCTTTGTTAGGTTGTGGCGTAAACTCATCAACAACGCCAACAGGATAACCATGTGGAAAATTTCCACCTAAGCCTGAGGTAATGAGTAAGTCTCCGGGGTGTATATCAGCATTGCTAGGTAAAAAAGGCAGAATTAACTTATTTATTTGGCCGCTACCTACGGCGATAGTGAGTAATCCGTTGCGATTCACTTGAACTGGAATGGCGTGATTAGGGTCGGTAATTAGCATTATTTCTGATGTCATGGGTAGGGCGCGAAAAACTTGGCCAACAACACCATTGGCATCTAAAACAGGTTGCTGAGGATGAACGCCAAAACGGGTGCCTTTATTAACGACAACAATATGTTCGTAGGGTGCCATGTTTACAGATAACAATTCTGCAACTAATACTTGCTCACCTAATTTAAATGAATTTTCCAGCAGTGCCCTTAATCGAATGTTTTCTTTTTCTAAAGCTGAGAATTTAAGTAATCTTGCTTGATGTGTTAGCTGTTCTTCACGCAAGTTTTTATTTTCTTGTTTTAAGCTTTGGTAAGAGTTGATAGATTCAGATGTTTGTTCAATCACATATGAAGGTAAATCAACCAAGTATTTTAAAGGATCGACAAAAAATGATAACGTGCTGCGGAGAGTATTAATGCTAGGGCTTTTTTGTTCGAATACCAATAATGTAATTGATGCGAGTACGGCTACCAGTAAGCGGGTATTGATAGAGGGGCCGGTGGCAAATATAAGTTTTATAGCTGTTGCCTCGAAGTAGTGCGGTGACTCTAATATGATTGTAACTTTAATTACTCCTTACAAAAAGGTATTAAACTTTTAGTAAGGAGTAAGATTTGAACCTAAGCTGAAAAGGCTATCCTAATAATAAAGTTATTCTAAAGAGAAGTTTGAAAGACCTTTTTTATTTAGCATTTCTAAAATCATGCCGCCACCTCTAGCAACACAAGTAAGAGGGTCGTCAGAAACATGTACAGGGAGTCCGGTTTCTTCAGAAATTAATAAATCAATGTTTTTTAATAAAGCGCCGCCACCCGTCAAATATATGCCTCGAGTTGCAACATCAGAGCCTAGCTCAGGTGGTGTTTGTTCGAGTGCAACTTTTACAGCTCTAACTATGCCTGAAAGAGGTTCTTGTAAGGCTTCCAAAACTTCATTGCTGTTTACGGTAAAGCTGCGAGGAACACCTTCTGTTAAATTTCTGCCTTTAACTTCAATTTCTTTGACTTCATTTGCTGGATAAGCGGTACCTATTTCAATTTTAATTCTTTCTGCGGTGGTTTCACCTATCAGCATGCCATAATTTCTACGTACGTAATTGATAATTGCTTCATCAAAGCGATCACCACCTATACGTACTGAATTTGAGTAAACTGTGCCGTTAAGAGAAATAATCGCGACCTCTGATGTCCCGCCTCCAATATCTAGAACCATGGAGCCGCTGGCCTGATCAACGGGTAAGCCTGCGCCAACTGCTGCTGATATAGGTTCTTCAATAAGGTAAACTTCACGGGCACCAGCCATGGCTGCTGATTCTCTAATAGCGCGTCTTTCAACTTGAGTTGATCCACAAGGAACGCAAATAAGAATGCGTGGACTAGGTCGTAACCATCTATTTTTCTTATGAACTTTTTCTATAAAAAATCGTAGCATACGTTCAGTGATGGCAAAATCAGCGATAACACCATCTTTTAAAGGACGAATTGCAGTGATATTGCCTGGGGTACGCCCTAACATTTGTTTGGCGTCAGCGCCTACTGCAGCAATTGTTTTTGAACCACGAATTTTATCATCCTTAATGGCAACTACTGAAGGTTCATTAAGGACTAGTCCTTGTCCTGGAATATAGATCAATGTATTAGTAGTGCCGAGGTCTATCGAAAGATCATTGGAGAAAAGACCGCGAATTCGTTTGAACATTTTTAGCTGTTTCCTTATAAACAATATTTTTGGGATTTAATAGCGATACTGTATCAATCAAGTGGGTATTTAAGCAAGATATAACTGGGATATTTGTAGTAATATACGCGGCAAAGATCAGCGACACAAGATCAAACAAGATGAAACTTAATGCGCATGCAACATTGTGTTTTGTTTCGACAGTAACTCTATTGGTTTTTGTGTGCAACTATCTAATATCTGCCTACGATAAATAATTTATTGATCGTTAATCTGTTTTAAATTAAACCAAGGAGACAAGATGTCATTAACTGCGGATGAGGTAAATAAAATTGCGCACCTAGCGCGATTGGGTATCGATAAACAAGATGTAGCCGCTTATGCCAACGATTTATCGGGCATGCTTGATTTAATGACCCGAATGAGTGAAGTTAATACTGATGATGTTGAGCCAATGGCACATCCCATGGATCAAGCACAGCGCCTAAGAGTTGATAAGGTCACGGAATTAAATCATCGAGAAGCATTTCAGGCGATAGCGCCACAAGTTGAAGCGGGACTTTATTTAGTTCCTAAAGTGATTGAATAAGGAAAGGATACTTCATGCATAATAAAACACTCGCAGAATTAAGTTTAGGTTTACAAGCAAAAACCTATTCCAGTGTAGAGCTAACCCAGTTATTTTTGGATCGAATAAATCAACATCAACAACTCAATGCTTATATTACAGTGACTCCGGAATTGGCTATGGCTCAAGCTAAAGTTGCAGATCAGCGATTAGCTAACGGCACAGCTGATCTATTAACCGGAATTCCCATTGCACAAAAAGATATTTTTTGTACTCAGGATGTAATGACAACATGTGGCTCTAAAATGTTGGCAAATTTTAGCGCACCCTATAATGCAACCGTGGTAGATAAGTTTAATCAGGCTGGCGCAATCATGTTAGGTAAACTTAATATGGATGAGTTTGCGATGGGTTCTTCTAATGAAACCAGTTATTTTGGTGCTGTTAGAAATCCTTGGAATTTAAATAGTGTTCCAGGTGGTTCGTCAGGTGGTTCAGCAGCTGCTGTTTCTGCAAGATTAGCGGCTTGTGCAACGGGCACAGATACAGGTGGATCTATTCGTCAGCCTGCGGCTTTATGTGGCATTACCGGATTAAAACCCACTTACGGTCGGGTGTCTCGCTATGGCATGATTGCTTATGCCTCTAGCTTGGATCAAGGCGGTCCGATGACACGCAACGCTGAAGACGCCGCGATTGTGTTACAAACTATGGCAGGTTTTGATGAAAAAGACTCAACCAGTGTTGATGTACCTGTTCCTGATTATCGAGCAGGCTTAAATAAATCCTTAGCGGGTTTGAAAATTGGTTTACCTAAAGAATTCTTTGGTGAAGGTTTAGATGAAAATGTCGCTGCAACATTAGCAACTGCATTCGATGAATATCGACGACTTGGCGCTGAAATTATAGACATAACTATGCCTAATTTAAAATTAGCTATTCCTGCCTATTATGTTATTGCACCCGCAGAGTGTTCTGCTAATTTGTCGCGCTTTGATGGTGTTCGTTATGGTTATCGTTGTGAGAATCCTGTTGATTTAACCGATCTTTATACACGTTCACGTGGTGAAGGTTTTGGAAAAGAAGTTAAGCGTCGCATATTGATGGGTACTTATGCTTTATCAACTGGGTATTACGATGCTTATTATTTAAAAGCACAAAAAATACGCCGCTTAATTAGTGAAGATTTTAAGGCTGCATTAGCCAGTGTTGATGTCATTATGGGGCCTGTTACGCCGAGCACTGCATTTGGTATTGGCGAGAAGATAGACGATCCTATAGCTATGTATTTATCAGATATTTACACCATAGCCATCAATCTTGCCGGTGTGCCTGCCATGTCTATTCCTGCTGGCTTTGTAGCGGGTATGCCGGTTGGTTTGCAGTTAATTGGTGATTATTTTTCTGAAGATCGCTTGTTGAACATTGCCCATCAGTATCAACAAGTAACTGATTGGCACAACTTTATACCCACCGGATTTGAATAAGGAGATAACAATGGAATGGGAAACAGTCATCGGTTTAGAAATACATACTCAACTATCAACACGTTCAAAAATATTTTCGGGAGCTGCCACCGCTTATGGTGCAGAACCTAATACCCAAGCCTGCGCAGTTGATTTAGGCTTGCCAGGAGTATTGCCCGTCTTAAATCAAGAAGCGGTGCGTATGGCGGTTATTTTTGGCATGGCTATTGAAGCGAATATTGCTCCTTATTCAGTCTTTGCTAGAAAAAATTATTTTTACCCCGATTTACCTAAAGGCTATCAGATCAGTCAAATGGATCATCCGATAGTTGGAATAGGGCATTTAGATATTGAAGTTGATGGCGAGATTAAACGCATCGGTGTCACTAGAGCTCATTTAGAAGAAGATGCAGGTAAATCATTGCATGAAGATTTTCATGGCTTAACAGGTATCGACTTAAATCGTGCTGGCACGCCCTTATTAGAAATTGTTTCTGAGCCCGATATGCGTAATGCAAAAGAAGCGGTTGCCTACATGCGAAAATTGCATGAGTTAGTGCGGTATTTGGGTATTTGTGATGGTAATATGCAAGAAGGTTCTTTTCGTTGTGATGCCAATGTTTCGGTGCGCCCAAAAGGTCAGGCAGAATTTGGTACGCGTGCTGAAATTAAAAACATCAATTCTTTTAAGTTTGTCGAAAAAGCTATTAATCACGAAGTTGAAAGACAAATAGCTGTAATTGAAAGTGGCGGTAAAGTGGTACAAGAAACTCGCTTGTATGATTCGGTAAAAGATGAAACGCGCTCTATGCGTAGTAAAGAAGAAGCCAATGATTACCGCTACTTTCCAGATCCAGACTTGTTGCCTGTTATTATTGATGAGGCTTTCAAGGCGAAAATTAAAGCGGAATTGCCTGAATTACCAGATGCTAAAAAGCTGCGCTTTAAAGCAGATTATCATTTAGATGAAGAAAGCATAGCGATATTGACTGCGAGTCGTGCTTTGGCGGACTACTTTGAAGCCGTGCATAAAAAATCTGGCTGTGAAGCAAAGCTTTGCGCTAATTGGATTACTGGAGATTTGTCTGCAGCACTTAATAAAGCAGGGTTAGAGATTGGCTCATCACCGATTAATGAAGAGCGTTTGTCTGGTTTATTATTACGGATCAATGATGGCACCATTTCTGGAAAAATAGCCAAACAGGTGTTCGAATTGTTATGGCAATCTGCTGAAAGCACTGACCATATCATTGCTGAACAAGGCTTAACACAAATTAGCGACACTGGAGCGATAGTGGCTATCATCGATAAAATTATCGCTGAAAATCCTAATCAGGTTGAACAATACCGTAGCGGTAAAGATAAGATGTTTGCCTTTTTTGTAGGACAAGTCATGAAAGCGATGCAGGGCAAAGCCAATCCTGCTGAAGTGAATAAAATTCTTAAAGAAAGGTTGTGATGGGGTTGCCGGCTTAAGAAGGTCGTAAAAATAAAATATCTATATAGGATGTGCTGAACGATAGTGAAGCGCATCCTATGTAAACTTATTTAATATCTAGTTTTGGGCTGGAAAACTTCTCTAAGGTAAAGTGCGTAGAGTCGTTGCCGATAATTGGGTCATATGTTTGAAACGCTTTACTCGCTTGCTTTAGTAAGACCTTATTCAGACTACTGATGTCTGTAAGTTCAAGTCCGAAATACGTAACAACACCCATAAAATATCGAAAAAAAATTACAATGAAAATGTAGGTGAGGGTTGCTTTGTAATTTTTATTTGAGTTGGATAGTTGCTCATGCTCCTAATCCACCACAAAAAATTTGTCAGTCCTAAATCATGATAACTATAAAGCGTTTTGTAGATTGGCTTGCATCTCTGCAAGCCAAAAGATTAAATCAGATTAATGAAAGTTAGAAAATGTAATATTATGGCCTGCAGCAACTGTTACTCCTGTTAGTTCAATTGCAGAAAAAACACCAGCTGTATCTATTATTTTCCAAACATGATTGCTTGTTGAAGCCGCACTTGCACCTGTTTCTATGAGTAACTCTATGCCGCTACCTGTTGCAATGGCAAATTTATTGGTAGCTTGTATATTTGAAAATAGCGCTGCTGCACTCGCTGCTGTTAGTGCAGTACCTGCATTAGCATAGTTAAAAACTAAGCCTGTAGAATTAGCTGCTAAAGGAGCATTATTTGTTGCAAGTGTGGTTTTATTTTGCAGCGTAAGGCCTGCTAAGGCATTGCCAGTTTCAGTAACGTTAAGTATGTCAGTAACGCTACCTGTTGAGCTGCCAAAGCCTGTGATTGTTACTTTGTTGTTATTAACCAGATAAATAGTATCTGCATTGGTATGTGTGCCTAAAGCGATGCTATCAGAACCACCGCCACCATTAATAGTTAATCCTCCACTAGTATTGCCATTGATGGTGTCATTCTTAATGGAGCCTGTAATACTGGTTGTGCCATTGCCTGTCGCATTGATTGTCCAGCCACTAGTGCCTGCTGCGGCGCCAACATTAATATTAAAGCCATTTGTATTGATGGTTGCAGCACTTGCAGTGGTTGCAGCATTTGATGTGCTAGCGGTTGCAGTCCAAAAAGCCGCTAAGGTTGAAACGGAAGACCCACCTAAAGCTATTTTAACTATGTCCGCTCCACCATTGCCTAAATCAGTAATGGTATCAATTCCAGAAATATTAAATGTATCAATACCAGCGCCACCAGTCAAAGTAGCTTGACTATTAGCTTTGTCAAAAAGGCTGTCAGCCGCTGAAGTGCCCGTAACGTTTAAACTAATAGTGCCTGAAATTTTAGATAATAATGCGTTATCTGCCAATGATTGTAGTGCAGTTATGGCTAAAGCACTGCCAATATTACTTTGGGTAATGCTGGTGATTTTTGCAATATTGTTCTGCAAAGTGTCTAAATTAGAGGCTATGTTAGCGCCAGTGTCGGTTACGGTCATTGAGCTAACATGGGTGTTAGCAGCTGTACTTGCAACTGCAGCTCCAGTCACACCAGAAACTGTTAAAGTATAGTTACCACTAATCTTACTGAGTGCGGTGGAATTTGCGGTCAATTGTGTGGCTGTTAAAGCTAAAGCAGTACCTAAATTGCTTTGGGTAATGCTAGTGATTTTGCCGGCATTGCTTTGCAAGGTGCCTATATTAGCCACAATATTAGCACCAGTATCTGTTACGGTCATTGAGCTAACATGGGTGTTTGCAGCTGTACTTGCAACTGCAGCTCCAGTCACACCAGAAACGGTCAAAGTATAGCTACCACTAATCTTACTGAGTGCAGTGGAATTTGCGGTCAGTTGTGTGGCTGTTAAAGCTAAATCAGTACCTAAATTGCTTTGGGTAATGCTAGTGATTTTGCCGGCATTGCTTTGCAAGGTGGCTATATTAGCGACAATATTAGCGCCAGTGTCGTTTACTGTCATAGAGCTAACATGGGTGTTTGCTGCTGTGCTTGCAACTGTAGCTCCAGTGACACCAGAAACTGATAAAGTATAGTTGCCACTAATCTTACTGAGTGCAGTGGAATTTGCGGTCAATTGTGTGGCTGTTAAAGCTAAAGCAGTACCTAAATTGCTTTGGGTAATGCTAGTGATTTTGCCGGCATTGCTTTGCAAGGTGCCTATGTTAGCGACAATATTAGCACCGGTATCTGTTACGGTCATTGAGCTAACATGGGTGTTTGTAGCTGTACTTGCAACTGCAGCTCCAGTGACACCAGAAACAGTTAAGTTATAGCTACCGCTTATTTTATTTAAGGCTGTGGAGTCAGTAGTAAGTTGAGACGCAGTTATAGCTAATGCAGTTGCTGTTCCGCTTTGAGTGATGCTAGAGATTTTGATGTTATTAGTTTGTAGTGCATCAAGGTTCAGAGCTATGTTTGCAGAAGTGTCAGTAATTGCAAAACTACTTGAGCTAAGGCTAGCAAGGTTACTAATAAAAGTGGCTATGCTTCCAGTGCTTGGAATTGGGGTAGGAGTAGTTGTTGTTTTAAGTGTGAATCCTAATGCAGCAAATTGCTTGAGATCAATTTGAGAGAGTGTTTGGGTAGTCGAACTATTATAGAACTCATTCAGTGGGTCACTATTGCCTTGTATGCCAGTATTAAGAAAGTCACTAGGGTCAGAGTTTCTACCATAGTCGGCCAGTTTAGTTTTTCCACCGTCTAAAGAAAAATATGAGGCTGCAGCGGGTATTGAGCCACTAAAAAGTAAAGTTCCTTGAGGTGTATAACGAAATAAGTCAAAAATATCAGGTGAAGGGCCAAAAGGTACTCTACCCATTGCATGGGTTAATTCATGTAATGCAACACCAGGAAGTAAGCTAGGGTTGATGTCGGTAGCAAATATTGCTTGACCGTCAGTAGCACTCATTGGTGCTAAGCCCCAAAGCTTAAGTTGTGCTTCAAATACTAATACTTGTGATTGCCCTTGTATAGTCGTTCCGGTTGGAAGGCCGTTAAAGGTTGTGTCACCTGAGGTAGCATGACTCTTTAAATTCGCAACAACCGTAGAATAGGGTAAATAAGTGCCGTTAGTGGGTCCTGCACCTGCGCCACCTCCGGTTCCAGTATAAGAAATGTTAATATTTAGAACGACCTTATTCGATAGGGCATCGCAGAGCATTTGAGCGGCTTTTATAATGCCAGCTTGAAAGGTTGCCGGTGCGCCACTTACGTTGCTGCCCCAGACTAAATTGATTTGCAAGCCTCCGGCAGTTCCTACTAGAGTAGGAGTTGGAGTTGTTGAGGCTAGGGAAAGAGCAGGTAGAGTGGATGACGAGTTGCTGGTCGAAGATGTGGCCAGCCAAATAGGGTTTGAGTAGTCACTATAAGCCTGTGATGTTGAAAGATTAGCTCTATGTTGAGGGGGAATGGATACCGAAAGGTTGCTATTTGCAACTGGACTTAAATAGTCCTGTGTGTCATCTGTACTATTTGTTTTTGATCTAACTAATAAATTTGTTGTTTTCATGGCCCTAACCTTAATTAATATTCAGTTTTATATTCAACTTGAAATCGTGAAGGTTGCGTATGATTATGCTCAGACAATCAAAACTTACCTTTTAATCTTATTTAATTAAGATTAAAGATTAGGTATGAATTTTAAATACCGTATTGTTATTATATAAGGAAGATCTAATTATTTAAATCAAGATTAAGGGGTATATTTGACTTTAATTTGAGCCAATAGGATTAAGTCTAGGTACACAGGAATCACCTAACTTATAAACTAACAAAACTTTATGGGAAAAGCCATGTAGAGTGTGCAAACGGCTTTATAGTTTGCCCACCATTTGTCGATTGAGTAGTGGGCAGAATAGAGTTACCCACCCTATTTGACTATTAAGCCCAGTAACTTGCCTTTATTCAAATCATAGTGGGCTCGTGAGCCTAGGTGGTTACTCAATAGAAGTTATCTGATGGGCTACTTTTAACTTTAGCGGGGCTATTGAGCTTCACACTTGGTCTCGATAGGCCAGTTGGATTACAAATAGCCCTCCGAGTTAGCTAATTGAGCCTATCAACGTGGCAACGTTGGTTGTCAGGGAAGGGGGTGTTAATGCGTCAGTGCAATTAATTGATCGTTGGTTTGGTATCGCGAATGATGCACTATAATTGTTAGCTATTTTTATGGGTTAATAGGGTTTTAATTTTCTCGGCGTCCATGTTGGGTTAACGATAGAGTACTAAGTCCAACCTACTGCAACATCTACACATTCTTTTTGTCCCGTGTTAAGGGGTAGCCGATTGTTACTTATCATGAACTACAAGATAACATAGAGCATCCAGCGCGTTGTCTTGCCCAGTCGGGGCGTTTTTCTGCATAGCTTTCATAGACGGGTTGTTCATCATAAGGGTGGCGTAAACAGTCTAATAGTTCATTAACCATTTTAAAATCACCTGCTTCAGCTTTATCTATGGCTAATTGAGCCAGATAGTTACGCAATACAAATTTAGGATTGACAGCGTGCATGCGTATTCGTCGCTCTACATCAGAGCTGTTATCTTGTTGCACACGTTTAATATAGCGATATAGCCAGTCATATAAGTGAGTTTTGTAATTGGCGGTTAGTTGTTCAGGTAAATAGTAGGCTGGCATTAACGGTAATATTAAGCTTTCGTGATCGGGCTGTGTATCTATTGAAATCATCGCTAATTGTCGATAGAAAATGGTCATATCAGTTTCTACGCGTTGCAAAAGGGTGATTAAGTCGTTAAATAAGCTTTCATCTGTTTCTGGTTGATAACGATTTAAGCCTAGTTTGTCTGCCATCATGGCTTGCCAGCCTTGTTCGAATGTCTCTGTGTAAACATTAAGGGCGGCTTGCAAGGGTTCAACTTGTTCAATGAGTGGATACAAGGCATTAGCCAATTGGCCTAAATTCCAGTAAGCGATTTGCGGCTGGTGACCGAAGCGATAACGTCTGTGCTCGACATCAGTCGTATTGGGTGTCCAGTTTGGATCGTAGTTTTCTAACCAGCCATAAGGGCCGTAATCTATGGTTAAACCTAATATGGACATGTTGTCGGTATTCATCACGCCATGCACAAAGCCTACGCGTTGCCAGTGTACGATCATATTAGCGGTTTTTTGACAGACTTCTGAAAACCAAGCCAAATAGACAGAAGGTGAGGGTTCGCCTAAGTGTGGGTAGTGTGTGCGTAGCGTGTGGTCAGCTAATTGTTTTAATAAGGTATGATCACGTCGTGCCGTTAATATTTGAAAGCTACCAAAGCGCGTAAAGCTAGGCGCGACCCTGCAAACCACTGCGCCGGGCTCTGCTTTTGGGTTGCCATTGTAAAACATGTCTCTGATAACAGATTCTCCAGTTAAAGTGAGACTTAAGGCTCTAGTAGTTGGGATGCCTAAATGATGCATGGCTTCGCTACATAAAAACTCACGGACAGAGGAGCGCAGCACAGCTAAGCCATCGGCTGTTCTGGAGTAGGGTGTGCGGCCAGCGCCTTTAAGTTGTAGAGCCCAGCGTTCACCTCTACTATTAATAACCTCACCTAAATTGATGGCGCGACCATCACCCAGTTGTCCTGCCCAATGGCCAAATTGATGCCCACCGTAGCAAATCGCATACGGTTCCATGCCCTTAGCAATACGGTTGCCTGTAAAGACATGGGTAAAGTCATCGCTGTTACAAAGTTCGGGTGATAAATCGAGTAGTTCTGCAACTTCATGCGCATAAGCCACTCTTTGAGGATTTGCAACTTTAGTCGGCAATACCTTTGAATAACAGGCGTCAAAAACTTGGCGTGGATAATTATGGGTTTCATTATCGCAGGGTAAGTCGCGGATGAAGTTATTGTCGAAGTTTAAGTCATCAAGTTGACTAAGAGGTTTAATAGGGTACATGTATTGAGATTCAATGTTATTTGCGGCGAGTTAATGATAGATTATCATAATAATGTTGATTGAGTAGTTGCTAGAGTTATTCGTTTGATTATGGGTTTTTGAATCTAAATAATGTGCAAAGCTAAAGCTGTTCGATATTAGTAAGCTATATTGCCGGGTTACGCTATCGCTAACCCGACCTGACCTGATCTACGTTTAAGTTTAACTTATATTGAATTGAGAGCTGGGGTGTGAGTTTTAACTAAAGACTTTGATTAGCCAGAACAGAGTAAAAAATAAAATTACAAATATTAGTTATTTATGAATTTTTACATAAAATATCTCTTAT
>Ga0194037_1000591_pt1 | contig 27912 bp, 24 predicted proteins | sample JunL306m_MetaG_FD_148653 | JGI IMG/M metagenome (GOLD analysis project Ga0194037, IMG submission 148653) | Anoxic zone freshwater microbial communities from boreal shield lake in IISD Experimental Lakes Area, Ontario, Canada - Jun2016-L304-6m | ecosystem: Environmental > Aquatic > Freshwater >...
TAGTTTATCAGGTTCCTGTCAAGTTCCGGAGGGCCGGTTACCTGGCTTTTTTAATGATCCTAATCTATCGGCTTTCATCGTGGAATGCAATGCCGCTTTTGTTACATCTTTGAAACATTTATTGAAAATAAAAAAAAGCCGGCGTATTGGTTAACCGGCTCTATGAAAATTGATGCGTTGAAAGAGAAAAAGGTGTTATCTGTTTATAAAACCAAGTTCACTGATCATTGCTTTCCCCGCGGGTGTACGAGGAAGGTCAATAAACTGCTTTACTACCCCTGAAGGTTGACCGTTGGTATAAAAGTAAAGGGGTCTTGTTACCTGGTAAGTTCCGTTTTTAACCGTTGCAATACTTGGAAGAACACCATTTACAGCAATAATTTTCACCGAATGATCCACAAACCCAAGGCCGAGAAAACCTATCGCTGAAAGTGTTGTACTCACCCTGCTCTTAACTGCGCCGTTACTGGACTGAGTTTCGGCATTCCCTGTAATCTGAACGCCTTTGCCTGCAACAAGCTCCTTGAAGGACTCCTGGGTGCCGCTATTGGATTCACGCTGGATGACTACAATGCGGACATTTGGCCCACCGACATCTTTCCAGTTGGTAATTTTACCGCTATATATACTGCTGATCTGGGCTTTTGACAGTGAACTTATTGGGTTTCCAGGATTTACCACCATTGAAAGACCATCATAAGCGACTACATGGGCAACTGGAGTGACTCCCTTTTGCTTTGCGGCGGCAATCTCCTGTGCTTTCATAGCGCGAGACATGGCTGCAATAGTGCAGGTGTTATTGATAAGGCTTTTTGCGCCGTTACCGCTTCCAGACTCGCTTACGGTAACATGAACTCCATATTTTTTTGTGAAATAGGTTGCGAATGATTTTGCAAGTGGACCGACTGTAGTAGATCCATCAAGTGTAATAGTGTTGCTGGCAGCATCGGCGGTGTTGGCGGCAGCAAAAACAAGCAGTGCGGCAATAAGCAGAAGTTTGTTAATCATATATTTTAATGGTAATTGGTAGGGCCTAAACCGTGAAGATACTTTCCGATAGTATAGCTTTGAAATTTCGTCTCTTAAATATACACTTAAGCGGCACGTTAGAAAGGTAATATCTTTTGAAATTCCTGAACACATTCCAAAACAACCCTTTATGACTTTTAAAGCTGTTATTTTCGACCTTGACGGGACACTGCTTGATACGCTTCAGGATATAGTGAACACTCTCAATAGTGTGCTTTCCCTGCATGACTATCCTGTCCACACTCTTGATAAGTGCAGGTTTCTTGTCGGGCATGGAATGAGAGAGCTCATCCGCAGGGCTCTACCGGATGGGGCAGATACTCCAGATAATATTGACCGTCTGCTCAAGGAGTTTATGATACATTATGAGGATAACTGGAACGTGAATTCTCGTCCGTATGCAGGGATTGCGGCCTTGCTTGATAATATTTCAGAACGAGGTATTAAAATGGCGATCCTTTCGAATAAAGCCGATCACTTTACCCGTCTTTGTGCAGAGTCTCTGCTTGGATCATGGAATTTCAACGTTGTGATGGGGCATCGCCTTGGGATTGCCCATAAACCTGATCCTGAGGGGGCGATGATTGTTGCTCGTATGCTGGATGAAGATCCTTCTGAAATCCTTTATGTGGGAGACAGCGGTATTGATATGCTGACAGCGTCCAGAGCGGGAATGTATCCTCTCGGGGTTCTTTGGGGGTTCAGGCCAAAAAGTGAGCTGTTGGAGTTTGGAGCAAAAACACTGGTTCAACGTCCTGAAGAGATTATCGACATGCTTGACAGTGAATAAATACAGCAATTTGTACGACGTTATCTTGGAGTTCTGCATCTGCATACACAACATTTCTGCTCTCTGAGCATTGGTATAGCATATTAATATGCATTTTTAGTTACATTTAGATATGCTTAGTTAGTTACCCCCCTAACTCAAAACGGCAACATGCCTGATCAAGAAGAGAACGCTACTGTCCTTATCGTTGATGACAGTATGTTTATACGGACAATGATCTCAGCTATGGTTAAAAAGTTGGGACATAACGTCATATTGGCTATTGATGGTGATTCATGCATAGAGGTTATCAAGAAGAATCAGATTGATCTTGTGCTTCTTGACATCCATATGCCCGGAAAAAGCGGGCTTGATGTACTTACCTATATCAGAAATAATCATTTCACTATCCCTGTCGTCATCATTTCGGGGTCAAGTGACATTGAACAGGCAGTTACTTCTCTTAAAATAGGTGCTTATGACTTTTTATTAAAGCCTGTCGATCATGACCGACTTGCAATCACAGTAAAAAATGCGCTTTCTGAATTTGAGCTCCGCCAGAACCTTCAATTGTACACAACGGCAATTGAACAAAACCCGCTTTCCATTGTAATAACAGATACGAATGGAACAATAAAATATTCGAATACGGCATTTACCGCTATTTCCGGTTACGATCGTAAAGAAGCAATAGGTCGGAATATGAATATTTTAAAATCCGGAAAACAGTCTGAAATATTTTACAAAAAGCTTTGGCAAACAATCATGTCAGGAAATATCTGGCGTGGTGAACTCGTGAATAAGAAAAAAAACGGAGAACTTTTCTGGGAAAATGCCACAATTAGTCCAATCATAGGACCCAACAATAAGATTTCTCATTTCATTGGAATAAAGCAGGATATCACTCGGGACAAAAAGAAAGAAGCAGATCTTGAAGAAAGCGAACTGCGGTTTCATGACATGGCCGATCTTCTGCCTCAGACTATTTTTGAAATAGACCTTAACGGCAAAATCACCTATACGAACAGGATGGGTTTTGAAATGTTCGGGTATACACATGAGGATTTACACAACGGGGTTCAATGTTTGATGCTTTTTGTGCCTGAAGACCGTGAGAAGGTTGAGCTCAACATAAAGCGCCGTTTAAACAACTTGCCGTTTGATCATCATGAATACACCGGACTGAAAAAAGATGGTTCATCTATACCTATTCTTATCTATACATCAAGGATTATCCGCGATGGAAAGCCTGTAGGTGTGAGGGGGATTGTCGTTGACATCAGTGAACGAAAAAAGACCGAGGAAAAACTTCAGGAGTTGAACAAAACTCTTGAACAAAAGGTTGATGAACGTACAAAAGATCTTGCAATAAGCCATCAGCAGATAATCCAACAGGAAAAGCTTGCGGCTATTGGTCAGTTGGCGGCTGGTATTGCTCATGAAATTAATCATCCACTTAATTTCATAAAGCTCAATTTTGCCACCCAAAGAGAAAATATTGCTGATCTTCTATCTATTTTGAATGAGTACCGAACCGTTATAAGAAAAGTTGAGAATCAGGGTGGGTTGTCTGAAGATGTGGAGAGACTCAAGCAAATTGAAATAGACCTTACCCTTGAAACATTGCTGGTTGATATTCCTCAAATATTTACAGAATCTCAGCGAGGGTTTGAGCGAATTACAACAATTATAAACAGCATGCGGAGCTTTTCGTTCAAGCATGATATTGATGCAAAGTTTCAATTTGATATCAACAAAGGAATCCTCGACACCCTCATCATTGCACATAACGAATACCGGTATTGTGCTGATCTTGAAACGAATCTTGAGGAGTTGCCGCCCATTAACTGCAACCCTGAACAGATCAGTCAGGTCATCCTCAACCTGGTTATAAACAGTGCTCACGCCATCGGTTCACAACTGAGAACATCGAATGGTAAAATTCAAATACATACTTGGAGAGACGGGAACACTGTCTGTTGCTCCATTGCCGATGACGGACCTGGTATACCGCCTGATGTTCAAGAACATATTTTCGAACCTTTTTTCACTACCAAGAAACCTGGTCAGGGTACTGGACTTGGCTTGAGTATCTCCTATGACATCATTGTTCATAAACATAATGGAACATTAAGCGTAAATTGTCCTGTTGAGGGCGGCACCGTTTTTACTATCGGGCTTCCTATAATGCTCAATAAAGATAAATAACCATGTTCAAGGGAAGTGAAATTACAATTCTGTTTGTTGATGACGAACCTGACATCCTGAGTTCTATCGGCAGATTTCTTCGTAGAGAGTCTTACAATAAACTGTTTGCTGAGAGTGGGTTGAAAGCGCTTGAACTTATTAAAAGCAATAATATTTCTATTCTGGTTTCGGATCTGCGAATGCCGGAAATGAACGGCCTGGAACTGATTAGTGCAGTAAAAAAACAAAATCCCGATATAGTCCGTCTTATCCTCAGCGGCTCTAACGATATTGATCCGATAATTGAATCTATTAATACCGGTGAGGTTTTCCGATTTGTTCCGAAGCCGGTTGACCCTCTGGCTTTCAAATCAATCCTCAACGATGCAATTGAATATTATTGCTTGAAAACTGAACGGGAAAAACTTTTTAATGAACTGTCAATAAAAAACCGTGAGCTGACCACGGCAAATGATGCGCTGAATGTGATGGCTAAAAAATTGCAGCGAAGCGAGGAGGAGTTGCGATCGATGACGGATGCTGCACATGACGCTGTGTTGATGCTTAATAATGACGGGAACATTATCTATCGGAATACCGCTGCGGAAAATCTCTTCGGCTTCAGTCGAGACCAATACCGCGATCAGAATTTCAGACAACTCATATCGCCAGCATCAGAGTTGCGGGAATTTGATGTTAATGTGATTTGTAAATTACCTTCTTCGGGGATACTTGATTTCGAAGAGAACATGTTTCAACAAATTGAAGGCCAGAGAAAAGATGGTACTTCTGTGCCTCTTGAGATTTCAAGGGGATGTGTCCAGATTGATGATGTGCCGCATACTGTTATCATTGCTCGCAATATCACCTCACGAGTTGAGGCTGAACGAAGCAAGCAACGGTTTGAGGATATGCAGAAAGAGGTTGAGTCGGAGATTGAAAAAAAGTTGCTTCAGAGCCCTGTACCTAAAACCCTGCAAGGTGCTGAGATAAGCAGGATGATGATTCCTTCAGGTCATCTTGATGGTGATTTTACTGATTTTATTGTTTTCGACAGTCATCATGCCGACATCCTGATTGGTGATGTTATGGGGCATGGTATTCACTCTGCACTGGTTGGGGTCGGCATAAAATCGCTCTTTCTGAAAGTACATGCACAAAAAAAACATCCGCAACTTGAAGCGCCAGCTTTGCAGGATATCGTTACAGGGGTGCATGAACTCTGTATCAATGAGCTTGTGGAGCTTGAAACCTATGCAACGCTTCTGTTTCTTCGTCTGGATCTTGAATCAGGCATGCTGTCAGTTGTTGACTGCGGCCACCCGCCTGTCATTCACTTTAATGCCGATACTGGTACCTGTTCATTGCTGAAAGGAGACAATCTTCCGATGGGTCTGATTGAACATCAGGAGTACCATGCTCTCTCCTCCCCTGTCAAACACAATGATATTCTTGTTCTCTTTTCTGATGGCATAACAGAGTGCTGCTCACCAGATAATACCATGTTCGGCAATGAAAGGCTTATCAAACTCATTGAAGAACATCATGAATTGCCGACTTCGTCAATTATAGAAAAAATTAAAGCTGCTCTTTTTCTGTTTTCCGGAAGGAATACTTTTGATGATGATCTTTCCTGTATTGTTATCCGTATAAATCCTGAATCCTTTTCAGGAATTGAATAGGCTTTTTCTATTCGCTAAACATTGAGTAGCTTTTGTTAATATTCAATAGCCCTGTTAATTCATTACTCCTTTATGACTGTAGAACTGTTTGGCATTTCTTTTGAGCAGGTAAGGCTCTCGTCAGCTGTTGCTCAAATACTGGATGCTGCACGGCAGGGCAGGAAAGGTATCGTCGTTACTCCGAATGTGGACCATATTGTCATGATTCAGGATGATGCTGATATGCAAAGAATTTATCAGAATGCCATGTTTCGTTATGCAGACGGCATGCCGATTGTTTGGCTCAGTCATTTAATTAAAAAAAGCCCTCTTCCTGAAAGGGTGGCTGGGTCTGACCTTTTGATTGCGCTTTGCAAGCAATCTGCAGGTACCGGTTTAAATCTTTATTTTCTTGGTGGAAATCCTGGTATTGCAGAAAAGGCTGCGAATAAACTGCGTCAACAATATTCCGGATTGCATATAGTCGGGACTTGGTGCCCTCCTTTCGGGTTTGAAAAAGACCCTGAACAAACTGAGCTCATCATAAATGATATAAACTCACATAAGGTTGATATTCTTTTTATCGGTGTCGGGGCACCAAAACAGGAAAAATGGGCAGACGCTAACATTGGTCGTCTTCAGGTAGGTCCTATCCTTTGTGTTGGAGCCTCCTTTGATTTTGCCGCTGGAACCACTAAACGTGCACCTCTTTGGATTCAAAAAATTGGATTTGAATGGGTATGGCGGTTGGCAGGTGATCCCGGAAGGCTTTGGAAGCGTTATTTAGTTAGGGATAGCCGATTTATTCCATTGGCATTCAAGGAGATTTTCAACAGTAATAATCAGTAGTCTAATGGAACTTGATCCAACGGTACGAAAAGAACTTATACGTACTATAAGCAACTCGATCAATCCGAAATTCCGATTCAGAAGAAGGCTTAAGGCTACGGCATGGGAAGCGACAATAATGTTTTCCTACTTGTTGAAAAGGATGCTTGACACTATAGTTTCGGCAATTGTACTGATTTTATTGCTACCTCTGTTTATATTTACGGCCGTTGCGATATGGGTTGAAAACCCGGGACCCGTATTCTATTATCAAATTCGTGTGGGACTGAACGGGAGGCATTTCAAATTTTATAAATTCCGTTCGATGGTTGTCAATGCCGATAAAATCAAGCATGAGCTTGCTGCTCGTAATGAATCCAAGGCAGGCGTAATCTTTAAAATGAAAAAAGACCCCCGTATCACGAAGGTCGGAAAAATCATCCGTAAATTCAGCGTTGATGAACTTCCTCAACTTATCAATGTCCTAAAGGGTGACATGAGTCTTGTAGGTCCAAGACCCCCTTTACCAGCTGAAGTCCTGGAGTATACCCTTGAACAACGGAAAAGGCTGCATGTTATCCCTGGTATAACCGGTCTGTGGCAGGTCAGTGGCAGAAGCGATATTCCATTCACTGATCAGGTCAGACTCGATATGCAGTATATCCAGAGCGCAAGTTTTTTGAATGATATTATTTTACTTTTGAAAACAATTCCTGCAGTTCTTACTGGCAGAGGGGCCTATTAACCGAAAACGACCATGACCTTTAGCATAAGCTTACATACATCATCCGGTAAAACCTTGGGTATAGCTGAATTGAGCGGAAAAATTGATGCTAAAAACAAGAGTGAATTCCAGACATCATTCGATCTTTGGCTGAAGCAAACAAGCTTTCTTGTGTTTGACTGCTCAAAACTTGATTTTATCGACAGCAGTGGTCTCGGAGCTTTAGTATCGTGTCTGCGGAAAGCGATTGAGCACGGTGGTGACGTAAAATTAGCTAATCTCAGCTCGAAAGTCTCAATGGTTTTTGAGCTTACAAAAGTGAATAAACTCTTTTCAATTTTTGCCGATACCGAAAGTGCAAAACTATCATTCTGAAAATTCAGGTCGGACTTAAATACTTGCTCTATGAAGGCACTTATTATCATCAAAGAGCAGGATTATAGTTGGATAAGAGAGGTTTTACCTCATGTTCATCCTCTTCTTGTCCCGATTTGCAACAAACCTTTTGCGGAATTTCTCATTGATTTTTCAATCCTCGCTGGATGTGAGGCTATTCGATTTGCGAGTGACGGTCCCCTCAGTGATGTGGAACACTATTGCGACGATGGCAGCCGTTGGGGAATTGCTGTGAGCTATTCAAGTATCCAAAGCGCTGATGAACTGCAGCAAGTAATCAAGAAAAACCAACGCTACTGTTCAGATGGAAAAATCATCGTCATCAGCGGCTTCATCTTTATCCATTACAATAAACAGAAGGACTACAAAAAACTGTTTGCTGCTCTTCCCGAGGGAGAAATCCTCAACTGCAACTGCGGTAGTCTCAGCTTGAGTGGTGCGCCGCTTGATGGGCAGAAAGCAATAGTTTCTGATGTAGCCTTGTCCCTTACTGGACTGAACTCTATTGATGTTTATTACCGCCTCTCGATGGAAGTGCTCGGGTATGCTTCGTCGCCTTACGTGCTTCCTGGTTATAGCAACGAAGCTTACTGCTCGATCGGTAGTAACGTAGTTATCACTAAAGGTGCTGAAATAATAAAGCCGGTTATCATTGGCAATAATGTCCAGATTCTTGCGGGATCAGTCATCGGGCCTGATGCTGTTATTGGTAACAATGTTATTGTTGATAGAGACAGTACCGTTTCCGCCAGTATCGTAATGGACAATACATACATAGGAGAACACCTGGCGGTCACAAATAGGATAGCTACTGAAAATATCCTGATTGAACCCGAATGTGGTGCATCCATGGCGATGGAAGACCCTCACCTGTTAACGGGCATTAAAAAAATAGGATCGGCTGAAACAATCGTTCAGTCACTTGTTCACGGCCTCATGGCCTTGATCCTTATAAGCTTGCAGCTTATTCCTTTTCTTCTGTTGTTGCCTATCCTGACGATGCAGGGAAAATGGAAATGGTATAAAAACACCTCTTACACTACAGTTTCAGGAAAAACTCTGAAACTGACGACTGCAACACTTGAGCGAAATGGTCTTATCAGCACCTTGGCAGGAGCGCTTTCTCTTGACAGGCTTCCTCTTCTGTTCAGGGTACTCTCCGGGCAGTTGGCTATTATTGGGGGGGGGGCTGTGGTTGCAAACTCCAACACCGTCGCTGATCTCAGTAGCGCTCCTTCAAGTAACCGGGCATGTGTATTCAGTTATGCTGAAGCCGAAGACTGGCCGTTAACCGGAGGGGATTCAGCAATTGTTGAACGATATTATGCCGTGCACGGTAACCCCTTTCAGGATATCATCATGACAGTAAAAGCACTTTTTAATAGAATCCTCGAAAAGAACACGCCATGATCATTAGTGAAAAACTATGTAACGACGTCACTGTCATCTCTATTAAGGGTACCATTGATGCAAAGACTGCGCCTGAGCTTAAAAAATTCGAATTTGCATCTGCGCTTGAGAGCCCGGTTGTTATCGATCTTTCGGATGTTGATTTTCTCGACAGCAGCGGTCTTGGTGCATTGGTTGGTATCGCCAGGAAAAAAAGGGATCAGGGAGGCAATGTGACGTTGGCTTGCATGAATAACAAAGTCAGAAAAGTATTTGAAATCACACAGGTTTACAAGCTGTTTGATATCTATGACGATGTTGAGGCGGCGACATTGAACGCAGGGAAAAAGTAAGCACGCTTATGACAACCATGATGACTCTGCCTTCGGATATCCGTTATGTAAGACTTGCATCACTCGCAGCGTTGAAGATTGCTGAGATTTTTACTGAATGCATCAATACAAAGATGGGTAATGAGGATTTCTGTCATGCTTTTGAGCTTTCCGTCAGTGAAGCTTTTACTAATTCAGTGCTTCATGCGGAGCCGTCTGAACAGGAAAATACCATCATTTTAAGTTTCTGTTCCAACAGCAATAATCTTACGGTTACGGTCAGTGACAGCAATCCGCCTTTTGCTATTGGTGCTCCTTCACTGGATATTTCCAGTTATCCGGAAAATGGGTATGGTCTTTTTTTGATCCACCAGCTCATGGACAACGTCTCATACGCAAGAGAAAATGGTACCAACAGGGTTTCTATGACGAAACAATATCACATGACAGAGGGAAATAACCTTTAAACTTCATAAGATGTTTAGAGAATGGATGTTATACCCAGTATTATAAAAGCGATAACTTGAGGATTACCAACGGTTACAATGTGCTATTGAAACGATGAAGAAGTTAAAGGTACTATTAATTATTGAACAGTGTAATCCTGAGTGGGCATCAGTACCATTGGTAGGTTATTGTTTTTATGAGAACATCAGCAAACTCGTTGACACAACTCTTGTCACGCATGAAAGGAATAAGGTGGCCTTGGAAAAAGCTCACCCCGACAGAGATATCACTTACATTGCTGAAAGTGACTTTATAAGGAAGTATTATAATGTTGCGGAAAAGTTAAGTAAAATAAAGGACAAAATTATCTGGCCTTTTTATCATACGCTTACATATCCTGTTTACAGTGAATTCAATCGTCTGGTTTACTATAAATTCAAGGATAAAATTCTTAGCGGTAATTACGACATAGTGCATGCCATGACGCCTATGATGCCTCGCTATCCGGTTATGGCTATTAAGGCATGTATAAATACTCCATTCATTCTTGGCCCTGTTAATGGTGGCGTCCCTTTTCCGCAAGGATTTCAAAAAGTAGCTCGACAAGAGTTCTCTGATTTTAACTTTCTTAGATTAGTAGGTCGGTTCATTATTCCCGGCTATCGTGAAACCTATACAAAAGCTGACTACATTCTTGCTGGATCAACGTATACATTGAATTTGATTAAAGATCTCTTTGATATTCAAAATGAGAAAATTGAATTATTTTATGAGAATGGAATTGGAACTTCTTTTCTGAAAGAAGTAGAGAGAGTGTATGACTTTAAAACTACGGATAAAGAAAAGATTAACCTTCTCTTTGTTGGTCGACTGGTCCCTTATAAGGGCGCTGATATGCTCATTGAAGCAATCGGTACGTTAGAGCCTTCGATTAAGGACAAGATTCTCTTAACTGTCGTTGGAGATGGTTCAGAGCGAAAAAACCTGGAAGACCAGGTTCAGACGCTTCACCTTAAAAACAAAGTCAATTTTACTGGTTGGGTTGAGCAGCAAGAGACACTGAGATACTACAGTGATTCTGATATCTTCTGTTTTCCCTCTATACGTGAATTTGGTGGAGCTGTTGTATTAGAGGCAATGGCTAATGGGCTGCCCTCAATTGTAGTTAATAATGGAGGTATTGGTGAGTACGTTACGGAAGGAACAGGGTTTAAAATTGATCCCATTTCAAGGGAATTTGTTGTTAAAGAGTTAAAGACATGTATTGAGCAGTTAGTTTGTGATCCAGTTCTGCGAAATAACATGTCACTCAAAGCTGTTCAGCGGGCAAAAGACTTTTCATGGAGTGCCAAGGCTGAAGCAATCGTCAGGATTTACCAAAAACTATCAGCTATTCGAACCTCAATTGGCTCAATACCATAGGTTGTGTCCTCTCTAAAATTCTGAAACCTTAATTAATTCCCAAGGAAGCCGATGGTATCCATTGTTATCGTAAGTTATAACACCCGTGAAATTCTCCGTACCTGTCTTGAAGCACTTTTTGAGCATAGTAATGGAGTTGATATAGAAGTGTTTGTAGTTGACAACGATTCCTATGACGGTTCTGCGAATATGGTTTCTAGTGACTTCCCTGCTGTACACTTGATCGCAAACAAGAAGAATCTCGGATTTGCCGCAGCAAACAACCAGGCCTTTCTGCTCGTCCAAGGCAACTATATCATCTTACTCAACCCGGACGCCTATATCAGACCATCTTCGCTTGAGCACTGTATATCATTCATGGATCGAACACCGCAATGCGGTCTCTGTGGTGGAAAAATCATATCACCTGCAGGACAGCTCGAGCCCTCTGCTAGACGGTTTCCTTCGGCTCTCTCCAAATTACTTATGTTGTCGGGAGTACGTGGAAAATTTCCTCAATCACCAATTTTAAATTATTACGAATTCGGAGGTTTTGCTCACGACAAACCTATGGAGGTCGATTGGGTACCTGGAACTTTTACGATTATCAGGAAAAAGATGCTGGATGAGATCGGTGCCTTTGATGAAAGATTTTATATCTATTATGAGGAAACAGATCTCTGCATGAGAGCAAAAAAGGCTGGTTGGAAAATCTATTTCATCCCTGATGCAGAAGTCATACATATCGGGGGGGCAAGCAGTAAAACAAGAAAAGACAAAGCCATTGAAGACAAAGCCTCACAAATACTTATATTCAGAATGCGTGGCGAATGGCTCTATTATCGTAAAAACAAAGGGCTTGCTGGATTACTCTCCAGCGCTGGTGTGGAACTGCTCTGGTATGTAGCTCGATACACTAAAAACCTGCTGCTGCCATTTGGTGATGCAAAAAGCAAACGTTCTGCAGCAGTTTCGATCATCAATCAAATAGTTCAATCACTTCAGGACACTAAATTGGGAAGCTCTTCACCTCCTATCCCTTGGTAATGTATCATGAATTTCTTCAAAAATTTACGAGCTGATCTGGCAACGTATGAAGGTAAATGGGGCTGCCAGGGATTCTGGGTTATGATCGTCTATCGTTACGGAAAGTGGCGCTACACAATTAACAACAGTATGATTCGTAAACCATTTTCCCTTCTTTATAAACTCCTTTACAAGATTGTTCAGATACTTACTGGTATAGAGCTTCCTTGTGAAGTTCCCGTGGGTCGAAACTTCCGTATCGACCACTTCGGCGATATCATCATAAGCGGGTATGCCAGTTTCGGTGATAACTGCATTATCCGCAATGGAGTTACCATTGGATTAAAAAATATTTCTGAAAAAGCTGCTCCAGCTTTCGGCAACAATATCAGCATCGGTGCTGGTGCCAAAATCCTCGGAAATATTACTATCGGCAATAATGTCGATATTGGAGCCAATGCTGTTGTGTTGAGTTCAGTACCCGACAACTCCATCGCTGTTGGGATTCCAGCGAAAATCATCAAAAAAAACTGCTGAATCATTTTGATACTGTTGCATGTGCTATCCGGGATCAACTTGATTAGGATGAATAGTATCTTTTACTCTATCATAACAACAGACTTAAGGATAGTTTTTAATCCATTAGAATAATAATACTTATCTTTAAGGAGTAAGCTGATTGTTTCTGGCTCGGTCAAAAGATTAATGCATTGGATCACATGCTCTCAGTTATTGCAGACATTGTAAAAAGACAGACTTATAGCTTTTGCCGTATGCTTAGAACCATTATTGTTTTAAGCTTTATGTTTTACTCCATTTTATTGACGGCCTGTAGCAGCATATCTCCAAAAACATCTCGGGTTTCAACGACTCCCGAAAAAGACTTTAAAGTAGATCTCCCGAAAAAAACGCTAGAGTTTGCAACTCCTGAAAAGATTGACACAATAGCCCCCCATGAAACCTACCAGTATAATCTCGGTCCGGGGGATTTTGTCAGCATTCTGGTTTGGCATAGGCCTGAACTTTCTCAGGAAAACCTGGTGGTCTCACCGGACGGGTTCATTGCTATTCCAAGAATCGGAAGTCTGAATGTTATGAACCGTACGCCGGATGATGTGCAAGGTATGATCACCTCAAAATTATCTACACTCTATATAAAACCGGAAGTAACGGTCAAAGTGCATGAGTTTCATAATAATAAAGCATTTGTACTGGGTAGAGTAAGCAAACCCGGGGTTATAAATTTTCCGGGGAAAGGGACACTGCTTGAGGCACTTGCTCTTGCTGGAGGACTACCGGATCAGGGCAAAGAAAACGCACTGAACAAATGTGCCATTATCAGGGGCAATGACACTGTAATCTGGATTGATCTGCAGGACCTTCTTAAAAACGGCAATATGGCCTTGAATGCTCCGATCAGAAATAATGATGTTATTTATATCCCTGAGGCGGCTGATGATCTTATTTACGTCATGGGTGAAGTTTTAACTCCTGGGGCTATTCAGCTGAAAAACGGCATGAATGTTCTGAAGGCAATCATGCTTTCGGGAGGAATGAACAAGCAGGCTAATCCTGAAAAGGTTTTCATCATAAGACAACAGAATCTGAAGGGTGATGTCATCAAGGTTGATTTGAAAAACCTGCTTGAACACGGCGATTTCAGTCAGAACTTCGCTCTCATACCCAATGACATTGTTTTTATCAGTCCGAGTGGCATGGCAAAATTCAATTACGCACTTGAAAAGATGCTCCCATCACTCCAGGTACTTAACTTGGGCGCCACAACAGCGGAATCTTTCGGCATCATGCAGAAGTTACGACAGCAACTCTGGGGTCAGACTGGATTTGTCAACAGTAGCAGCACAACAACGACTACAACGACAACCATCGTACCAAAAACCGCAACAGGAACTACAGGCCAATAAACGCGATATACTTATAGGACTAACCAATATGAAACCTTTACATTGACAATGAAACTCACCCTGCCCCTTACAAACATTAACAAAATTTGGGGACTCCTGTTACCAGAAGAGCGTCGAAATTCTATTATTCTTTTCTTTTTAATGCTTATAGGTGTTGGACTTGAAACGCTTGGCGTTGGTATTGTCATTCCGGCACTATCTCTCTTTACACAAAAAAATATTGCTGCAAAATATCCTGTCCTTCTACCAATACTTAAATTCTTTGGTAATCCAGACCAATCCACATTAGTTGTCGGAGGCTTACTGATATTGCTCTGCGTCTATTTTGTTAAAGCTGTCTTTTTAGTATTTCTTGCGTGGCGCCAAAACACCTTTACCTTTGGCCTCGGGGAAAGACTATCATTGCGTTTGTTTACCATTTACCTTCGTCTACCATATGCCTTTCACTTACAACGCAACTCAGCACAGTTAATCCGTAATGTTACCAATGAAGTGGCAATTTTTACTGGTAATGTTTTAACTCCTATCATGCAGTTGTTGTCTGAATCTTTGATTGTCGTTGGTTTGTGCCTTATGCTGCTTTTGGTTGAACCGATTGGAACAATCTCAATTGTATGTGTTCTTGGTCTTGCCGGTTGGAGCTTTATTCGTTTCACAGAAGGAAGAATAACAAGTTGGGGTAAAGCTAGACAGCAACATGAAGGATTGCGTATTCAGCATTTACAACAAGGCCTTGGTGGAGCTAAAGATGTTAAGCTGCTTGGTCGGGAACGCGATTTTTTAAAACAATACAGTATCCATAATAGCGAATATGCAAAGGTCAGTCGGTTAAATGTTACCATGCAACAACTGCCTCGTCTTTGGCTTGAGTTGCTTGCCGTTTGCGGTCTTGTAGCATTGGTGATTGTTATGTTAGCACAAGGAGGTGCTCTTGAAACTATTATCCCAAAAATCGGTCTTTTTGCTGTTGTAACATTTCGGTTAATGCCTTCAGTTAACCGCGTACTGAATGTTATGCAAACGCTTAAGTACTGTTTCCCTGTTTTTGATATTCTTGAAAAAGACCTGACACTTTCTATACCAGATTATATTGAAAAGGAGTTTAAACAATCATCTTTTCATAAATCCCTTGAGTTATCGCACATTACTTATACATACCCAGGATCTTCCTTACCATCACTTACAGATATCTCAATTACCATAAAATGTGGTGAATCAGTAGGTTTTATTGGTACAAGTGGCGCAGGGAAAAGCACTTTAGTTGATATACTGCTTGGTCTGTTACCTCCAGATCATGGAGTAGTATCTGTGGACGGCAAGAACATTCAGCAAAATCTTCGAGATTGGCAGAACCAAATAGGTTATGTACCACAATCAATTTATCTAACTGATGATACATTGCTTCGAAATATAGCCTTTGGACTATCCGATGATGAAATTAATAAAGAATCAATTTTCAAGGCAATTCGTGCTGCCCATCTTGAAGATTTTATTCAAAGTTTACCTGAAGGCATTAATACTTTTGTAGGAGAGAGGGGGGTTCGTCTTTCAGGTGGTCAACGGCAAAGAATCGGGATTGCACGCGCACTTTATCACGACCCATCAGTGCTTGTTCTTGACGAAGCCACCAGTGCGCTTGATACCGCAACAGAACAGGGCGTAATGGAAGCAGTTCGTGAGCTACAAGGATCAAAAACTATTATTATTGTCGCTCACCGGCTCAGCACTATCGAACATTGTGACCAACTTTATAAACTTGAAAACGGTCAGATAAAATCACAAGGAACCCCAGATAATATTCTTTAAAACATATCGCCATAGCGGAAATACGAGGCGTTAAATTCGTCTATTTAAAAAACAATATCAGAGCTTAATAATTTGCAGCAAAAAATTTTTATTACAACGTCGAATATTTGTTAATGCTGATTGTAATAAATATCGATTTTCCTTTCACGAAACTCAGCGATGGATAAAAATAAGTAAATATTCATGATTAATGAGCACGTGATAAGAGAACCTCTTCCTTATGGAAAACCATCGAAATCCCTTGATCTAATAGGTTTTATCAAGCGGTATGGACTGTTTATTCTTGTAATCGGATCTTTTCTATTTACGATAAGCGTTCCCATTGTTCTATTGATCAGCAAACCAAACTATGAAGTTAAAGCTATCATGCGGGTAGAGCCGGTTATGCCATCGCTGATTACCTCAAGCGAAGACCCGCAGATTATCAACTACTATCAGGACTATGCCCGCACTCAGGCACAACGGATGATGTCTTTTGATGTACTAAAAAAAACAGTTGGTAAACTGACACCTGATGAAAAGTCTTCAATATTTCCAAAGGGAATGCCTATCGATAATTGTGCAACCATGCTCTCTTATATCATAAAAACCAACCCTATATCTGGCACTCACCTTATTGAAATAACCGCATCAAGCCTTAAAAAAGAAGGCCTTGCTCCATTAGTAAATAATTTTATGGCAGTTTTTCTTGAAAAAGTTCGAAAAAACGCCGAAATGCAGGACAATGAACGACTGGTTTTCTTGAGAAATAAAAAAAATGAGTTGACAACTGATATCAGCACTATCGAAAACAAACTGATTATCCTCACAAAAAATATTAATACCGCCACTTTTTCTGAAGGTTATAACTTGGCAGGGAAAAAAAATGAGGAACTGCAAAGGCTTTATATCAGATCACTTGTTGAACAAATAGCGGCTAAAACTCAATTAGATGAAAAAGTAAAAATAAATAATCAGATCAAAAACCTTTCCCTTGAACCAATGGTTGATGAAATGGTCATGAAAGACGTTTCTCTTAGTTCAACCAGTTCATGGACATATCAGCAACAGCAACAAATGAGAAGTTCTACGGATGGATTGACAAAAAACAATCCAGACCGGATATATATAGAAGAGCGGATGAAAGCGATGCATGAATATGAAAAAAAACAGCGAAACGAACTCAATAAAAATGCCCATAAAATTATATATGGAATTCGTGACTTTGGACTGAATAAAGATTTGATAACAGCAACAAGTGACTTTGAAAGAACGAAGACCGCTGAAGAAAAAGTCAAAGTGGAACTTACAAAAAGCAACGCTGAAGCAATAAAAACGTCTGTTGGACTTCATCTTGGCGAGTCACTTGAAGCAGAACTTAAGCATAAGCGGGAACTGCTGGACCATATTGATACAAGAATTCAAGAACTTGAGGTTGAAGGTAAAGCTCCCCTTCACCTCTCAATTGAATCTGCTGCCCGCAAGCCTGATCATGCGGAAGGATCAAACATAAATAAACTGTTTATGATCTTTTTCAGCGTATCATTCGGGGCAGTGGGAGGTGTTTTTTTTGCTTATGACTACTTCGATAACCGTATACGTCGTTCGAAAGACATCCAACAGGCGCTTGGTTATTCACCAGCATGTATTGTTCCACTTTCAACAGACAACATTCCATTTCATCAACTGATTTTTTCAGCTGCAGACAATGATGCGTCGAAAGCTATCAAAAGTTTTGCTGTCAAGCTGACTCTTGAAAAAGCTGAATCCAATGCTGCGATTATCCTCTTTACGGGTGTAGACAAAGGTGCTGGATGCACCTCCATTACCCTGAACTCTGCACAGGCACTCTCAACTCTTGCGCCAAAAGTGCTTCTGATTGAAGGAAACATTGCTGAACCAGCTCTCAGCAAAATTACCGGATTATCATTGGAACCAAAAGGTTTATCAGATTTTCTCAACTCAACTGATCCATGGAAAAACTTCGTAGTCAATAACCCAACACACAACATTAGAGTCATGTATGCCGGACACACCATAATCGGAAACACCTTTCAACATCGCATCAAGGACCTTATTGATTCAGCAAGAAAAGAGTATGACTATATATGCATCGACTGCGCACCAGTTCTGCAAAGTGACCTTACCGAACACCTTGCTCTTTATGCTGACATTATAGTTCTGATATCAGTGTGTGAAAGCACGATCTTCAACGATTTGAGAAAAGCTGCTGAACTTCTTGTACACCTCAAAGTTCCTGCGATTGCACCTCTTATTAATTGGGGAGGCCTCAAGCGCAGCATGAGCATTGACAAACTCCTTGAAAAACAACCTGAAATCCTTGACAAAATCAACACCAAAAAGATCGAAGAAATTATTCAAAATCTTCCCGCAGCGAAGGAACTGATAAGTAAAATCAAAACGATTATTAACAGTACTCTTAATAAAAAGAAAATATCACAGGAAGAGGAGAACCATAAATGAGCAACTTTTTCTTACAGTTTGCTCAGAGCTACCCTGCCGTCTTGAATAAAACATCACAACCATGATATCAGCAACGGACCCTGATTGGGAAAGAGAAAAAACTGTACGAGGGCGGTTCGAACCAGGAAAAAAAATGCTTGCTGCTATACGACGTTATCATCGCCTGACAGCAAACAGCGGTTTTATGTCAAGAATGATCAGCCCAATAGTAGTGTTTCAATTCAGGTTCTGGAGCGTAATAAGCGGAGCGGATATCCCACTGAACTCTAAAATCGGTGGAGGCCTCCTTATTCCCCATCCAAATGGTATTGTCATCCATCCTGATGCTCAAATCGGCCCAAACTGCCTTATCTTTCAACAAGTCACCATCGGAATAGGCTCCAAACCTGGACTTCCGATTATAGAGGGGCATGTTGATATCGGTGCTGGAGCCAAAATTCTTGGGGGCATTCATATCGGTGCCCATGCCAAAATAGGAGCAAACGCTGTTGTCGTAAACGATATTCCTTCAAATGCAACCGCCGTAGGCATACCGGCAGTCGTGAGGTAATAAGAATGAGGAGAAACAATAAAAAGGACTGGTAACAATGGGTGGTGCTCCTGGAAATATCTTTGTACCAATCGCTTTCCTGGCTTTTCCTTTATTGGTCGTGGTGCTTTTTAAAAAGTTTGGCCCTCGTCAGGCTACAGCAATAAGCTTTGTTGTTGGATGGATGTTTTTGCCGGTTGCCAGCTACAACATCATTCTCCTTCATAACACCAAAACAGTCGTTATCTGTCTTAGTATTTTGGCGTGTGCTTATCATTTCGACAAAGAACAACTGTTGTCATTCAAATTCAATGCCGCTGATATCCCGATGATTCTTTGGTGCACGTCCCCTTTTTTTTCCTCAATGGCCAATGGTGACGGCTTTTATGACGGTTTTTCTCAAGCTTTTTATCAAAGTGAAAGGTGGGGAATGCCTTACTACATCGCAAGAATTTATTTCGGCGATGCAGATAACATAAAAATACTATCTCTTACCCTTTTTATAGGCAGTATTGTTTACATCCCGTTTTGCCTGTTTGAGTTGATCATGAGCCCGCAGTTGCATCGGTTGACCTACGGGTTTCATCAAAGTGACTTCATCCAGTCACTCAGGCAAGGGGGAGGATACAGACCTATGGTCTATATGGACCACGGCCTCATGACTTCCATGTGGATGGTTCTTGGAATATTTTTAGGAGTCTGGTTGTTTTTTACCGGGTTGCTGCCAAAAAAAATCATGCTCATACCATCAATCTACCTTCTTTTGCTGCTTATGTTCACTACTATCATGATGCGTTCTATGGGAGCTGTTTCCCTGCTTATCATCGGGCTCCTCGTTCTATTTCTTTCAAATATAACCAAAACAAGTTTTCTTCTTTTGATTCTTCTGGTTGTACCACATCTCTATATCTTCACAAGAACGACCGGTATATGGGATGGCCGTAATCTCTCTGATGCTATATCTAAAAATTACAGTTCCGATCGCTCAGAATCGCTCCAGTTCCGTTTTGACAATGAAAAAATTCTGATCGACAAAGCATTGAAAGGTTCCTTTTTCGGGTGGGGAGGATTTGGACGTTCAAGAGTGTATAACGATGAAGGAAGAGACATCAGCGTTACTGATGGACTATGGATCATGATCCTTGGACTAAACGGAATATATGGGCTTACAATGCTGGTCATCGCAATTCAGTGTCCAACCATACTCTTTTTTTTGCGCGTCAACCCTGCAGAGTGGAAAACAAAAAAATGGGGTTTATCTGCTGTCATGGCCATCTTTCTCTGCATTTACATGATCGATAATCTACTGAACGCGATGATCAATCCGATTTACATGCTTTTCAACGGCTCTCTGATTAGTATGCTTCTCAATTCCTCAAAAGGACCTGCTTTCAATAATGATACAGGGGTGCTTGAAGCTCAAACGGAGCAGAATCGGATAGTTCATGGAACTCGCTTTATTCCATCATCAAGCCTGAAAACATCGCGATTTATCGGTTAAATATGATTAGCGTTTATTTGTATGAACAACATGTTTCGAAAAGACAATATTCTAAAAACTGAATGGAATACTAACCGGTCACTCCTGATTTACTGGATGCTGGGACTTGTTCTCCTTTTTATAGGATGTTTCTTGCCTCTATCAGAAATTGTTCATAATATTTTTTTTATTGATACTCTGCTACACTTGATACTTTACAGTATGCTCTCATTTATTCCAATGATTCTCTTCAACAGCAGAAAAACTGCTTTTCTGCTCTCTCTGGGTATGACGCCGGTAGGCTACCTTCTAGAAACCTTACATATATCAGTAACCGAAGAAAACTTCAGTGCCATCAATGTTCTTGCCAACAATGCTGGAGTTATTGCTGGAATTGCAACAGGCTTTATTGTGCGTCTCAAATGTCACTATTCCCATGGATAAAAATACTTATTGAAATCAAACGTAATATGTACAACTAAAGGAAACAATAGGTCAACCTGTAGATGAAAGAAAAACAATCTGACATTACTCAACAAACAGAGCTGCCGGAAATTGATTGTATTATAATCGGCGTCAACTGCGAAAAAACACTTGAACGCTGTGTCAGATCAATCTTTTCAGGAAGCTACCCTGAACACAAGGTCCATATTATCTATTCTGATGGAGGTTCAACAGACCGGAGCATTGCTATTGCCCATAGCTTCAGCCAAGTTAACGTCATCAAACTCAATCCTGAATATCCTACACCTGGCCTTGGAAGAAATGCTGGATGGAGAGCTGGCCGTTCGCCTTATGTCCAGTTTCTCGACTCAGATACTATACTCGATCCAGAGTGGATGACTACCGCAATACAAGCGATGAAGAACCCTTCTATCGGAGCTGTCAGGGGCTACAGAAGGGAACTGCATCCGGAACGTTCCTTTTTCAACTGGATAGGCGATATGGAATGGAACGCAAAACCTGGCGAATGCGACAGTTTTGGTGGTGATGTTCTGATCCGTCGCACTGCACTTGAAGCAAGTGGTGGCTATGATGAAGAACTTGTGGGGGGGGAAGACCCAGAGCTGAGCTGGCGCATAAGCCATAATGGCTGGAAAATTCTCATGCTGGATGCACTCATGACTAGTCATGACTTGGCTATGCTGAAAACAAGCCAGTACTTGAAGCGGTCTTTCCGGTCAGGATACGGATTCGCTGCTATTCAGAGTCGGGTTTCCAAGAGAGGAAGCAATTTCTGGAAAGCCGATCTGCGCAGGATCATACTTAAGGGCGCTGGATTTTTCATCTTTTTGTTTACAGGAATAATCATGCTTATACTTCAGCAGAGCTACATAGGTTTTGCAGCTTCTGTGCTGAGCATCATAGCAGGAAGTACCATGCTATTTTCACCGCGGCTATTCAGAATTGAGAAATTCATGCGTGAAAACAACCTGAAAAAAACAGAAGCCAAAAAATACGCATGGCACTGTTCACTGGTTGTTATACCTCAACTCTTTGGGATTATGCGCTTTTATTTCGGTCGACTTTTTAATAAGCCCCTGAAAAACAAGCGCGGCACTCTTAAAACAGGACTTTCAACCCCCAGCACATGACTACAAGAGCGTTAGCCTATCTCTGCAGCGAATACCCTGCGATTTCCCATACCTTTATATACAGGGAGATCGAGTCACTTCGTAAAGCTGGAATGATTGTCCATACAGCATCAATTCACAAGCCCACGAACCTCTCTGTGATGACCTCTGCTGAACAGCTTGAAGCAGAACAGACCTTTATGGTGCTTTCCCAACCCATATCATCTATTATCGGCGCACATCTGCACGCTCTGTATAAAAGCCCTACAGGCTACCTGCGCATGGCAGCTGGAGCGCTTAAACTCTTGACAAAAGGACCAAAAAGTCCAGTTAAATCATTTGCCTACTTTGCGGAAGCAGGTATTCTTTTGCAATGGCTGAACCGGCTCGGCATTACCCATATCCACGAGCACTTCGCAAACCCTACTGCCATTGTGGCGATGCTTATGAAAACCTATGGAGGAATAAGCTACAGCCTCTCGGTTCATGGGCCTGATATTTTTTATCGTGTGGACTCCGCCATGCTTGCGGAAAAAGTCGAAGAGGCTGCCTTTGTCCGATGCATAAGCCATTACTGCCTGAGCCAGATCATGCGCATCAGCGACCCTGCGAAGTGGGATAAACTCCACATCGTTCGCTGCGGGGTAAATCCTGCCCTCTACACCGTCAGGACTGAACCCCACAATTCCATACCAAGCATCCTTTGCGTCGGCAGGCTGGTACCTGCAAAAGGGCAGCAGATTCTGCTCGAAGCCTCTATTCTGCTAAAAAAAGAGGGGCTGAAGTTTCATCTTACCTTTGTTGGTGATGGGCCTGATAAAAATGCCCTTGAACAGTTCGCCGTTTCAAGCAATCTCAGTGGTTCAGTAACATTTACAGGTGCGCTAGGGCAGGATAAGGTCCATGGCTATTATGACAGAGCTGATCTCTTTGTTCTTGCAAGTTTTGCAGAAGGGGTTCCGGTTGTGCTGATGGAGGCCATGGCAAAAGAGATCCCTGTTATTTCAACAAGAATAACAGGGATACCAGAATTGATTGAACACGAACATGATGGACTACTTGCAACTCCAGGAGATAGAGAGGATCTTGCCCTCCAGATACGAAAACTGCTCAACAACCCTGAACGGCGACGTGAACTGGGTCAAGCTGGAAGAAAAAAAGTCAGCTCACTCTACAACCAGCACATCAATAACCAGCAGATGGTTGATCTATTTCATGAGGAGTGCAAAATATCATGATATTTGCTGAACTCATTGTGAAAGGTCTGCTCCTTATGTTGGTCTTACCTGCAGGATATCTGCTGCTCTGTACCATTGCAGCATACCTTTTTCGAAAAGAAGTAACTGCTGGAAACAAGCTTTTGAATATCGGTGTGCTGATTCCGGCCCATAATGAAGAAGAGGGTATTGTCCACACTGTTGAGGGCGTCCTTGCCTGCGACTACCCAAGCAACCGGCTTAAAATTTTTGTTATTGCCGACAACTGCACCGATCGTACCGCTGAAAAAGCACGGAATGCTGGTGCTCTTGTTTTTGAGCGTTTCGATAACATCAACAAAGGCAAGGGACAGGCTCTCGACTGGTACCTGAAAAACTTTCTAAATATTTATAATAATACTGATATTATCACCATTATCGACGCTGATGTCTCTCCCGACAAGAACTACCTCCGCGAAATCAGCGCATCTCTCAGTAATCCGAAAATTCGGGCAGTTCAGGCTTTTAACAGCGTCAGTAACTACAATGCAGGGTGGCGTCCAGCACTCAGCGATGCCGCCTTCAACATATTCTGCCATTTACGCATGGCAGGCTCTGTCCGCTTAGCAGGCACGGCTGTATTAAAAGGCAACGGTATGGCCTTCAAAACTGAACTTCTCAAACACTATGGATGGCCCTGCCACTCAGTGGTAGAAGATATGGAGTTCACACTGCAACTCCTTGTAGATGGCATAACAGTAAGTTACAATCCTGATGCCGTTATTCGCAGCGAAATGGTAACCTCTGGTAAAAGCGCTACCAGCCAAAGGAACCGCTGGGAAGGTGGACGTTTTATGCTAGTGCGAAAGATGACCCTACCTCTCCTTAAACTTTTTGCCACAACTGGTCAAACTCGTTACTTGTATGCTCTGGCCGAACTTGCTACTCCCCCGCTTTCGCTATTGGTCATGCTGTTTAGCCTTGCCACCTCTGGGTCGCTGATGCTGCTCGATGGAAAATGGCTTATGCTTGCCGCATCCTTCTGGATGATTCTGGTCTTTTATGTCATATCCGGACAGATTCAAAGACGAGCACCGTTATCAACATGGCTTTACCTTACAGCTGCTCCGCTCTATATTCTGTGGAAAATTCCAATCTATATTGGTATGATATTGAAGAAAAAAAGCACTGCCTGGATCAGAACGACAAGAGAAACTGAAAGAAGACAATGAATTGGATAGTCATTATACAAACAGGAGGAATATAGTTGAATCTGAAATATAGAGCGGACATTGACGGGCTCAGAGCCATTGCCGTATTGGCGGTAATATTTTTTCATGCAGATATCCCAGGATTTTCAGGTGGATTCGTTGGTGTTGATGTTTTTTTTGTAATTTCAGGGTTTCTTATTACATCCATTATTCTGAAAGAAATTCACGATGGAACATTCTCTATCGCCAAATTCTATGAACGAAGAATTAGAAGAATATTTCCTGCACTCTTTCCAGTTATCGCCTTTACACTTGTAGTCGGTATTTTTATTTTTGATTATAAAACATTCAAGCAATTAGGACAAAGTATAACCGGTACAACACTTTTTGCTTCTAATATTTTATTCTGGATGCAGTCGGGTTATTTTGATTCTCCCTCATTACAAAAACCTTTATTACATACATGGTCCCTGGCTGTTGAGGAACAGTTTTATATTTTTTTCCCCTTGTTTCTTGCTGGAATTAACAAGTTTCTTAACAAGAGATATCTGCCATGGATACTCTTAATCGGATTTTTATCCTTGATTACAAGCATTTGGGGGGTATATAGTCACCCTGATGCTACATTTTATCTTGTTCCAGAACGAACATGGGAATTATTGGCTGGATCAATTCTAGCGCTGAGAGTTATAACACCACCACAATCGAACCTCTTGCGAAGCATGCTCGCTATCGTTGGGCTCGGTCTCATTTTTTACAGTGTAGTGTTTTATACCAGATTTACAATTTTTCCAGGACATAATGCCATCATCCCTGTCCTCGGCACTGCCTGCATCATTCATAGTGGTAATGGAGGATCGTCAAGTATCAGCAAACTGCTTGGTTTAAAGCCATTAGTATTTACTGGCCTCATATCTTATTCCCTCTATCTCTGGCACTGGCCACTTATCGTGTTTACTAAATACTTGCTGTTCCGTGATTTAAGCACTCTTGAGGTTGCTGGAATAATTTTAATAACATTTATCATTTCAGTACTTTCTTTGAAATATATTGAAAAACCTTTTAGAGGGAATCAACCAATAATTCCAGAAAGAAAAAAACTTTTTGCTCTATCGGTCTTAATTATGCTGACCGCCTCCATATTCGGTTTGGTAATTCATTTACAGAATGGTATGCCATATCGCTCTGAGGCAAACGAAACTATCATGAAATTTGATAATGAGCAAGAGTGGAAAAGAAATGTTGACATTGAAGAAAACGCTATAAAAGAAATAAATAAGGGTAAAACACCTCCTATAATTGGTGCAAAAAATACAACTCCGAGTTTTATACTATGGGGGGATTCTCATGCACGAGCTTTAAGTTCTGTTGTATCTGAAAAAGCTTATCAATATAATTTATCCGGATTTTTAGCTACCAATAGCGGCACCCCTCCTCTATTAAGTGTGAGCGGATACACCAATCATTTTTTTGGAGCAAATTTCAACGAAAAAGTTATTTCGTTTATAAAGTCACATCACGAAGTTAAAACTGTTATTCTGTCCGCCAGGTGGTCTGCTTATGCAAATAAAGAGTATATGCTGAAAAATGATCCTCTAATCATGATGCTGAAAGGAAATAAAAGAACCTATACTAATGAAGTACTGTTGAGGCAAAGCATTATCAAAACAGTTAATACGCTGCATAAACTCGGTCGAAAAATAGTAATTATCAATGACGTTCCTCAAATTGGAGGCGATCCATTAAGACTCTATTGTATAAATAGCTTAACAGGAGAAAAATACAATGGACTGTTGCCAACAAAAAATGACTATCTGAACAGCAATCAAGCGGTATACGATCTTTTTCATGATTTGTCAAAACGTCATGAAGTAACACTTATTTCTCCAGAATCAATGCTGTTTGATAAAAATGGAAAAGTAATATTAACTTATAATAAGAAACTTCTATACCGGGATGACAATCATTTATCAGATTATGGAACACTACTTGTAGCGCCGTCATTTGATGATGCATTCAAAACAATGGCTTTGGTACAATAGATAATCAATAAATCAGTATACTCACTTATCATGACAATCATTGATTATTTCGACAGAACTGCTATTATCAATCTTCCGGAACGAGCGGACAGACGGGCTGAAACCAGAGAAGAGTTCAAGCGTGCTGGATGGCAAATTGAAAATCAAAAAGTTGATTTTTTTACAGCAACCCGACCTGACATCGCTGCTGGATTTCCGAGTGCAGGTGTAAGAGGTTGTTTTTTAAGCCATATGAACGCAATAAAAAAAGCACAATACGATAATCTTGCCAATATTTTAATCATGGAAGATGATATCGCTTTTGTATCTGATATCAATAAAATCGCTGACGAGGCATTACAAGAACTCGATCAGACAGAGTGGGGATTTTTATATCTCGGTCATGAACACCTATCAGATCTTCCTACAGACAAGAGAGTTGTGGAAATAACTGAACCGTTGCTTCTAAAGCATTTTTATGCTGTGAGTGGTAAAATTATTGAACGATTTCTTCAGTTTTTAGAACAAGTGCTTGAGCGACCTCCAGGACATCCTGATGGTGGCCCTATGTATTATGATGGGGCGCTAACTACTTTCCGCATGCAGAATCGTGATATCAAAACATTTGTCATTGTGCCTAGTCTTGGCTATCAGAGAAGTTCCCGTTCGGATTTGCATCAGCACTCTGGATTTGATACATGGCCATTTCTGAACCCTATAACCGCAGGAATTAGAAAAATGAAAAATTTAATAAAAAGAGCTGCAGGGTAAATCGAAATTTCACAGCTATTTTAATCATTAAGGGGTCAAATTCTACGCTGCTGGAAGTAAGGGGCTTCACTCAAAATATATTTTAACGTGAAAATATCCGTTCTCTATGCTGGACTTACAACACCTCATGCTGGTTGGGTAGCTATCGATGAATTGGCTGAGTTATTGGTGAAATATTTAAAGGCGGAAATTCTCTCACCAAAACCGGCCATGGGTAAATCTTTTGGTCGCTTGATTCACCCCCATAAAGTTCGATTTGAACCGTTGCATACAACTGGAGGTGATGTTCTAATCGTGGTGGCAAGAAGTCCAAGCGATCTTGCTATGATAAATACAATACCGGGCTGTCGTAAGAAATTTGGAAAAATGTATGGGTTTGTTACAGATTCATATTTCCAAGACGGTTTTGTAAAAGAAACTGCGTTATATGATTCAATAACGGTAACCGCCTATGAAGATGTTGACTTTCCAAAAAAACGTTATGGCATTCCTGTCCACCAATTGTACCAAGGTGCGGACTGTCTGACTTGGGTGCCCCGTGAACTGAAATACCGAGAGATTGATGTGATGGGTTTTGGGCGCACACCGCCAAGCTATCATGCTTGCTTTTCGCAATGCTTTCATCCACCCAGTTCGCCCTATTTGTATCTCCACTCTCCCTTGGGCAATTTATCTGGGCCTAGCGTACATCTGGAACGTGGCATGTTATTTAAGTTACTGCATAGAAGCAGAATTTCTCTTGCTTTC
>Ga0194037_1000593_pt1 | contig 27847 bp, 21 predicted proteins | sample JunL306m_MetaG_FD_148653 | JGI IMG/M metagenome (GOLD analysis project Ga0194037, IMG submission 148653) | Anoxic zone freshwater microbial communities from boreal shield lake in IISD Experimental Lakes Area, Ontario, Canada - Jun2016-L304-6m | ecosystem: Environmental > Aquatic > Freshwater >...
CACTATTATTATATTGCTTGTGGACTGAAACTACAAGATAGTACTGCTGAATTATTGGCTGAAGCTTTCATACAGCTTGATACACATCGACCTTTAGTTCAAAGGATGAGCTTTATTTTAGGAGAATTTTATTTTCAAAGAAAAGACTATGTAAAAGCCCAGACCATTTACGACCAAACGAATATTGATAATCTTAGTAATGCCGAAATCGCATCATTAAAGTTTCATAGAGCCTATTCCTATTTTGTAATGAAGCAATTTGATAAAGCAAAGCCTTTATTCAATGTAGTACGACAATTAACTAAAGACCCAAATTATATTGAAGCAAATTATTATTATGGGTTTATTTGTTTTTATGAAAAAAATTATAAAGAAGCACTTTCTGCTTTTAAAATAGCAGAGAAAAATACAGATTACTCCATGGTAATCCCATTTTACCTTTCTGAAATTTATTATTTTAATGGACAAAGAGATTTAGCATTAGAAATAGGGGAGAAAGCACTTCAGACTGGAAAACAATTTTATGATTTACAAATGCGTCAATTGGTAGGCCATATTCTTTTTGAACAAAGAAACTTCGATAGGGCTCAACCCTATTTAGAAAAATATGTCTCGGGTACAGATAAGGTACGGAGAGAAGATTTATACGAATTGTCATATTGTTATTATGAAGCTTCTAATTGGAAACCAGCCATTGAAGGACTTAAACAATTAGGAGGGGGAGAAGATTCACTCGCACAGAATAGTATGTATTTATTAGCCAATGCATACCTTAAAATAAATGATAAAATTAATGCCCGCAATGCATTTCAGTTTTGTGCATCAAATACCAGTAATGCTTTTCAAAAAGAAGTTGCAGGTTTTAATTATGCCAAGCTTTCTTACGATTTAAATTATTATGATATCGCTTCAAAAGGGCTTCAAACATTTATTATAACTTATCCTAAATCAATTTATATTCCTGAAGCAAAGGAGATATTGATTAATACATTGGCAAATACAAGTGATTATGAGGAGGCATTGGATCTATTCAATAAATTATCTGTAAAAAGTCAGGAGATACAAAAAATTTATCCCAGCATTTTATATGGCAGATCAGTTGAGTTGATCAATGATCATCAATTTGTTTCGGCTGATTCTTTGCTTTCCATATTAATGGCAACGCCAAATAATAAACAGCAATTAGCATTGAGTAGTTTTTGGAGAGGTGAGATTGCATATCGATCCAGTAAATTGGATGATGCCATTGTGTATTTCTCAAATTATTTGAAAACTCCTAAAAACAGTGGCCAGGCTTCTATTTTAAATGCTCATTATAGCCTTGCTTATGCTTATCTTAAAAAAGATAACTATGCGTTAGCAAAGGACCATTTTGAACAAGTGGCTAGTTTTATCAATAGTAATAGTTCTGCGCTTGAACAGGATGCTTATCTGCGTTCAGCCGATTGCGACTTTATGAAGAAAGACTATAAACAGGCACAAAAAAAATATGATCAAATTATAAATTTCCAATTACCCGCAACTGATTATGCATTGTTTCAAAAAGCAATTATTGCTGGTGCTTTGAATAATCCCACTGAAAAAATTAACTTACTTCAAAACTTAACTAATAAATATAGTAGCTCAAGTTTAGTTTCGGATGCCCAATTAGAACTTGCAAATACCCATTTGGCAAACGAAGATTATGCTGCCGCTATTCCTCCACTTGAAAAGATAATTGAGCAAAAAAATAATGAATCCTATTTACCATTGGTCTATTTGAAATTAGGTGTTGCCAATTTCAACATGGATAAAAATCAGGAGTCGCTTAATTATTTCAAAAAACTAGTTAGTAGTTATCCTAATAGTCAAGAAAGTTCAGAAGCCATTGAATATATCAGAACATTGTTTGTGACCAGACAACAAGCAGGAGATTATGTAAGTTTTATGAAACAAAACGGAATAGATGTTTCATTAAATGAGGCTGATTCCTTAAGTTATAAATCTGCAATGCTTCGTTTTGAAGCTAAAGATTTTGTGGCTGCAGAACGTGGATTTGTTCAATATCTTAAAGAGTTTCCTGAGGGCAGATATTTTTTAGACGCTAATTACTTTAATGCAGAAATACTATTTCAGAATAAAGAAAATTTTAAAGCAGTAGATTTTTATCTTGCTGTGGCAGATAAGTCGCCGAATAAATTTGCAGAGAGAAGTTGCCTTCAAACTGCAAGGATTTATTTTTTCGATATAAAGGATTATGATAAGGCATCTATATACTACACTAAATTAAAATCAATTGCAACGCAACAAGAAAATAGATTGGAAGCAATGCGTGGATTGCTAAGATGTCAATTTAAAACACAACAATGGACAGAGGCTGCTCCAAATGCAAAAGAGCTTTTGAAAGAAAAAGGTATCGCAAATGACGATTTGATGATGGCTAATATGGTACTCGCAAAAAATAATCAGTCATCCAATAATTTAGAACAGGCTGTAACCAATTATAAACAAGTAATTGCGTCAGGACGTTCGGAATATGCTGCAGAATCTCAATATCGCTTAGCCGAAATTCAGTTTTTACAACATCAACTATCTATTGCTGAAAAAACAGCTTTTGAAGTAATAAAGAAATGGGGCTCATATGATCTTTGGGTGGCTAAGAGTTATGTGTTATTGGGCGATATCTATTTTGAACAAAAAGACCTATTTAATGCTGAAGCTACTTTTAAAAGTATTGTTGACAATACTAATAATGCAGACATTAAAAAAGAGGCGCAGACAAAATTGGAAGCAGTAATTATAGAAAAAAATAAGACTAACAAAATTGAACAACAGTAAATCAGTAAATATGTATTCATTTAAAAAAATATGCATTCTTCTGTTGTTTTTAGTGGCATGTTTTAATGTGGCTGAGGCAAAAAAACAAAAGAAGAAGAAAGTTGATGAGACCAGTCAAACTAAAAAGAAAAAGAAAACTACTACCTCAAATGCTTCAAAAAAGAAATCATCACAAAAACATGTTGAAAGTATCAACGCAGTAATTCCTATTCCAAGAATTGAGAGGGCTTCATTGAATGATACAAGCAACCCCAAGGAGGTTGTAATTACTTCCGCTTTTAAACCATCTCTTAAAACTGCTGCCAAAATTAATTTTACAGCCGCTTCACTACTTTCGGATACGAATAAATTATCGGTTAATTATAAAATCCCTTCTCAAAATTTATTTTTCTCCTATCAGCCTGTTTCCATTAAGCCTATTGCATTAGGACTTGATTCATCAGAAACTTGGCAAAATGAACATTTTGTAAAACTCGGATTTGGAAATTATAGTAGTCCTTTTGCAGAACTTGGATTTTCTTTTGGTGATCGGGAAACTTCGAGTATCGCATTGCATGCTAGTCATATTTCTTCAAAAGGTAGTTTAGACTTCCAACAGTTTAGTAAAACTGGGTTTGATATTTTGTCGATATTCAATACGCCATCACAACACGAGTGGACTGCAAAAGCATTTTACAATACAAGCACTCAATATTTTTATGGAATTCAACCCAAAGATTCTTCTTTAACTAAGAATGATTTATTGCAAAGATTCCATCTAGTAGGATTGGAGCTTGGTGTGCAAAATAAGCAGGTTGGTAATTACGGGTTTATATACCATCCGCAATTATTCGTAAATTATTTTGCTGATAATAGAAAAGCATCTGAAATTAATGTAATTGCAAAGCTGCCTTTTACGAAATCTTTTGGCAGTTTGTATGCATTCAAAATGGCAATTAATGCAGATATAGCAAGTTATCAGGCTCCACTAGTTCCCAATGCTGTAAAAATCAATAATAATTTGTTTTATATCGATCCTACTGTTCAATTTATGACCCCTAATTTCAAATTGAATATTGGGATTCAGCCTTCCTGGGACAATCAACAATTTTCTTTGCTTCCTAATATTACAGCGGAAGCAAGAATTAAAGAAACTGGTTTAAATGCGGAACTGGGTTGGGTAGGATATTTTCAGAAAAATAGTTATCGTTCTTTGGCCGGTTTTAACCCATGGATTCAAACTCCTACATCTATCTTGAACACAAGATTTTCAGAGCAATATATAGGATTTAAAGGGTCATCCGGGAATCACCTGACCTATCAAGCGAGACTTTCATTCATACAATTGTTTAATCAGGCTCTTTTTGTGAACAATTATGTAGATGGAAGAAGTTTTGATATTTTGTTTGATCCCAAAATACAATCTCTTAGAATTCATGGAGAACTTGGCTACCATATTCAAGAGAAGTTTTCATTCATTGGAGCACTTAACTTAAATGAGTATACCAACTTAGCCACCTATGATAAGGCATTTGGATTAACCCCAATGGAGATAACGGGTACCTTAAAATGGAAAATCAGTAAAGAATTGCAGATTAAGGCAGATGCATTTTTCAGAGATGGCAGTAGCTATCAGAATAAATTATTACAAAGTCAGAAATTGGACCCAGCCGGAGATTTAAACCTTGGGGCAGAGTTTTCTGTGATGCCAAAACTGAATCTTTGGATACAAATGAATAATTTATTTAATAACAAATACCAGCGTTGGAACCAATATGAAGTTCTAGGCTTTAATGTTTTGGGAGGAGTTGTATATTCGTTTAAGTAAATCGTTTCTTCCATGCGTGAGTATTTATTCAAATACCTGGTTTTACATAAAAATCTATGCATTCCCAAAGTGGGTGTTTTTAATGTTGAAAATCTGAGTGCTCAGATTGATGGCACCAATAATTTGTTATATCCCCCTTCACAGGTAATCAGATTTAAACAGGAAATGGTAACCCCAGATCGTAATTTTTACGATTTTTTAGTAGCAGAGTCTGGAATGGAATTAGTTGATGTGATCAAACATTTACAATTATTTGCTCAAAACTTACTAACTGAAGCTCAAGACACAAAAGGCGCGGTTCTTGAGGGAATTGGAACCTTAAAAAGGGAACATTCGGGTCATTTATTATTTTTTGCAGATAGACCTTTAGAATATTTATTTCCACAGGTTAATATCGATAAAGCTATTTCTTTGGCAAAAACTGCCAATCTGAAACAAGCCGCTTTTAAAGGGCAGGAATTGGAAGGAGATGAACTTAGAGAATTTTTGGGGCAAGCAAATGATGTGGAAGGAGGAGATAACTGGTGGGTATATGCTCTGGGATTACTTTTGTTAGGTATTGGTGCTTTATTATTTTATTACGTGTAATTCCTTATTTACTGTAGAATCATATCATGAACGATTTCCCTATACATTATAATGAATGTCCTGTTTGTAGTTCAAACCATATTCAAAAGCTTTTAGATATTCAGGATTATACCGTAAGTCAAGAAATTTTTGAAGTCTGGCATTGCAGTAAATGTACATTTCGTTTTACCCAAAATATCCCTACGGCAGATAACATTGGACCCTATTATCAATCTGCCAATTACATTTCTCATTCTGATACACAGGATGGATTTATACATCGATGTTATCACCTGGTAAGAAATTATACTTTACAGTTAAAACGTAAATTAATTCAAGAAACAACAGGGAAACAAATTGGAGATCTTTTAGACGTAGGAGCTGGTACTGGGGCATTTTCAAAAGTTATGAAAAATGCTGGTTGGGCAGTTACTGGATTAGAACCTGATGAAACAGCTCGAAAAAATGCTTTAGAAATTAATGAACTTCAACTGTTATCACCAGATAATTTGTATAAAATTTCACCAGAATCTTTTGATGCCATTACGATGTGGCATGTATTAGAACATGTTCATGATTTACAGGGATATCTGGAAAAATATCATTCTATTTTAAGGAAAAATGGAAGATTGATTATTGCTGTACCTAATTATACTAGTTATGATGCCTCTGTATATCAACAATACTGGGCAGCATACGATGTGCCCAGACACTTATATCATTTTTCTCCGGAAAGTATGAGTATGTTGGCTGATAAAAAAGGCTTTAAGATCAATTCTATTCGCCCAATGTGGTTTGATAGCTTCTACGTTTCAATGCTAAGTGAACAATATAAAACAGGCGGGAATCAATATCTCAGCGCTTTTTGGACAGGATTGCTATCTAATTTAAAAACCATATTTGATCATAAAAAATGTAGCTCTGTAATCTATATACTGGAAAAAAAGTAAGTTCTAATTAAACTTTATCTCAAATAAACTAGGCCAGTTTTTACCCGTTATATAAAATGTTTTTTTCTCTGCATTATAAGCAATTCCATTGAGCACATTTGTAGCATTATCAAATTCAGGATGTGTACTTTTAAGAATATCGGATAAATCAGCTTTCGCTTCTACCAAACCAGTTTGAGGGTTGATTTTAATGATATAATTTGTTTCGTAAATATTAGCATACAAATAACCATCCACATACTCTAATTCATTAATCATTGATACATATCCGTTGTTATTTACAACACCCAATGTTCTTTCAATTTTAAAAGTCTCTGGGTTCACAAAATAAAGATTGCTGCCACCAGTATCAATTATTAAATATTTACCATCAGTTGTCATTCCCCAACCTTCATATGGCCATTCAAACTCTTGAGGCAGTTTTTTGAAATCCATATCGTAAACAAAAACTTTATGCTCTCGATAAGTTAGTTGGTAAATTTTATTATTCAAAACTGCAATACCTTCTCCAAAATATTGATCTCCCAATTTTAAAGTTTTTTCACGCTTGCCTGTTTCAAGATTCACCTTTAATAAATAGCTTTTTTTGTATTCTCCGGTACTTTCTAAAAATGAGCCATTTAGCCAGATTAAACCTTCCGTAAAAGAATTGGTATCATGTGGATGAACATTTAATACAGTATAGGAAAGCGAAGCAGGAGTAGGGATTGCAGCACTACTAGATTGATTTTCTGAATTTGTATTGTCTTTACATGATGACAATACAATAAGAAAGAATATAAATTTAAAAAAATGTTTCATGTTTTTTGATCTCTTAATAATTGGGATATTAAAAATAGTATAATAACATTTCGGCAGCCTTTTCTCCCATAATAGGAGTGAGTGCTACTCCCATGCCATTGCATGCAATTACTGCATACACATTATCATGAAGCTTTGTCAATAATGGTTTTTTATTTTCAGTAAAACCCATTATCCCACTCCAATGATTTTCAATGGAAAATTTATATGATGGGTCAACATGTTTATGTAAAAAATCGATCAACTTATTTTTAATTAATTCAGATCCAGTAATATCCGTTGTTCTTTCACCTTCGAAATCTTCATTTCTTGCGCCACCTATTAAAATTTTACCATCCAGATTCCGAAAATAATAAAACCCTTCATCAAAATGGAAAGTGCCTTTTAATTTCAAATTTGGAATTTCTGAAGTAACAATTACTTGCCCTCTTGCAGGGGTTATATTTAATTCTGGTGAGATGGAATTTCCAAATGCATTGGTGCAAAACATGATTTGATTTGCCGTAAATCTTATTTGTTGATGTGTATAAACCTGAATTCCATCTAAATTTCTTTCCCAACTTTTAACTTCAATTCCATTTAAAATGGAAACACCACTTGCTTGTACTTTTTGAATGAGAGCACTTACTAATTTACCGCTATGAATTCCAGATTCAAGTGTATTTTCAATCATTGCGTCAAAACCAGTCAATCCTTTTTCAGATATCAAATTATCTTTTCTAACAAAGGTGTGCTCCTTCTCTGTGATGCCTTTTAAATGACCATTTAGAAAATTGATTTTTTCATCCAGTTGATTAAAATACTTGTAGTCTTTATTAATCAATTCATAGCCACCACAATTATCCAGATCAATTTGTTTAGCGCTAAAAGTGTTTTTAATTTTTTCAATGCCTTCGAATCGCATTCTTACGATTTCTAAAGTTTCTTCCAAACCTAGGGTCTCAATATCGGAAAGAATTTCAGTTGGACTTCCAAAGCAAGAGAATCCTGCATTTCTGGTTGAAGCACCAAGTGGCGTTATATTTTTTTCAAGAATGGTTATTCGTAATGCTCGGTTTTTTTGTTTCAGACTAAGTGCTGTCCATAAACCCATAAAGCCTCCACCAATGATAATGATATCTTGGGTAGAATAAAAACTTTCACTCTCCCAAATAGATAGGTTACTCATATTCAAATATACTTATAACAAACTATACATTAAAACGGAAATGCATTACATCACCGTCTTTTACAATATACTCTTTGCCTTCTATTCTTAGTCGTCCATTTTCTCTACATGCCGCTTCACTACCATATTTAACAAAGTCGTCATAAGCAATAACTTCAGCTTTGATGAAACCCTTTTCAAAATCAGTATGAATAACTCCTGCAGCTTGAGGAGCTTTCCATCCTTTATGAATTGTCCAGGCTCTTACTTCCTGAACCCCAGCAGTAAAATAGGTATCTAAATTCAGTAATTTATAGGCAGTTCTGATTAAGCGATTCAATGCGGGTTCTTCCATATGATATTCTTCCATGAACATCTGCTTATCTTCTGCAGCTTCCATTTCTGCGATCTGTGCCTCTATATTATTGCACATGATAATTAACTCAGCGCCTTCAGCTGTTACTGCAGCCTTCAGCATATCTGAATATTTATTACCTGTATGCATGCTTGCTTCATCAACATTGGCTACATATAAAACTGGCTTATCAGTTAAAAGGAATAAATCTGCGATGGCTAAATTTTCTTCTTTATCTAATCCAAGTGAATGAATGCTTTTTCCTTTTTCAAGGTGTTCTTTGCATTTGTTCAAAATTTCAAATTCAGCTTTGGATTTGGTATCAGTACCCACTCTTGCCATTTTTTCAACTTTACTCCATTTCCTTTCTACACTATCTAAATCCTTTAGTTGAAGTTCTGTTTCAATAATTTCTTTATCGCTAATGGGATTTATTGCACCTTCTTCGCGCAAAACGTTTTCATCTTCGAAACAACGAATAACATGAATAATTGCATCTACTTCACGAATGTTTGCTAAGAATTTATTGCCCAAACCCTCGCCTTTACTGGCTCCGCGAACTAAACCTGCAATGTCTACGATTTCCAACTGTGTAGGAACCATTCTATTTGGCTTCACAAATTCTGCCAATTTATCCATTCTCTCATCTGGAACGTCCACTAAACCAACATTCGGTTCAATAGTACAGAATCGATAGTTGCTAGCCTGTGCTTTAGCACTAATGCTCACTGCGTTAAATAAAGTTGATTTTCCTACATTGGGTAAACCCACAATTCCTGCTTGTAATGCCATGTCAAAATTTTGAGCCGCAAATATAGCCGTTTCCGTCTACAATTACTATTCAACTACTAATACCTTAATGCCCAGTATTTTATATTGCATATCTCTATAAACCAATTGATACCGCCCTTTTTGTAAGTATAGATAATAATAGCCGTCTGGTGCAGTAATATAGGTTTGATCTGCAGGGACCAATTTGCCTACAAGTTTTTCCTGGAACTCTTTATCGTAAAATGCCTGAACAAAGAAAAGTTTTTGATAAATAGGTTGTATCGCTGTTTCCTGTTTCAAACCATTCATTGCACTCCAGGTTGGTCTGCCATTTCTATATTTAGTTGGTGGATGCATGATATATACATCACATAAATTGAAATCGAAAATGTCTTTGGCATGATTATTTTTTAATATCACAACAGGTGTAGCAAATACATTCTTTTTTGAATAAAATTCATAAACAGCAGATCCATATTCTGAAGTACTTTGTTCTGTTAGATTTGTTTGGTCTATCGTAAAAGGATCAATACCCGAAATAATTTTAAAATAAGCAGCCATTGGAATTCTGTCATCACTAATAGCACCTTCCTCAATATGTTTTTCACCTGCATGCACCAGAATCTTCGCAGCAGGATCTTTTTTTAGAATCTGATAGATGTTATCGGCCTGTGTGTATTCTCTTTGGTTAACTGTATGATTATAGTTACTGTCTTCATAAGCAATAAGGATAAAACCTAGGCTGATGGCTTTTCGTACTAATTCTCCTCCGATGGGTTCACAGGTATAATGACCAGTCAAGACATTCACTTGTCTTAATGATGCATTTGAAAATTGATTTAAAGTTTCCATTGCCAGATACCTGAATCCCATGGCATAAAACTCTTCAAGTAAGGATGCCGTAAAAGCTCTATGAAGAGGTTTATTATGAGATTCATTGATCATCACAACTCTTTGAGATCTGCTTTTTTCAACAATATATTTTTTGGCATCCTTAAATTCTATACCAGCAGTTATATCATTTTGTTTGTTGAGCGATTTGTAAATCGAATCTTCAATTTTGGAATCGTAAGATTTTTTTTCAATTTCTAGAGCTGAATTATAATCTCCATTAAAAGAAACAGATTCTGACAAATCGCTTAAATATTGAACTGGATTTAAATGATCTATTAATTTATTTTCCTGGCTAATAGATTTGTAAAGAGGGTATAAATAGTGTAATTCTTTATTATGATAGATGGACAAAAAATTGCTTGTATCTATTTTAAGGTTCTGTTGCGAAAGAATATATTTTTTTAAATATTGATAATTTTCTCCTGTTTGTGCATTTGTATTTATAATCAAAAACGAAAATAATAATGAAACAGATAGCGTTTTTAACATGTATAATATTTGTGCAAGAATAGGAAGCCCTTTGTTATTAAAAATCCAAAGAAAGGGTAGGGATCATTTTTTTAACATTTTAATCAAGTATTTCATTTGTATTAGAAATCCAATTACTTACCATTCGCATACTGCATCACTATTTCCCATTCTGCTTCCTTAACGGTTTGTACAGAAAGGCGCCCTAATCTAATTAAATCCATATTAGACAGCCTTGGGTCATTTTTGAGTATTGATAAAGGGACTGATTTTTTGAGCTTTTTTAATGGTTTAAATTCTACAACAAGCCATGCTGGATTGTCGGTGGTTGGATCTTGATATGATTCCTTTACTACTTTAGCTATACCTACAATTTCCATGCCTTCGTTACTATGATACCAAAAGGCTAAGTCGCCTTTTTTCATCGAACGAAGATTATTTCTAGCCCCATAATTTCTTACACCATCCCACATGGTATTTCCGTCTTTTTCAAATTGTTCCCAACTATATTTAAAAGGTTCGGATTTGATTAACCAATATTGCATGAAGAAAATTAATAATTAAAAATAAAAATTCAAAAACGTCATGTAATTAATAGCCACTTGCTAAAACATCTACTAAGTGCATTACTTTCATAGAAGCACCATGATTTTTTAAACATCCATCAATGTGCATGAGACAACTCATATCCGTACTGATAATATATTCGGCTTTAGTTTCTAAAGCATTTGTAATCTTTTGTTCGCCCATAGCAACACTGATAGGCTCGAACTTTACAGCAAAAGTGCCACCAAATCCACAACAGGTTTCAGCATCATTTAATTCCACTAATTCTAAACCTGCAACCTTGCTTAATAAAGTACGAGGTTCGGCTTTGATATGACATTCTCTTAAGCCAGCACAACTATCGTGATAGGTTGCTTTACCTGTAAAGCTGGCACCTAGATCGGTAACTTGCAAAATATTGACTAAAAATTCGGAAAGTTCAAAAATGCGTTCCGAGGTTTTTTTTGCAAGTTGTAAATGTGCCGAGTTATCAAAAAGTTTGGCGTACATATTTCTTACAAATCCCACACAACTGGCAGATGGTGCAACAATATATTCTGCGCCTTCAAAATCATCTAAAAACTTAGTACAAACCTCTTTTGATTCACCCCAGAATCCCGCATTAAAAGCAGGTTGGCCACAACAAGTTTGTTTAGGATTATAGTGAACTTCGCAACCTGCTTTTTCCAACACTTTTATCATGTTAAATCCAACGGTAGGATAGAGTTGGTCAATAAAACACGGAATAAACAGGTGCACTTTCATTTCAAATATATTGAGTTAAGCTATTTTAACTTTCTGTTCAAAGCTATCATTTTAATTGCAGTTACAGCAGCTTCTTCACCTTTATTGCCATGTATTCCTCCTGTACGATCAATAGCTTGTTGGTCATTTTCAAGGGTTAATACTCCAAAAATTACAGGCACATCTAAACTAAGATTTAACTGCAATACGCCTTCTGTTACAGCTTTGCATACATAATCGAAATGTGGAGTATCGCCACGAATAATAGTACCTAAACTTATATAAGCATCAGGCAATACTTTACTATAAGCGTAATGCTGTTTCACTGCAAACGTGATTTCAAAAGCACCAGGAACCGTGATAGTTTTGAAAGAAATATTATTTGCTTTCAAAACTTTTTTTACACCAGCTTCAAGTTTATTAACGATGGCAGCGTTCCATTCTGTTTTAACTATAACTACAAAGGCATCCTTTATAGAAGGGATGCCTTTGCTTAATGATGTATTTCCTTTACTTGCCATGGATTACAAATCTATTCGCTTTTTTCAATACTTAAACGATAGATGTATTTATCGGCTTGAAATCCTTTGTCTGTTTTTGGAAACTTGGCTTTCAAATCTTTATAAATTTCTAAAGCTTCTTTGGTTTTACCAGAAGTTTCTGAAAGTAAACCGGCACGGAATAAATATTCAGCAGAATTTGCTTCGTCGATTTCAAAAATACTTGCTGCTTTTTTATAAGAAGCAATTGCTTCGTCTTTCTGATTGAGTTCAGATAAAGCATCCCCTAAATTACCAAAAGCCAATAATTGAATCTGCTTGGCATCGGTTGAAAAATCCTTAAGATATTTAACCGCATTAGCAAATTCACCCTTGTGTAAATAACTTACCCCTGCATAAAACTTAGCAAGATTAGCAGTCTTGGTACCACTATAGGTATTCATAATATACAATGCTCCTTTATTCTGGCCATCTCCATTTAATACCAGATTAGAAGAATCCAATCTGAAATATTCTTGCACCTTAACGATGGCATCAGCTGCTTTGTCTTCTTTAGGTTTAAGAATATAATTATTATAACCAAACCAACCACCAGCAATTGCAATAATTGCAACAACTATTATTAGAACGGTTTTTGAATTCTTTTGCCAAAAATTTTGCGCTTTTAAAACGATATCATTCTCTTCTGTATGCGCTACGTGTTGATCACTCATAATTCTATTTTGAAAATTGGTAGGGTTAGTATTAAATTAATCTACAATAAATGGATAATTCTGATCGATATAAACATCCTTGTAAACTTCGCTATCATCAGGCCAAGGGCTTTCTTCAGCAAACTTTACACTTTGTTCTACAATAGCATCAATTCTATCATTAATTTCTTGAAGGTCTGCTTCAGATCCAAATCCATTTGCTAAAATGGTATTTTTTACTTTTACAATCGGATCCTGATCTTTATACTCATCCACTTCTTCTTTTGAACGATATTTTTGAGGATCAGAAATGGAATGCCCTTTATAACGATATGTTTTTAATTCTAAAAGGGTAGGGCCATCACCTTCACGAGCTCTTTTTACTGCTCTTGATACTCCTTCATGAACTGCTTCAGGAGTCATGCCATCAATTTTATCAGCCGGCATTTCATATGCATCAGCCAATTTATAAATATCAATTACATTACTGGTACGTTCAATTGATGTACCCATTGCGTAATTATTATTCTCACAGATAAAAATTACTGGTAATTTCCAAAGCATCGCCAAATTGAAGCTTTCATGTAGCATACCCTGACGAGCTGCTCCATCACCAAAGAATACAACAGCTACATTGTCTGTGCCTTTGTATTTTTCGGCAAATGCAAGACCTGCGCCAGTACCAATTTGAGCACCCACAATACCATGACCACCAAAGAAATGATGTTCTGCACTAAAGAAGTGCATACTTCCACCTTTACCTTTAGAACAGCCGGTAGCTTTTCCATACAATTCTGCCATACACTCATCTGCCGACATTCCTTTAGCTAAACCCAAACCATGATCTCGGTAAGCAGTAATAAAGGGATCTTCAGGCTTTGTAGCAGTTAAACATCCTGCGGCAATGGCTTCCTGACCAATATAGGCGTGGAAGAATCCACGAATTTTACCGGCCATTTTATACATTTCCTCAGCTTTCAATTCGAATTGACGGATTAACTGCATCAATTCGTACCAATAGAGGTAGGTTTCTTTTGAAAATTTCGTTGACAATATTCTAAAATTTAGAGGGGCAAATATAGGGGTTCTAGCTTAAAATTGAATTGATTGTGGGGAGATTGTGGCCATAATATCACTATCATTTGTTTTTACCGCTCAGATCGCCTTTTTTAAAGTCTTTTTTAAATCATAATTCTTTAATGTTTAAACTCTTTTTTCAATAATATATTTGAGGAAAATATGCTGTTTTTATAATTTATTCACAATGGATATAATCGACCAACTCACTGAAGGTGATATAAATCAATCTAATTCGCGTATAAAATGGTATAAAACCATTCGAAATCGGGAAGCTTTGGATGCGCTGAAGCGCGATGAGGATAGCTTTATTCATCAATCTTTATCTACACCTTGTCTTCAGGTTATAGAAAAATGCGAAGGAATATACATTTTTGATATTACAGGGAAACGTTATATGGATTTTCATGGTAATAATGTTCACCAAATTGGATATTCCAACCCTTTTGTGGTTGAAAAAGTTAAAAAACAGCTTGATATCCTTCCATTTTCACCAAGGAGGTATACCAATATTCCTTCCATAGAGCTTGCTGAAAAGTTAACAAGTCTGCTTCCCGAAGGATTAAGTAGGGTTTTATTTGCTCCCGGGGGAACTAGTGCCATTGGTATTGCTTTAAAATTAGCAAGGGTAGTTACTGGGAAGCATAAGGTAATTTCACTTTGGGACTCTTTTCATGGAGCTTCCATGGATGCCATTGCAGTTGGTGGGGAAGAACAATTCAAAACAGATTTAGGACCACTTTTTCCAGGAGTAAACCATATTGATCCACCAATGAATTATCGGAATACCAATTCAAATTATGATGATATTCATTATGCCAATCAATTAGAAATTGAAATAGAACAATCTGCTGGTGAAATTGGTGCTTTTATTATTGAAACCATTCGGAATACGGATGTTCAAATTCCTTCTAAAGCATATTGGAAAAGAGTTAGAGAGATTTGTACTAAACATAAAGTGCTGTTGATCTTAGATGAAATTCCAATTGCATTTGGTAGAACTGGAAAAATGTTTGCATTTGAGCATTATGGCATTGAACCTGATATCATTTGTTTAGGAAAAGGTTTAGGTGCTGGTATTATTCCTATTGCTGCTATTATTGCAAGAGAAGAATATAACGTGGCTGCGCATATATCTTTAGGTCATTATACCCATGAAAAAAGTCCGTTAGGTGCTGTTGCCGCATTAGGAATGTTAGAATTTATAGAAACAACCAACCTACTTCAAAAAGTAAGAGAAGATGAGGTTTTTGTTCGAGATCAATTACATCTTTTGGAATTAAAACACAAGTGGATTGGAGATATCAGAGGAATCGGATTACTATGGGCAATTGAATTGGTGAAAGATCGAAATAGTAAAGAAAAAGCAATTTTTGAAGCTGAAAAAGTGATGTATTATTGTCTTGATTTAGGACTCAGCTTTAAAGTTTCTCAAGGAAATGTATTGCAATTATGCCCACCCTTAATAATTACCAGATCTCAATTAATGGATGCATTTAAAATATTGGATAATGCCCTCTATTCTTTAAACTTAACCACTGCATAAAATAGCTCATTAACTATTGATGCAGTGGTTAGGTTTGAATTAATCTTTATCATCTGCAAGAATCTCTTTCACAAACGCAGCTCGCTTTGGAGATGGCATTTCAGCGTCCAGTCCTTTTACTGCTTTCCAAAGCACTTCATTAAATTCTTTGGCAGGAACTCTATCTTCTTTTGTGAAATCAAATTTTTCACTCTTACGCTGCCAAACACTTTTCATGACATTTTTTTCATTGATATCTGTTTGCAATGGCTTTGCTATAAAAGGAGTAAGATCAGCTTTCTGACCAAAACTTCTGAACATGGGAGTTGCAGCGGCATCATATTGACTCATAGGTGGAATTCCTAAAATCAATTCTATGGTTCTCAACATTCCAGAGGTAGAATACATCGTATGATCTACAAAATGTCTTTTTACAAAACCACCTGCCACAAAAGCTGTGGTTCTATGTGCATCAATATGATCAGGACCATCCTGCGCATCATCTTCTACAATAAATACTGCAGATTCTTTCCAAACAGGGCTCTTACTTAAATATTCTATAAACATTCCAATTGCCAAATCATTATCAGCCACATGTGCATATGGAGTAGGCCTTCCAATACTTAAACCTTCGGTATGATCATTGATTATACGAAGCGTATTTAATTTTGGTAATGCATTGATGGCTACCAACGAATCAAAATCTCTTTTCCATTGACCCACTCTTGTGGTATCTCTAACTCTTTGATCCCAACTTGTAAAATAAGTACAGAAATGATCTTTTAAAACCGGAATATTGGGTTTGTAATCATCCGCAAATTCTCCATAAGTCCGATAACTTATTCCAGCTCTTTTACAGTAATCCCAAATAAATCCATTTTTATTATTGGCAATAGCACGGTTTCCTTCTGCATCATAATCTCCACCTCTTCCTCCATAACTAGTTACCCAGGTTTTTTCTAAATAGTCGTTTGAATAAGCTCCCAAACTCCAATTATGTCCATCGGCACTTACTTCTCCATCAACATAGAAATTATCCAATAATACAAATTCACGGGAAAGTGCATGTAAATTTGGTGTTATCTTCTCTCCAAATAAGCAAAGTTTAGGATCTCCATTTCCTTCCGGCATATCTCCCAAAACCTGATCATATGTTCGATTCTCTTTGATTATATAAAATACATATTTAATAGGAGAGGAGTCTCCAATTTTGAAAGGTATTGGATTACCTTTTTCTCCCTCCGATATTGATTCTTTAATTTTACTATAAGGTGTATTTTTGTACACTGCTTGAGAATATGCACTTAATTGATTTTCGTTGGGTTCATTAAAGATGGACAAACTTCCTATAAAAAGGCCGCCTATATATTCTACTTCTTTAGGTTTTGAAGTATCACCTTTTTGAAACCCCAGGTTGATATTTTCTGTTACAGGATTTGGCCCATCAGGGTTTGCAAATGATGTAAATCCCTTCCCATTTGCAACGTAAATCTTTTTTCCAATAGTTTTTACTACTGTTGGGTACCATCCAACAGGAATAAATCCTTTAGAGTGACTAGCGCCAGGAACAGCCACATCAAAAACGGCTAAACAATTATTATCTGCATTAGCTATAAACAAAGTTTTTTCATCACTACTTAAAGCAACTGCATTTGTAGTAGAACCATTCGGCGCATTTGGATATAGTGCAGCATTTAATGTTTCAATAACTTTTTTAGTTTTACTATTTATAATTGAAACAGAATTGTCGTTTGAATTTGCTACAAATAAGTAATTCCCATTTTTTGAAATACAGAAATCGTTAGGATTACTTCCCACGAGAATTTCATCTGTTATTCTTTTTGATTGCGTATTATAGATCAACAATTTTCCTCCGCCCCAGCAAGTAATATATAGTTCTAATTTATTGTTCGATAATTTACAGGTGTATGCTTCTGCTGGAAGTTTTAAAGTATCAATAATTTGTTTGGTTTTTAAATCAAAAGTATAAAGCGAATTATTGTCTTTTGTTACTACATACAAAAGGTTTGCAGCATCGTCTATATCAAGTCCAGCTGGTGATATATGCACCGGCCATTTATTTCCTAAAACGATACTGTCAACTAGTGTCAGCTTATTTTTATTTACAGCATATTTTAAAATCCAATTATCATTTCCTCCGGATGCGTATAAAAATTTCTCATCTGCACTAAATTTTAATCCCAACCAAGATTTAGCAATACTGATTTCATCCACTAGTTTTTCATTGACTAAATCAATCAATTGAAGCGTTTGTTTTCCTTGTCCATTATTAGTTACTGCCATTATTTTCTGAGAAGGAGAGATGGCTAAATTTAAAGGCAGATCACCTAAAGGAATACTTTTTCCTGCAGGAGTTAAAGACCATCCATTAGGAAGTTCTACACGGGCCTGTAATTTGGAGGTATTCACTTGTGCATTTAATGAACTGAATAATAATACTGTAATAGCGTAAATAAAAAACTGTTTCATATTGGCACGAATTAATGATGAATATTAAAAGTTATAATAAATTTTAAACATACTGTTTCTCGGAGATCCAGGCCATTTATTTGTATTATTATAGGCCGAGTTCCAATAAACTTTATCGAATATGTTATTTAGATTAAATGCAAGTTTGAAATGCTTTATTTGATAATTAATACCGGCATTAAACAAAACATATCCTGGCAAGATTACATCTTTATCTAAGGTATTTCTTTGACCCACTTGTGTATGGCCAAATGCAACACTTAGTCCATTTAAAATACTATTGGTAAACCGATATTTTATCCAACTATTACTGCTGTGTTTTGGGGCATTCTCGGCTATCTTTCCAACTTCTTCTGATTTTATACTTTTAATAATTTCTGTTTGATTATAACTGTACCCAGTAAAAACACTAAGATTTGTATTGATATTTCCTTGCATTTCAATTTCTAAACCTTTTGATTGCTGTACACCTCTTTGAACATATAAATTTGGATTGGTAATGTCATTTGCATTTACAGCCAAATTATTGATTCTAATTTGATATAAAGCAAAACTGGCAAATAGTTGGTTTCTGAATAAATCTGCTTTAACACCTGTTTCAAACATATTACTAGTAACGGGTTTAAAAGGTTGATTAAATACTTGTAATACAGAACTAGGTTCAAAAGGATCAAACCCATTGTGATAGTTGGCATAAATATGATAATTCCTATCTAAGGAATAATTTACGCCTATTTTGGGTATCAGTTTATTTACGCGAGTAATATTATCTTCTTCAGTACCTGATTGGAAAAATTCTCCACGAATTCCTGCAATCAATTGCCATTTTTTAAAAGTCAAATGTTCCTGAATATAAATTCCATTTGTAGTATAAACGCCATTGGCAATTTCTTCGCCACCTGCGGAATCAATAATTGAATGATACTGCGCTACATTTCGTGCAACATATTCTGGTTTTATTAAACTAAATGTGCCGACTACTCTATTGTTAACACCAAACTCAGGTAATTCACCTTCCCATTCATTTGCACTTAATTTGTTTGAAATATAGTCGTAACCTATAATGATTTGGTGCTTTATTTCTCCTTGATTAATTAAATAACTAAAATAGTTTGTAAAAGTGTTGGTGGTGGATTTAACATGCCTGTAATTGTAACTTAGGTAAAGCGAATCATCTGTTATGAAGTCTTCAATATTATGTTCAGATAGTTTTTGATTGGTTTGGTACCGCAGCATACTAGTGTTAAAACTGAGTCTTTTATTAAACTGATAAGTGGCAGATAAAACTGCAGAATAATTTGTTTCTTTTAAATAATCAGTTGGCTGAATTAAGGAAAGCTGAATAGGTGTGGAAAGTAAATTGTCATTTTCTTCTAAAGCTGGTTGTCCTCTGTCTACAACTGAATTAGTATTGGATATAGATACATCCAAATTAATTTGTAATTTATTATTGGGAATAAAAGAAATAGAAGGTGCTACTTGAAAAGATTTTAGAAAGTATCCATTACGAAAAGATTCCTTCTGTTCATAACCTGTATTTAATCTATAGAGCAAAGTCTTTTCAGTATTAATCTGACCAGTTGCATCCAATTGTGCATTATATCCATTCCAGGTTCCTTTGCCAATGCTAGCAGAAAAATGATTCCCGGTCAATGGTTTCTTAGTAACTAAATTAATGGTTCCGCCAGGATCACAATTACCATATAATACTGAGGTTGGACCTTTAATCACTTCAACTCTTTCTACATTAACCAATAAAGGACTTGTAAGGGATGTGTTGAAGGTTCTCAACCCATTGATGAGTCTGGCATTTTCAGCGTGAAGGCCGCGAATGTTATATTCTTCATAACCCGAATAATGCGTAACACCTGCCACATTTTCTAATGCATCTGTCAGGTGCATTTGCATTTTGTCTGTTACTAATTCTTTTGTTACCGTTGAAACGGACTGAGGAATTTCAGAAATTGTTGCCTTCGTTTTTGATGTAGCAAAACTATAATCACTCTTGTAAGATTCTATATTTCTTCCAAAGATCTCCACATTTTGTAGCATGTTGATATCAAACTCCATTTGAATATCAATTTCTTTTTGTCCAATATTGGAAATTTGAACAATTTGTTTTTTGGAAATTAATCCGATACCAGTGATAATTATTGTGTCTGTAAAACCAGATAATTGTTTAAAGGAAAACTTTCCAAATTCATCGGTAATGGTTTGACTTTTGTTTTTCAACAAGGAAACATTGACAAAAGAAGCAGGACGATTATTTGACAAAATAATTTTTCCTTTAAAAACTCTTTCTATGTTTTGGGAGTTGACTGTTAAAGATTGAAAAATAGGAAGCGACAAAAATATTATATATAGAAACTTTCTCATTTAAATAATCATTTTGTAAAGTCGCAATGTTAAACATGAAAAAGGAATCATTTTGTAAATTCATATGAACATATTGCTAAATTAAAAACGCCCCTTTCGGGGCGCTTTATTATGCTTCATTTAAAAAAGAGTATCGATAATCTGTTGGTGGATTAAATGTTTCCTTTATAGTTCTGGCACTTAACCAGCGATATAAATTCAATTGACTTCCTGCCTTATCGTTAGTACCGGAAGCTCTGGCTCCACCAAAAGGTTGTTGCCCTACAACAGCACCTGTTGGTTTGTCGTTGATATAAAAATTTCCAGCGGCATTTCTTAACTTATTTGTTGCTAATTCAACTGCTGCTCTATCCTGAGCTAAGATGGCTCCTGTAAGTGCATAATTTGAAGTACTATCAAGAAGTGAAAGGGTAGCTTCAAATTTTTCAGCATCATAAATATAAATCGTTAATACTGGCCCGAAAATTTCTTCGCACATAGTAGTGCTTTTTGGATCTTTAGTAAGTATCACAGTTGGTTCAATAAAATAACCCTTTGTTTTGCTATAGTTTCCGCCAACAAGAATACTTGATTTCCGATCCTTCTTAACGTTATTGATATATTTTGTGATGCTATTATAAGATTTTTCATCAATTACTGCGTTGATAAAATTGCTGAAATCTTCTACGGTGCCCATTTTCATGGAATTCAAAGCAGCAACTAATTTAGTCTTTACTGCTTCCGCCATATTACTCGGAATATATGCTCGTGAGGCTGCAGAACATTTTTGACCCTGATATTCAAATGCCCCTCTAGCTAGAGCAGTAACTACTGCATCTACGTTTGCACTCTTATGAGCAATAACAAAATCTTTACCTCCAGTTTCACCAACAATTCTTGGATAGCTACGATATAAGTTCATGTTTTCACCAATGGTTTTCCACATGCTATTAAATACTCCTGTAGATCCAGTAAAGTGAACTCCTGCGAATTCTCTATGTGAAAAACAAACTGAACCGATGGTAGGACCGTCAACATATATTAAATTTATAACCCCATCAGGTAATCCAGCTTCTTTTAAAATACGCATGAATAATTGTGCGGAGTAAATTTGAGTATTCGCAGCTTTCCAAACAACCACATTACCACACATGGCAGCTGAAGTTGGAAGATTTCCTCCGATAGCCGTAAAATTAAATGGAGTAATTGCTAACACAAATCCTTCCAGAGGACGCCATTCCAGGCGGTTGTGCATACCTGCTCCGGAAATGGGTTGCTCTTGATATATTTTACTCAAAAAATGAACATTAAACCTTAAAAAGTCAATTAGTTCACAAGCTGCATCTATTTCTGCCTGGTAAGCATTTTTGCTTTGACCAAGCATGGTGGATGCATTCATTTGAAAACGATATTTTGTAGCAAGTAAGTCAGCCGCTTTCAAAAATATTTGAGCACGATTTTCCCAACTCATTGCTTCCCATGATTGTTTCGCTTTTAAAGCAGCTTCAATTGCTAGTTTAACATGACTCGCATCGCCTGCATGAAAAGATCCTAATGTATGGCTCAATTCATGAGGAGGATGAATGTCTACTAACTTTCCAGTTTTTACAGCCTTTGATCCAATATACATGGGGATCTCAATAGGTTTCTTTTTAAGTTCTGCTAAGGCTTTTTTCAAGGAAGCTCTTTCAGCAGATCCTGGTGCATAATTCAGTACAGGCTCATTAATTGGAAGTGGGTAAGAGAAATATCCTAAACTCATATCGATTGTTTTTAAAGATGTAGCCGGCAAAGTTAGAACAAAAATAATTATGGTCGATTGAGGTCTGTAGAATAATCAGTTAATTTGTAATATGGCAATTATTTTATTTGATACTGAATCGAGAAATAGTTTATTCCCATTAACCTATACAAAAGCTATTGCAGCTTTAAGATTTGGGATATTAACCATCCAGGAAAGGTGGGCATTAAAATCAAAAGAAGAAGTTTTTATTAAAACAGAAAATTACTTACAGGTATTATATCCAACCCCAATTCTTCATGATCATATTTGGGTAGATGCTTCAGTAATGCCAGACGATATGTTATTGGTAGAAATATTAAACTTAGAAAATGGTTCTTGTATTATTGACGAGTTTGGTTTTGTTGCTGGTAGAACAAGTATAGGGTTTCATGATTTTACACCTGATATTTCTTTATTTAGCAATCCTATTAAAACCCCTGAAAAAGTAAAAAGATTAAAATATTGTTGGGAGTTGATGCTTTGGAATGATAGCATGATAAGGGAAGATTTTAAATTAGTTACAAAGGGGAGGTCTTCTCAACCCATTTCTCCAACTGTTCAAGTTGTTCAAACTGCTGATATATTTATTGAGGATGGTGCCAAATTAGAATTCTGTACCCTTAACTCAAAAACAGGGCCGATATATATTGGAAAGGATGCTGAAATTATGGAAGGATCATGTGTTCGTGGCCCATTTTCAATGGGTTTTAATTCGGTATTAAAAATGAATAGTCGAATATATGGGGCTACTAGTCTTGGCCCATGTTGTATGGGGGGAGGCGAGATTAAGAATTCAGTGATTATGGGTTATACAAACAAGGCTCATGATGGTTATTTAGGGGATGCGGTTATAGGAGAATGGTGTAATATGGGTGCAGGATCAACAAATAGTAATGTTAAAAATACTGCCGGAGAAGTAAAAGTTTGGAATTACGCAACCAATTCTTATATCGGAGTTGGTCAAAAATGCGGGTTGATTATGGGCGATTATTCGAGAGTGGCGATTAATTCTTCCATTAATACTGGAACCATTGTAGGAGTAAGCTGTAACGTTTTTGGTGCAGGCCTACTTCCCACCATATTCAATAATTTTAGCTGGGGTATCAGTGGCAATCGATATGATCTTAAAAAAGCTTTTTATGCTATTGACAATTGGAAGAAAATGAAAAATCTACACATTACAGAAGCGGAAACTTCCATTTTGGAAACTATATTTGCCCAAAATCAGTAAGAAATAATTTATTCCTACCTGAAATCAATTTGAGCATTTACATTATAATAAATTAAAAGAGAAATAAGTAATCATATGAGAAAGCAAATCGCAGCTGCAAACTGGAAGATGAATTTAACCCTTCAACAAGGAGAACAATTATTGAATGACATTATAGCTAAACCACACCAATTAGCTAGTCATCAATTAGCTGTATTTGCAGTGCCATTCCCTTATTTATCTATGGCTGTACAGAAATTTGCAGGTAAATCGAATGTTTTTATTGCAGCACAAAACTGCTCAAATAAAAAGAGTGGTGCCTATACCGGTGAAACATCAGTTGAAATTTTACAATCAGTAGGAATTCAATATGTGGTATTAGGACATTCTGAAAGAAGAGAATATTATAACGAAAGCAATCAGTTATTAGCAGAAAAATTAGATATCTGTCTTGCAAACAAAATGAAACCTATTTTTTGTTGTGGTGAGCCTTTAGAAATTCGTGAAGCCAATAACCAAAATGAATTTGTTGCAAAACAATTGAATGAATCATTATTTCATTTAACAGAAGAACAATTACAAGAAGTTGTAATTGCTTACGAACCAATTTGGGCTATTGGAACTGGTAAAACAGCATCAAGCGCTCAAGCTCAGGAGATTCATGCTTTTATTCGTAGCCATATTGCTTCAAAATATGGTAACGCTATTGCAGATTCTATATCTATTTTATATGGAGGTAGTGTAAAGGCATCCAATGCAGTTGAATTATTTTCTCAGCCTGATGTTGATGGTGGATTAGTTGGAGGAGCATCATTAATTGCAGAAGAATTTATGGCTATAATTAATGCACTGAAGTAATGGCAATTTTGAGACATCCTACCTTGCAACCATTGTCGAGGCAACACCATCAGGGATTATTAGCTTCTTTATTATTAGAGAAAGGATTAAAGAAAAATGCTTCTCTTAAAGAGATGCGCGATTTTATTATCCAATTCTGGGAGGAAGAATTACGTCTTCATTTTGAAAAAGAAGATTTATTGTTTTTACCATTAGCCTATAAATATCCTCAGTTATTGGAAGGTTTAACGCAGTTAAAAAACGAACATCAGGAAATTAGACTCATCATTCAGAAACTAAATAATGAAGCTCGTTCGGAACAGTATGATACCATCGCTTCTTTTGCTAATCTTTTAGAAAAACATATTCGTTTTGAGGAACGCCAGTTATTTAATGCCATTCAGGAAATTTTACCTGAAGATGAATTAATTGACTTTACTGTGGAACTTCAATCGATATCAGAAAAAGATTTTTGTACGAAGTATCCTGTAAAATTCTGGGAATAATTAATATTTATTTATTTCCTGTGCCCTTCCCAGACGATCATTAATTGCCCTGCCTAAACCCTGATCTGGAAAGATTTCTGTAATGATGATATCAAACTGAAATTCATCAATACACCGCATTACTTCAAATAAATGTTTGGCGGCTTCTTTTAAATCGCCCATTGGCGATAACACATATTGATGACCCGCTTTCAATTCCTCATATACTGTATTAAATGAGATGACTGCAATATTTTTATCTTCATATTGCTGGATTAATGTAGGAATATCACCACGAATTAATGGAGTTTTAGTTGCATAATGACTTTTCATCTGACCTGCACTTGCTGGATTTTTTTCAGCCTCTTCTTTCAATACTACCTTTAGTCCAGTTATTAATTCCATTTGTTCAGCCGTTACTGCTCCTGAGCGATGTAATACAATTTGATTATTTGAAACTTCTGCAATGGTAGATTCAAGTCCAACTTCACAAGGCCCCCCATCCAAAATATAAGACACTTTATCTTTTAATCCATTTAGAACATGTTGTGCTGTAGTTGGACTAACATAACCTGATGGGTTTGCACTTGGTGCGGCAAGAGGAAAAGTAAGCAGCATTAATAATTTTGTTGTCATTATTTGATTTGGTACACGAATGGCAACTTTTGAACTTCCCGCTGTGATCAAATCAGAAATAATTGGCTTTTTAGGAAGCAATAATGTAAAAGGACCAGGCATAAATGCTTCAGCAAGTTTTAAACTTATGGGATCCAATTCTGCATATTTATTGATTGCATTTATATCAACAACATGAACAATTAAAGGATTAAAAGTAGGCCTGTTTTTGGCTTCAAATATCTTAATTACAGCAGTATCGCTCAATGCATTTGCAGCTAATCCATATACAGTTTCAGTTGGAATTCCAACTAACTCATCAGATTCTAAAAGGGTAGTAGCTTTTAATAAATTTTCACCGATTTGAGGCATATATATTAGAATTGAAGAGGTAAATCAGCGGGTGAGAATAGGTTTAATTTATCTAAATGTAAAATGGTAGTATCTCCTGCTTCATTAGGATGATACATTGGAATAAACTTCGCACCAAACACAAATTCTTCAAATGTATAAGATGCTTTTGAAATAACTGTATTCGAAAAACTTTCATCAAATCCCTGAACAAATATGAGCAATTCTACTTCAGCATTAGCCATATCCTCTTTTGTAAATTGATAAATTGGACTGTTCTCATTGATTGGATGCACCAGTGTCCAGTTTGCTGTCATAGTAGAAGCTTTAGAAATATCCAAGGGTACATTGTAAAATTTATTTTTTTTAATTCCATCTTCTAAAACTTTCATAGCCATTGTTACTTTTACTTCTACGTTTACCAAATAATTCTTGGTATAGGGTACCATTCTAAACATTAGTGCTACCCCATCTCCAAAAGGAGCAAACAAGGCGTTATTACTATATCTTATAAAGGAACGTGGACGTGCAAATCTTCCATATAAAAGACCCGTCATTAATGCAAAGCTCATTAAACCAGTAAGTGCTTCAAGTGATGCAATAAAACTGGTGATGAATCCTACTGGATTAATTCTTCCATAACCTACTGTTGTAAATGTTTGAGCACTAAAAAAGAATGCCTCTCCAAATTTTTCTGCTAGGGTTTCCGCAACCATACCATTCAAATGTTCGATACCTATTAACAAATAGATTCCAGCAAAGAAAAGATTGATTAAAACGAAAAATAACATGATCGACAAAAGGAATTTCCATCTTTTCATCGAAAGCATAGTGTGGTAAAGGTTCAAACGCTGCCAAAAATGAAGACCCCTAACTTCTACATTTGCAACACCATTCTTATTAAAAAAACGGCCACCCCCTAAAGCGGTATTAGTTCCCAAGCCAGTTTCATTATTGATCTGAGCTTTTTTATTTAGTTTTTTTAGTAGCATTAACATCAGGATTATGCCCTAAAAATAAACCCTTTCTGCAATCTATCGTTATTCACATGTCATTAATAACATAATCGTACATTTTTGTGCTTCTCACACATATCTTTGCAGCCTTATGAAGAATATTAGGAATTTTTGCATTATTGCACATATCGACCATGGTAAAAGTACTTTGGCAGACCGTTTATTGGAACATACCAATTCAGTAGGCCAAAGAGATATGATGAACCAGGTTTTGGATGATATGGATCTGGAACGTGAAAAGGGTATTACAATTAAGAGTCATGCTATTCAAATAAATTTTCCTTACAAAGGAGAACAATATGTTTTTAATTTAATTGACACTCCCGGACACGTAGACTTTAGTTATGAAGTTAGCCGGGCTTTGGCGGCTTGTGAAGGAGCTTTATTATTAGTTGATGCATCTCAAGGTATTCAGGCTCAGACAATTAGCAATTTATATTTAGCTATTGATAATAATCTGGAGATTATTCCCGTGATCAATAAGATCGATATGGATGGGGCTAAAATACCGGAAGTTACCGATCAGATTGTTGAATTAATTGGTTGTAAAGCAGAAGATATTTTATTGGCTAGTGGAAAAAGTGGAATTGGTATCGATGAGATTCTTGAAGCGATTGTTGAAAGAATACCTGCTCCCAAAGGGAGTTATGAGGCCCCATTGCAAGCTTTGATTTTCGATAGTGTATTTAATAGTTTTAGAGGCATTATCGTTTATTATCGTATTCTTAATGGAGTGCTTAAAAAGGGTGATAAGATTAGATTTGTAGCATCAGGGATGGATTATTTTGCGGATGAGGTTGGTGTATTAAAGTTCGCAATGACTCCAAAAGACGAAGTAAAGGCAGGAGATGTGGGATATATCATCACTGGAATAAAAGTAGCAAAGGAAGTTAAAGTAGGAGATACCATCACATTGGCTAATAATCCTGGTGAAATGATTCATGGTTTTGAAGAGGTGAAACCAATGGTATTTGCAGGTATATATCCGGTTAATACAGATGAATTTGAAGAACTACGTGATTGCATGGACAAATTGCAGCTAAA
>Ga0194037_1000595_pt1 | contig 27788 bp, 21 predicted proteins | sample JunL306m_MetaG_FD_148653 | JGI IMG/M metagenome (GOLD analysis project Ga0194037, IMG submission 148653) | Anoxic zone freshwater microbial communities from boreal shield lake in IISD Experimental Lakes Area, Ontario, Canada - Jun2016-L304-6m | ecosystem: Environmental > Aquatic > Freshwater >...
CGCTGCCATCCCTTCACGGGTTACCCGCAGTGACTCTGCCAGAAGGTCTTTTGATACCGCGGCAGTTGGGGCGGTCATGGCCGCTGCCGGGGGAGAAGCTGCGAGCCCGGCGGCAGTCGGCATGGCAGGGCGGGGCGGAGTGGCAGGGCGTTTCGGCTTCGGCTTGACATAATTCGCACCGCACAGGTTTACCGTCATCAGAGGTTTTTTGCCGTTTGCCGGAGATACGGCCCGATATCCTTCATCCCATCCGGCCAGACTGACTTCAAAGCCGAGTACGGCCAACTGCGCCAGACAGCGCGCCAGATCAGCGATGCCGGACCGTTTGCCTCCTGAGGCGTCAAGCGCGACAACAGTATGCGGACGGTCTGCGAGTATGGCCGAAACGAGGCCGCTCAGACGCGCGCCGGGACCGACCTCGACGAACGTGCGTATTCCTGATGCGTACATGGCTTCAATTTCGGCAACGAATTCAACCGGTCGGGCCAGTTGGCCGGCCAGCAGTTTTCCGGCTTCGAGCGCATCGGAAGGGTAGCAGGCGGCGCTGCTGTTGGAATAGACCGGGATTTGACCTTCTGAAATGGTTATGCCGGACAGCGCGGCCAAAAGCGGGGCGGCCGCGTCGGCAACCAGCGCGCTATGGAATGCAGCTGCAACCGGCAGGCGCTTGCAGGACAGTTTGCGCTGTCCGCAGGCATCGGCTGCCCGGGCTATCTCGTCGGTTCTGCCGGACAGAACGGCCTGGTTCGGCGCATTACGATTGGCGATGACCAGATCGAGTTTTTCTTCGCTGATCAGCAGTTGTACATCCGGCAAAGGAGCGGATACGGCCAGCATGCTGCCCCTGTCTCCGTCTCCGGCCGCCATCAACTCTCCGCGCAGGCGGGAAAGGGTATGGAACGAGCGTTCGTCCAGCCGTCCCGCGGCGCAGAGAGCGGTCAGCTCACCGTAGCTGTGACCGGCGACCGCGTCCGGCGCAAGCCCGAACGACTCCAGAAGGCGCAGGGCGCCCAGGCTGACAGCACCGATAGCCGGCTGGGCCGCATCGGTGGCGCGCAGGGCGGCTTCCCGGGCTTCCCGGGCATCGTCACTGAATGGTGTAGGAGGATATATCAGATCAGACAGGCTGCTTCCAGCGGTCGCACCAAACTCCAGGTCCGCAGCCTCAAGACAATGCAGCATCCGGGGAAAAGAGCAGGCCAGATCACGCAGCATGCCGATATATTGCGCCCCCTGGCCGGGGAACAGGACGCCGAGCCGGCCAGGTTCCGCATTACAGGCAAACCAGGCACCGTCAGGAGTACTCCAGTGGGTGGCCGGATGTTTGCGGAGCATGATCAGCGCATTGCTGCAGAGTGATTGCAATGAGGATTTGCCCTGTTCAACGACCAGCGCCAGGCGGCAGGCGTTTGCGGCGTTAAAGGAGGAGCGGAGGGTGGCTGCCATGCTGCGGATATCGGTCCAGGTCTGACACTCCGCAACATCTGCCACTGCTTTCTCCAGTGCCGGAGCATCGGAAGCGGAAAGCGGGAGAATCTGGACCGAGCCGTCCCAGTCCGCCATAGTCGCAACCGGCTCATACTCTTCAAGCACGACATGGAAGTTCGAGCCGCCGAAGCCGAGCGCGCTGACTGCGGCCCGGCGCGGCCGGCCGTTTCGGGATAGCCAGGGGCGTTTGTGACTGGTGATGTAGAACGGTGACTGCCCGTCTGAAACCTCGCTGAGCGGCTGCTTGACCTTGATGGTCGGCGGTATGACCTTGTGGTGCAGAGCCAGGGCCGCCTTGATCAGTCCGGCTGCGCCGGCCGCCGCCTTGGTGTGTCCGATCTGCGACTTGACCGAACCGATGGCGCACCACGGCCTGCCGGCTGTGCCGTAGATGTCGCGTAGCGCCGATACCTCAACCGCATCACCAACTTTGGTGCCGGTACCGTGGGCTTCCAGCAGGCCGATACTGTCCGGGGTAACACCGGCGCGTCGGTAGGCATCCAGAATAGCTTTTTTCTGGCCCGAGGCGCTGGGGGTGTAGATCGCTTCTCCCTTGCCGTCGCTTGAGGAGCCGACTCCGCGAATCACGGCGTAGATCCGGTCTCCGTCGCGTTCCGCATCGGCAAGGCGCTTGATAACCATAATGCCGAGCCCTTCTCCAAGGATGGTACCGTCGCCGGAGGCGTCGAACGGTTTGGCGTCGCCGCCGGGCGAAAGAGCCGGGGTCTTGCTGAAACACATGTACATGAAGATGTCGTTGAAGGTGTCGATACCGCCGGTGATAACCATGTCAGACTTGCCGGTGGCCAGTTCCATGGAAGCCAGGTGCAGGGCACTTAAGGAGCTGGCACAGGCTGCATCCACCACGCAGTTGGTTCCCCCCAGGTCGTACTGCTTGCTGATCCTGCCCGCGACCACGTTGCCAAGCAGACCGGGGAAGGAATTTTCCTGCCAGGAGACGTACGAATCGGATATGCGCTGCACAACGTCTTCGGCGGTAGTTTCATCCACGCCTGCATCCTTCAGGGCTTCACGCCAGTGGGGATGTCCGAGGCGGGCACCAAGCGGAATGACGAGTTCGAGGGTTCCGGTAACACCCAGAATGACGCTGACCCGGTCGCGGTCATACGTGCGATCGGCGCCATAACCGGCATCTTTGAGCGCCTGTCCGGCAACCACGAGCCCCAGCAGCTGCGAACTGTCGATCGCTTCCAGTGTGGCGGGCGGAATATTGTATTCCAGCGGGTTGAAGGGGACTTCGGAGAGGAATCCGCCACGTCGTCCGTAGGTCATATCGGGAGATTTCGGATCCTGGCGGTGATAATCCTCCACGCGCCAATGGGTCGCCGGGACGTCGCTGATAGCGTCGATTCCTTCGCGGATGTTCGCCCAGTAGGTGCTGCTGTCTTCGGCGCGGGGAAAGAGGCATCCGATTCCGATAATGGCCAGCGGTGTTCCTCCTGGGAGAGCCGGCCGATTGTTATTGTCCTGTGTCACGCGAAGTACTCCTTGATGTGTGTGTCTTCAAGCGGTGCTATGGTAAAACCGGCCGGGAGCCGGATGTTCTGATAACGCAGCATGTTGGCGCGGGTGAGCAGCGCCGCCCCGAACAGGATATTGCGGGCGACCGTCGCCACCCTGCGCTGTTCCGGCAGCTCCAGAAAACTGCCGGCGGCCCATTCATTGAAAGAGCCCATGGCAGGCCCGCACCAGACCTGGTAGTCAATGGTGCGCGCCGGGTCGCCAACCTTGGCCCAGTGGGCAGCCTGTCCCAGATACCAGCGGAAAACAAGCGCCATGCGATGTTTCTGATCCCGCTCGGCACGCTCCACCTGGCGCGGATCACGCTTCAGGAAGTAGGTCCGGGTATCACGCCAGATGTCGGCAAGCGGCGCCTGGAAAAAGGTCTTTTCGAGCTTGTTCCGTTCGGCGGCAGGAATACTGTCCAGACCATCATGGGCTCGATAGAGATCATAGAGTCTGGCGGCTCGCATCGGGAACATGGTGCCGCGCTTCAGTACCTGCACCGTAACCCCCATTTCGAACATGTCGGCCGCCGGCGCCATGGTCACATCGGCCTGACGGGTCTCCGCCAGCATCCGGCGCACCGCATCGGAAGTACCCGATTCAATGCAGGCCTGATTAACCGACCCGGTCATGATGTAGGCGGCTCCCATGGCAAAAGCAGCGGCGGCAGCGGCAGGTGTGGCGATACCGCCTGCCAGTCCGACCCGCAGTTTGACGGCATACCCGAATTTCCGCTCCATCCGGGAGGCCAGGGAGGCAATCGTCGGAAACAGTGCAATGGCCGGACGGTTGTCGGTATGGCCACCGGAGTCCGCTTCGGCGGTAATTTCCTGTGCCATTGGTATCCGTGCGGCCAGTTCCATCTGCTCGGGAGTGATGGCTCCCTCGTCCAGCAGTTGCCGCAGCAGTTTCTCCGGTGGAGGAGAAAAAAACTTTTCGGCAAGTTCTTCCCTTGAAACCTTGGCGATAATCCGGTTTGGAACAATGATTGTCCCATCAGTCGCCCGATGAATACCATGAGTCCGGTAACGCACCAGAGGCAGCGTCAACGCAAGAAAAGCGGAAGCCTCAACCAGCCGCACCTCTTTGCGGATGTACAATTCGGCCAGCGCGGCCTCCAGATCCGGTTCCTGGGGCGAGTGTATCAAATTGAACCCACAGGGAAAATCTACGCCGGCCAGACGGTCCGCGGCTGCTTCCACCTCGGAGAAGGGGAGGCCGGCCGCCCCGAAGAAGCCGAGCATTCCGGCCTGTCCCAACGCCTCTACCATGGCGACGGAGCTGATCCCTTTGGCCATCGAACCGCCGAAATAGGGGTAGCGGATCCCGAGCTCACGACAAAGATCCCGGTCACCCAGCAGTTCGGGCGCCAGTGGCGGAACATATGCGTCAAGGGGTGAACCGTCTGATCCGGGGGCGGTAAGATGTACGGGACGTGAAAGTTTCCGCAGGTCCTCTGTGATGTTCTGTTCCATAAATGAAGGTCTCAAGGGATTATACTCATTTCGTTTGCATTAGTAAAGAAGCAGGTAAACTGCGGAGCACAAATTGCTAGAGGCGACTGTATTAAAGCTTTACCTTATGAAGTGCGTCCCCGTCAAGCAGGATGGTGATTACGTTGAAGCGGGCGGTGTGGTTGTACAGCGCACAAAATGTCGGGTAATCCCTTATTACAGTATTTGTGTTGACAAACGGTGAGTCGGAAACTATTTTCCAACGTGTCCAGTTCAAAATAATTCATATAGTTAAAGGACTGGTACCATAGTCTGGAAAGTCTCAGTATGAAAGGGAGGTAGTATATGAAGCGGGTTTATAGATTGGTGCTGGTGCTGTTTTTGTTGTCACCTGCCGCTGTAGAAACAACAGTCTTTGCAATGCAGGAGATCAGCTGGACGACTCAGGCGAATCCGATGCGAGGGAGAAACGGGCAACAGGTGGCGTATTTCTGCCCTCCTGGCGGCAACATTTCCGACCGTCTGTGGGGGAGTGTACTGTATACCGATGACTCCTCAATCTGCACCGCTGCTCTGCATGCCGGGCTGATTGACACCTATAACGGTGGAGATGTCATGATTGAAATCAGACCGGGCGCCGGCTCGTACCAGGGCAGCAGGCGAAACGGAGTAACCAGCAAAAGTTATGGTTCCTTTCAGGGGAGCTTTGTCTTTGTAACGGGCGGGCAAAGGCAACGTAGTGACGCAATGATGGATGATTATAACCGCAGGGATGATAACCACAGACGTCCTCCCGTCCCGGATGGCCCGGACATTTCCGTGCCGTTGCCGGGTGGACTTGGATCCTTGAATGTACCAGGTCCGGACGATGTCGGCCAGCGGCATCAGTCACCACATGCCGCTCAGATTGAATGGAATACCACGGCCGGCGACATGCGGGGAAGAAACGGACACCGCGTGAGGTATTTCTGCCCTCCAGGCGGGGCACCTGGCAGTTTGTGGGGGAGCGGCCTCTTCACTGATGATTCATCAGTATGCACCGCGGCAGTGCATGAGGGGTTGATATCGACGTACGATGGTGGCGAGGTGCTGATCGAGATCAGGCCGGGTGCCGGCTCATATCACGGCAGCAGAAGAAACGGAGTAACCAGCCAGAGTTATGGTGCCTTTGACGGTAGTTTCGTCTTTGGCCGCTGAACAAGCATACATCGGGGGGCGGAGTCCCGCCCCCTGTCCCCTCTCCATCCTGTTATTACTGTCACTATTCCGTCAAATGAGACTCTCTCCGTACTCCCCTGTCTCAAAGCCGTACAATTCGATCTGTCGCAAGGATAGTTTCAACAATTGCCAGCATGTTGGTCGTGCTTCCTGCGCGAAGTTTGTCCTTGATTCCGAAAAAATCGAGACAGAGCCCGCATGACAGAATCTCGACCCCCATTCCGGCCAGCTTGTCCAACGCCTCCAGAACGTCGGATCCTTCCGTCGTCAGACGGACACCGCTGTTGAGAAAGAGCATGCGCGCAGGCAGATCGCCCGCTTCAAGCAGGGTATGGATAAAATTTTTCATCAACAGACGCCCCAACTCTTCCGGTCCATCCCCCAGGCGATCAGAGCTGACAAGAAAAACCGGCTTTCCCGACGGGGAAGCCGGTAACGTCGGATTATCCGGAGTTCCGGATGTTATTGTCACTGCCCAGCCATTATCGCTCTGCTCTTCCTGCAGAGTGAATCCCCGATTTCGGGCGAAGCGGGTGACGTTTTCATGCGGAGCACCGTCATCAAGAAGCACACGGATCTCCCCGGAATGTTCCAGCGCCTTTTTGACACTGATGACCGGGGCAGGACAGGGCATATTTCTGCAGTCAATTGTATCCATGCAGGATCACCTCTCTATGAATGTAATAATGGAATAGAGTTCTCTCCGTTCCAGATGAGCTCATATTTTTCGAAGTTTATTCGACGGTTGACATAGGCGGGTAGCACATTTTCCTGTGTCAGAATCTCCATTATGCTGTCGAATTCCTCATCGGTGAAACGAAGCGCCAGGCCGCAATCGGTTGAGAGCGCCCGGGGAGCGGGAATGAGCAGTATCGGAAGACCGCGCCCTTTGAGGATGCTTTCAGCTTTCATGATACGGTGGGCGGAGTTGAAAACCGCCAGCAAATGACCATCCTGAACCATCAGTCGATTCTCCATTGATCGGGTACCTCTGTGAAAAAGGTGCGGAATGCAGGTTGACAATTGGAATGTTAGTTTCTACTATGCCTGAAAAGGAGTCGTACATGCAAGGTGCAATCCCACTGATTGGAATCGTCATACTGGCGTTCGTAATGAGCATACCGTGCGGTTACCTGCGACAGAATTTTGTAAAATACTCTTTCATGTGGTTTCTTCTTATTCATATTCCGATTCCGTTTATTGTGCTGTTACGCTTAAAGGCGGGCGTCAGCTGGCATTTTATACCATTGACTCTGGGCGGCTCGGTTGCGGGCCAGATAGTCGGGGGCGTTATCAGCCGCCGGAGAAGGCACAATGGCAAAACGGGCTAGGATGCCTTTCCCGCAGCCGTTGCCGGGGCTTGTAAAGGAGAGCCTGCAGCTGCTTGGTTTGGCTGAACGATTGCGTGACGCCGAAATATGGCGGGTGTGGTCTGATGCGGTCGGTGCTGTTGTGGCCGCTCGCGCCCAGCCGCTGCGAATCATCAACGGCACCCTGACCGTAGCGGTATCAAGCGCCCCTTGGATGCAGGAACTCCGTTTCATGACCGGGCTCATGAAGGAAAAGCTGAATGACCGACTGGGTTCAGAGGTTGTTCGTGACATAGTTCTCAAAGCCGGCAGAGTAGACATACCTGTACCGGAAGCGCCGGAAGAGAAGCTCCCCAAAAAACGTCTGACCCCCCACCAGCAGGCATTGATAGAAGAGCAATCATCCTCCATAGCCGATCCGGAAATCCGCCGGGCGTTTTCCGCACTGATGAAGGCGAGTATGGAAAGGCCGGCCTGATCAGCCCCTCGTCAACTGCCGGTACTTGATGCGGTGCGGGATATCCGCCGCCGCTCCGAGACGTTTCCGGCGGTCCTCCTCATACTCCGAATAATTCCCCTCGAACCAGACCACCTTTGAATCCCCTTCAAACGCCATGATATGGGTGGCGATACGATCCAGAAACCAGCGGTCATGGGAGATGATCACCGCGCAGCCAGCAAAGTTCTCCAGTGCCTCTTCCAGCGCTCGCATCGTGTTGACATCCAGATCGTTGGTCGGCTCATCCAGCAGGATCACGTTGGCGCCGCTTTTGAGCATCCTGGCCAGGTGCACGCGATTGCGCTCGCCGCCCGAGAGGGTTCCGACCTTCTTCTGCTGGTCGCTGCCGGAGAAGTTGAAGCGGGAGACGTAGGCCCGGGAGTTGACCGCCACCTTGCCGAGCTGGATCATCTCCTGCCCCTCTGAAATCTCTTCCCAGATGCTCTTGTCCGGATTGAGAACATCGCGGCTCTGGTCCAGATACGCAAGCTGGACTGTCTCGCCGATGCGGAAAGAGCCGCCGTCAGCCTGCTCCTGCCCGGTGATCATGCGGAAAAGGGTAGTTTTTCCGGCGCCGTTGGGGCCGATGATGCCGACAATGCCGCCGCGCGGCAGACGGAAGGACATCCCTTCCACCAGCAGGCGGTCGCCATACCCCTTTGCCACGTTGTCGGCTTCGATGACGATGTCGCCCAGACGCGGACCGGGGGGGATATAAATTTCCAGGTCGCGGGCATGCTTTTCGCTCTCCTGGGACACCATATCCTCATAGGCGCTGATGCGGGCCTGTGACTTGGCGTGCCGTCCCTTGGGGGACATCCGGATCCATTCCAGCTCGCGCTGCAATGTTTTCTGACGATCGGTTTCCTGCTTTTCTTCCGTTGCCAGACGATTCTGCTTCTGCTCCAGCCAGGAAGAGTAATTCCCTTTCCAGGGGATTCCCTCGCCGCGGTCAAGTTCCAGAATCCAGCCGGCCACGTTGTCGAGGAAGTAACGATCGTGGGTTACAGCGATGACGGTGCCGGAGTAACCCTGCAGGTGATGCTCCAGCCAGGCCACTGTTTCGGCATCCAGATGGTTGGTCGGTTCGTCCAGCAGCAGGATATCCGGTTTTTTGAGCAGCAGCCGGCAGAGCGCCACGCGGCGTTTCTCGCCGCCCGAGAGCACCTTTACCGATGTCTCGCCATCCGGACAGCGCAGTGCGTCCATGGCCATCTCCAGCCGGCTGTCAAGGTCCCAGGCATCCAGGTGATCCAGTTTTTCCTGCAGTGTTGCCTGGCGATCGCACAGTTTTTCAAAATCGGCGTCGGGGTCGGAAAACTTGTCGGTAATGGCATTGAACTCCGCCAGAAGATCAACGGTCTCCTGCACCCCCTCCTCGACAATCTGTCTGACGGTTTTTGTCTCGTCCAGCCTCGGTTCCTGCTCCAGGTAACCGACCGTATATCCCTGAGACAGTACCGCCTGGCCGTTGAACTCCTTGTCCACACCGGCCATTATGCGCAGCAGCGATGATTTGCCGGAGCCATTCAGGCCCAGCACGCCTATTTTTGCGCCATAGAAGTAGGAAAGAGAGATATCTTTGATGACCGGTTTCTTGTCGTAGAACTTGCTGACCCGCATCATGCTGTAAATAATTTTATTCGGTTCGACTGCCATGGTATGCCTCCTGATTTGTAATATGCAGCTGAATAAATTTTAGTTTCACTCTTCTCTTTTTGCCTCTTCCCACAGGATATCCATCTCCTCAAGCGTAGCGCCACTCACCTGACGCCCCTGTCTGTTCAAGGTTTCTTCGATATGTGAAAAGCGTTTCTGAAACCGGCTTATGCTCTTGCGCAGAGCCTCTTCCGGGTTAAGCGACAGGAATCTGCCCAGGTTTACAATGGCGAACAGAAGATCGCCAAGTTCATCCTCCATCCGTTCCGGATTGCCTCCGGCCCATGCCTCCTCAAACTCGTGCAGTTCTTCCATCACCTTGGCAAAAACCTGATCGGAATGATTCCAGTCAAAACCGACACGAGATGCCTTTTCCGTGATCTTGTGAGCTTTCAGAAGTGCGGGGAGGTGGGGCGGAACACCGGAAAGCGCGGAGATGCGCTCGGCTCTTTTTTCCTCTTTTTTTATCCGCTCCCAGTTTTCTATCTGGGCATTGCTGTCGCTGATATCGAGATCGCCGAAAACATGCGGATGACGCCTGACAAGCTTTTCGCACAGCGTGCTGATGACATCGCTCATGTCAAACTGACCGGCTTCCTCGGCTATCACAGCGTGGAATACCGGCTGCAACAGCAGGTCACCCAGCTCTTCCCTGAGATGTTCAGGAGATTTGGTGTCAATGGCCTCAATTACCTCATAGGTTTCTTCGAGCAGGTAACGGGTAAGGCTTTCATGCGTCTGCTCCGCATCCCAGGGGCAGCCTCCCGGTCCACGGAGTTTTCGCATGATGGTCATGAGTTGGTCAAAGGTGGCGTGGTTCAAGTTCATGGACGTACTATACACGGTTTGTAAAACGTATCAAAACCAAAACTTGACACCAGGTTTTCAGTTAATGGAATCACTGTCAACGGTCTGAACCGTGAGGAGAGTAAAAGAGTAGCACCGTGACCAGCAATACCACCAAGACAATGTGTTGCGTTAGGCTGGTCACTATGAGATATAATAGCGGCCTGCAGGCATGAAAACTATAAGAGAATCGGCGCGGGGAAAACGTGATGCATACCGGAGATTCAATGACATTACAGAGGATGCTGGAACGGCGTGATGAAGAGATGGCTGCAATGATTGAAATCGGTAAGACGCTGACGTCCTGCCTGGATATTCATGACATACTGGAAACAATTATGAAACAGGTCGAGATCCTGATTCATCCGAAAGCCTGGTCTCTCCTTCTTGTTGACAAGGATTCCGGAGATCTGACCTTCGAAATTGTAGTATCTTCGGTCGCTGACCAGCTGAAAGGGTCCAGACTGAAGTGTGGCGAGGGCATTGCGGGCTGGGTTGCTCTGCATGGCCAGTCGCTCCTGGTGCCCGACGTGAGCAGGGATGATCGTTTTGCGGATTACATAGCCGACAAGTTGTCATTCGCCATCCGATCCATTGTGTGCGTGCCGATGAAAATCAAGGAACAGGTGATAGGGGTTATTGAGCTCATCAATAGTTATGAAGAACCTGATTTTGATGACAGCGATATATTGATTGTTTCTGCAATCGCCGATTTTGCAGCAATCGCGATGGACAATGCCCGAAATTATGAACGCATATGTGAGTTGGTGGTAACAGACGATCTGACAGGTCTTTATAATTCCAGGAGGTTTGGGCAGCTTATTGATGATGAGCTCTATCGTTCAATACGCTACAGAGATGAAATGTCACTTGTTTTCCTGGATCTTGACCACTTCAAGAGTGTAAATGACACGCATGGCCATCTTGTGGGGAGTCGCATACTGGGAGAATTCGGCAAACTTCTCGGTAGACATATTCGCTCGTCTGATAAGGCTGCGCGTTATGGAGGGGACGAATTTGCAATTATTCTTCCGCACACGGGAAAGGAAAACGCGGTAAAAATGGCTGAGAACCTGCTTGATATCATGAAAAACACAACGTTCATGTCTGACGATAACGTAACCATACCCCTGACTGCCAGCTTTGGTGTTGCATCATATCCGGAGGACGCCGGCATCAAGGCAGATTTGATCAGAGCAGCAGACGTAGCGATGTACAGCGCCAAAGAGGGGGGGAGAGCCGGTGTCCGGGGAGTTCAGCAAAATGACTCTCATACAAACTGATTGAGGCACATATGATACACCACCTATCGACTGATAATAACGAGGAACTGTATTCACCGGCAAAAGCATTGGTAAAAAGGCTGGCAGCGGGAGTTCTGGTCATTAATCTTGTCATTGCCGGAATAATCTGGTTTTCACTGATTCGAAGCAGACAAAGTTATCTCGAGCGCGCTGAAGTTACCACCCGGAACATTACCCAGATACTTGATGAGGATCTGTCCGGCACTATATCCAAGGTTGATATCGCCATTCAATCCGTAACTGACGAAGCTGAGCGTCAACTGGCAACAGGAACCATACTGGAGTCTGCATTAAACAACTTTATCATTCGTGAACATTCCCGTTTGCCTGAACTCGTAGCGTTTAGAGCAACCAGTGCATCAGGAGATGCGCTCTACGGTCCCAAAGTTCAGCCTGCAAAAACCATCAGTCTGGCGCAACGCGATTATTTCAGTCACCTTCGGGATACCCCGGATGCCGGATTGGTGATCTCAAAACCTCTCATAGGCGGTATTTCCGGTACATGGATGATCATTCTTGCCCGTCGCTACAATCATCCTGACGGAGGTTTCGCAGGACTTGTTTATGCAGGAATTTCACTCGATTACCTGACAAAAATCTTCGAGAAAATTGATGTCGGTTCTGGTGGATTAGTGTCTCTGCTTGATTCTGACTTCAATCTTGTAGCTCGCTATCCGGAATACAAAACCGCCGGTAGATATTCTGGTCAAAAAATTGGCTCACCGCAATTTCATAAAATGATTCAGGCAGGAAAAACCTCCGGAACATATACCGCAATAAGCAGTCTTGATGGCATTGAGCGCACCTATTCATTCCGCACATTGTTATTTGCGCGCCCTTTTTATGTCTTTGCAGGTGTGGCAACTTCTGAATATCTTGCCGCCTGGCATGCCGAAGTGTTGATATTGTCTGCATTCATGTCGGTCTTCATGGTGATTACCATTGCTTCCGCATGGTTGATATATCGCGAATGGGGCAAGAGCAGAGAGGCCGAGCGTGCGCTGTTAAAAGGCGAACAACGATTCCGGAATTTAATGCAGGACGTGGCATCAATTGCCGTGCAAGGGTATGGACCGGACGGCACGACTCAATACTGGAACAACGCTTCCGAACGATTATACGGATACAGCGCACAAGAGGCCATCGGGCGTAATTTGGTTGATTTGATTATTCCACCTGAAATGCGCAGTGCTGTCGAACAGGCAATCACGTATATGGCAGAGACGGGACAACCGGTTCCATCATCGGAATTGTTGCTGATGCGAAAAGATGGATCACGGATACCGGTATTTTCAAACCACACCATCGTCAAGGTCCCCGGACATGCGCAAGAGTTATTCTGTCTGGATATTGACATGACTGAGCTCAAACAGGCAGAAGAAGAAAAACTGGCTCTTGAGCAACAACTCCAACAGGCCCAGAAGCTGGAAAGCCTTGGTGTACTGGCCGGCGGCATTGCCCATGACTTCAACAACTTTCTGTCGGTCATCATCGGCCACTGTTCACTGGCAAAACTAAGACCGACAAAAGCCTCAGATAATATCCGGCCTATAGAAGCAGCCGCTGAGCGTGCCGCTGAGCTTTGTCAGCAGATGCTGGCCTATGCCGGAAAATCCAGTTTTACAAAGTCTCTGATTAATTTGAGAGAACTGGTGGACGAAATGGTCGGGATGTCAAAATCCACCATTAACAGGAATGCCGGGATCAGGAGCAACTTTGCGTCTGATATGCCGTTAGTTATGGCTGATGCCAGTCAGATCAGACAGGTCGCTATGAACCTGATTATCAATGCGGCGGAAGCCATCGGAGAATCACAGGGCGAAGTTTGTGTCTCCCTTGCAAAAAGAGCTGTCAGGGCTGATCAGAATGAGAAAGATTATCTTGGAGCGATCATTCCACCCGGCTGGTACGCCTGCCTGGAAGTCGCCGATAACGGTAGCGGCATGGACGCTGAAACACAAAGGCGGATCTTTGAACCGTTCTATACCACCAAGTTCACCGGGCGCGGTCTGGGGATGTCCGCCGTACTCGGTATCATTAAAGCTCACGGGGGTGCGTTGCAACTCGTCAGCCAGCCGGGACACGGTTCGACATTTACCGTATATCTGCCGCTTCAGACAGGTGACTCCACCGGAGAAGAAAATCCAAGCCGGCCCGACCCTTCGGTTCCATGGCAGGGGAGCGGCACAGTACTGCTGGTAGAGGATGAAGATCAGGTTCGGATGATTGCAAAAGAGCTGCTTGAAATGTTCGGATTTACAGTTGTGGAGGCTGTGAATGGCAAGGAAGCGTTGGAGGTATACCGGAAGAGCGCCGCAGATATTACCTTGGTTCTGACCGATATCGGTATGCCGGTAATGGACGGATATGCGTTGTTCCGTGAACTGAAAAAACTGATCCCTGAACTGCCGATAGTCATATACAGCGGTTTTGGCATTGCCGAAGTCACATCACGGATTGCCAGTGATGATATTGCCGGATTTATCAGCAAGCCTTATAGACCTGATCAATTGAGGGATGTACTGAAGAACGCCGTAGAGGGAGCCAGAAAACAACTATAAATTTGTTTCCATTTTGGTTCCGGCTACGCCGACTCAGGTTTATTCCACCGCATACACATGAATATACTTGTCGCTTCCGGTCACTGCATACCTGCCGTCCGGCGTCAACGTCATGGAGTACGCCCTTTGACTCATCTTGATCCGTTTCAGCTCTTTTCCGCTTCCCAGATCCCACACAAACAACATCCCGCCGCCGCGCTCGCTTTCGGATGATGTGAGCCTGCGACCGTCCTTACTGATGCCCAGTGCGATAATACTGTTATCATGACCCGCCAGTTGAAATTTAATGTCTCCGGTTCCGGTTTCCCACACAACTATCTTTTTGTCAGATCCTGCTGAAACTATCTGTTTTCCGCCGGGGCTGAAAAGCACCGAGGTCACATCATTGGAATGACCGGTCATTGTGCGTATCCTTGAACCGTTTGAGCTGTCCCATAAGGTAAGATTCTTGTCCTGCCCGCCTGATACGATATATTTGCCATCCGGGCTGACCGCAACGGCCAGGACATCCTTATCGGCCCTTATGTCGCTGATTTTATTGTTCCTGAAATTCCAGATCACGATGCGTGATTTTTTGGTGCCGATGGCGATACTGTTGCCTGTCGGAAAAAAGGCAACAGAAGTGACGGTGTCTTCAAGAGACAGAGTGAATGCCTGTCGGCGGCGGGCAATATCCCATACGACCACTCGATCACTTTTACCGGCCGCTGCGAGCAGCTTGCCGTCGCTGCTGAATGCGACCGACTGCACCGATTTGGAGTTTTCGGTTAACGTGCACAAGGAAGACCAGGTAGAGAGGTCCCAGACGTCAATCAGTCCGTCCTTGTCCGCCGATGCGGCCAGCAGACCGTTGGCAGATACCGCCATGGCAACAACGTCAGACTGGTGAGCACCAAGGGTCTTGAATGTACCCTGCACGGAAACGGGTGCCTGGCGATAGTTCTTTTTCGCGTTTTCCTCTTCCTGCCTGCGTCTGTTCTCGGCGCTCTTTTTTTCTTCATCCTGACGTTTCTGCAACTCCTTGTCGCGATCCTTCCTGAACTGCTGCTCTCTCTTGCCTTCCTCGTCCAGGCGGGTTTTATCCTCCTGCATAGCCATCGGTTCAGGTTCATCCTCCGGCAGGATCGCCATAACAAGTTGACCGGCCTGGATGCAGGCGGGGCATGTTTCACTGACAATAACGGCATCGGCTGTTTTATCCATGAAGCTGGTTACTCGGACGGTGCCTTTTTCTACCGTTTCTACCGAAAGCACCTCTCCGGTCTTCGGATGCTTGAGCGGGGCTCCTTCGATATATACCTTGAACATCATCCCGACTCTGGCGCCCGCCTCTCTGCCAAGATCAACAATAGTTGTGCCATCGCTGCGTTTGACTATGTATCCATAAAGCGGGAAGTGTCTGATTATCTTGGAGGCTGAGTCATTTACCAGCCTGTTGAGGCTGCTGGTAGAACCACCCCTGAAACGCTCGGCCGTGATAATTGAACCGGTTTCAACGTTCAGCAGACGGACATTTATCTCATAGATTCCGTCATAGCTTTGCACCGTACCACTGATGACTGTTTTAACACCCAGTACTTTGCCGAGTCGAGAGACGCTGCGGGGGTCCAGGAGGCCGGACATCCCCATTTTCTGCTCCTCAAGAATCTGCTGCAGCAGCCGTCTCTCGATAACGTCAAATCTGCCGGTGTTGACGAGAGCAGTTGTAAACCACTCCGCCACAATTTTCCCGACATCCTTCGTCTCAAAAGTTCCATTCTCTTGAAAATCAACCACAGCCACTTTTGTCTTCCTGAATTCGGCAGCGTTGGCAATTAATGCGCTGCTTGAAGTAAATACTGCAATTGAAAGTAAAATAAGTATTTTTCTCATATGAATGCCTTTCGACAATGATCTTGAACGATATAATACAACTATTCGGAATATTTTGCCAGATACATGTTTATGAACTTTAAGTTGAGTGACAATAAGGACTTTGGCGGGGCCGTAATAAATAATGTTGCCCCCTGGTCGCCAGTAATGCTATACATCAGGTGTTTGTTAACCGCAGCGGTCACCAGGCCCTGTGGTTTTTTTTGTGTAAAGGAGTATCAAAAAGCATGATCACAGCATCGAATGTCACACTTTCCTACGGCAAAAGGGTTCTTTTCAAGGATGTAAACATTAAATTCACACCGGGCAACTGCTACGGTCTGATAGGTGCCAACGGCGCCGGCAAATCAACGTTCCTCAAGATCCTTTCGGGCGAGATTGACGCTGACAAGGGCGAAATTGTCATCGGCGCCAGAGAGCGTATTGCGGTACTTCGCCAGGACCAGTTTGCCTTTGATGAGGAAACAGTCTTCAATACCGTCATCATGGGGCATAAACGGCTGTATGACGTTATGACCGAGCGGGAAGCGGTCTACTCCAGGGCTGAGTTCAGCGAGGCGGATGGAGTTCGCTCGGCGGAGCTTGAAGGGGAGTTCGCCGAGATGAACGGTTACGAGGCTGAGTCTGAAGCTGCCGTGCTGCTTAACGGTCTCGGCATTCCGGAGGAGTTGCGAAGCAAAAAGATGAAGGAGCTGGAGGGGGGCGATAAGGTACGTGTGCTGTTGGCTCAGGCGCTGTTCGGAAGTCCTGATATATTGCTTCTGGACGAACCGACCAACAACCTTGATCTTAAATCCATTGCATGGCTGGAGGATTTTCTTTTCCGCTTTCCCAATACCGTCATCGTTGTTTCCCATGATCGACATTTTCTGAATCAGGTCTGTACTCACACGGCTGACATCGACTTTGGCCGGATCAGGATCTACGTCGGCAACTATGATTTCTGGTATCACGCCAGCCAGCTGAACCTGAAACAGCGACAGAACGAGAATCGCAAGATTTCGGAGAAAGCCGAAGAGTTGAAGGCGTTCATACAACGCTTCAGCTCCAATGCATCCAAGGCCAGACAGGCCACCTCGCGCAAAAAGCTGTTGGACAAGCTTACTCTTGAGGATATGCCGATATCTTCGCGGAAATATCCTCATGTACTGTTCAAACCGGAACGTCCCTGCGGTGACATCATCCTTGAAATTCAAGAGCTTTCCAAGGAGATCGACGGTGCACCTGTACTGAACGGCCTCGATCTCATCGTGCGCAAGGGAGATAAAATCGCTTTTGTCGGGGGTAACAGCCTGGCCCGGACAACCCTGTTTCAGATTCTGGCCGGCGAAATGGAACCAGACAGCGGCAGTTTCCGCTGGGGTGTGACCATCACCAGCGCGTATTTTCCGAAAGAGAATAACTCCTATTTTGAAAATGATCTGACACTGATCGAATGGCTTGGCCAGTACTCCCCCCCCACGGAAGGGGAAACCTTTGCCCGCGGGTTTCTTGGCAGAATGCTCTTCTCGGGCGAAGAAGCTATGAAAAAAACCAGTGTCCTTTCTGGTGGCGAACGGGTGCGCTGCATGCTTTCACGCATGATGCTGACCGGCGCCAATGCCCTGATACTGGATGAACCGACAAACCATCTTGATCTTGAATCCATAACCGCCCTGAACGACGGTTTGATCGCCTTTCCCGAGGTGGTTCTGTTCGCCTCACACGACCACGAGTTTGTTTCTACGATAGCCAACCGAATCATTGAGATCACTCCAGGGGGTATCATTGACCGGGTCATGGGCTTTGAAGAATATCTGGAGGACGCCGATGTTTCGAGGGAAAGGGACGAGTTGTATCATGGGCACGCGGATTTGACTCTGTAGTTTGATTGTTTGTGATTGTGCAGAATAAAATTTGCTTGCCAGTTGTGACGGATTAAGCAACAATGGCGGCCGTTTGAATTGACTTCATTACAGCGAACAGGAGGTATTTATGAGATTTATTGCAAGGTTATGTACACTGGCGTTGCTGGTGAGCACGCTGCTGCTGTCGGGCCGTCCGGCTTCTGCTACCGAAGGCGGTGGCGGGGCTTATCCCAATGGCGCCGAAGACTTCATGTCGGGCGCGGTTCCTCCTCCCGGCACATATATCATCAATTACTTTGACTATTATTCTGCCGACAAACTTGCCACTAACGATGGCAAAAGTGCTCTTCCCGTTTTCAAGCTGAATGTTACGGCCGATGTTCTGCGTGTCATTCATGTTACCAACAAACAGATTCTGGGCGGATTCTGGGCGATGCACCTCTTCCTTCCCGTTATGAACGTTGATGTTACCGTCCCTGGCGCCGGAAAAAACAAGACCGGCCTGGGCGACATCATTGTCGATCCGTTCATACTGGCATGGCATGGCAAACAGTGGCATCTTGCAACCGGTCTGGACATATATATGCCTACCGGCAGCTACGACAAAAAAGACCTGGCCAATGTCGGCCGGAATTACTGGACATTTGAGCCGGTTGTTGCCGGCACCTATATCACCGAGCACGGCTATGAGGTATCGGCAAAATTCATGTATGATTTCAACACCAAGAACAGTGATACCGACTATCTTACCGGGCACGAGTTTCACGTCGATTATGCGCTCGGCAAAAAAATCGACAAATTCACGTTCGGTGGAGCAGGATACTATTATCAGCAGGTGACTGATGACGAATCAAAAGGCGCCAGAGTGAAAAACAACAACGGCAGTGTCGTGGCTCTTGGCCCGGCTCTCAAGTATGACTACAAGAACATGAGCTTCAGCCTTAAATATCTCTTCGAGACGGCTGCCTATAATCGCCCCCAGGGGGACAACCTCTGGGTTAAATTTATGTATGCCTTTTAGTGTTTCTCTGTAACAAATTTCGATACATTAACCACAGGGCTGCCCGCCTTGTGGTTTTTTGTTCGCCGGAAATTTCATGATCTCTCACTCAACCCTTACTATCCAATGGCTATACCCCGATATCGAAGAGGAGCGCCGGGAGTTTTTCACTCATCCGGACAAGCAGGAATGGTATCGGCTGCATAGTGTCACCTGGGAGCAGATCATCTCGCGTTTTGACTCCGGTGCGCTGGTTCCGTATCCTCGTAGCAGCCGGATCGGTGAAATCCTGATATCACCCTCATATCACCGCTTTGAGGATTATCAGACTTATGTTTTCCGCGCCAGACGAAGCTACCGGAGAAACTATTCACACCTGGAGTCCGATCTGCAGAAAACAGGCAATCTTGCCCTCAAGGCTCCCATTATCCTGGCGAATCACAATGACGGCCTGCTCTTCTCCGGATATCGACGGCTCTGCCTGGCATGGAACTACGGTATGATTCCGTATATATGGCTGGTTCAAACAGCCGGTGGGCTATCGCGATCACAAAAATAAAAACGGGAGTATTTTTATATGGTCCATCTCTCCAGCATAACCAGGCAGCACGGCTCGCAGATTCTCTTTCGTGACGCCAGTTTTCAGATCCTGCCCGGCACACATACCGGTCTGGTCGGTCCCAACGGCGCCGGCAAAACCACGATTTTCCGTATAATAGCCGGACAGGAAGAGGTTGATGCCGGTGAACGTATCGTCCCCAAAAAAACCACGATCGGTTATTTTTCTCAGGATGTGGGCGATATGTCCGGACGGACAGCGCTCGAAGAGGTAATGGCTGCCTGTGAAGCCACAGTCAAACTGGCTGCCGAGATGCAGAAGATGGAGGCGGCCATGTGCGAACCGCTTCCGGATGACGAGATGGCAGCTCTGCTTGAGCGCTATGGCACTGCGGTGGAAGAATTCGAGCATTTGGAGGGCTACGATCTGGACACTCGCGCTCAGACAGTACTGACCGGGCTGGGAATCGGGCCGGAGCGTTACAACCATCCGGTAGAGTCGTTCAGCGGCGGCTGGAAAATGCGTATTGCACTGGCCGGAATTCTGACACTCAAACCGGATGTTCTGCTGCTGGACGAGCCGACCAACCATCTGGATGTTGAATCGATCATCTGGCTGGAGGAGTGGCTTTCATCCGAATTCAAAGGCGCGCTGCTGATGACCAGCCATGATCGTGATTTCATGAATCGTGTCGTCACGCGCATTATCGAGGTTGCCAACAGGACGGTTACCACATATGGCGGCAATTATGATTTCTATGAACGTGAGCGCGATATCCGTTTTGAACAACTGATCGCTTCACACAAGCGTCAGCAGGAGATGCTGGCCAAGGAAGAGGAGTTTATCTCCCGTTTTGCCGCCCGGGCTTCCCATGCCGCACAGGTGCAGTCACGGGTCAAAAAACTTGAAAAGATTGATCGGATTGAGATTCCGGCCGAAGAGCGCACGGTCCGTTTCAGCTTTGACGACCCTCCCCGTAGTGGCGATGACGTTGCTGCCTTCAATGGACTCGGGAAGGTGTGGATCACACCCGACGGTACTAAAAATCCTGTCTTCAGCGGGGTGAGCGGCATGGTGCGTCGCTTGAACAAGATTGCCGTGGTCGGAGTAAACGGCGCTGGAAAATCGACTTTTCTCAAAATCCTGGCCGGCCAGACTGAAGCTACGGCCGGTAGCCTGACCATCGGTGCCAATGTCGAGATCGGCTATTTCAGCCAGCATGCCATGGAGCTGCTGGATCCGAAAAAAACCGTCTTTGAGACCCTGCAAGAGGCTATGCCGCTGTCTAACATCGGCGTGATCCGCAACCTGTTGGGGGCTTTTCTCTTTTCGGGTGATGCGGTTGACAAGCGCATCGAAAATCTTTCCGGTGGCGAAAAGAGCAGAGTGGTGCTGTCTACGATTCTGTCCCGGCCGGTTAATTTTCTGATTCTGGACGAGCCGACCAACCACCTGGATATCCGATCACGTGAGATCCTGCTGGATACCCTCCAGAATTTCGGAGGCACGATCGTCCTGGTCAGTCATGACCGCCATTTTCTGCGATTACTTGTAAACCGGGTATTTGAGGTTGATCATGGCGAGATGAGAGTATATGAGGGGAGCTATGATTATTACAAAGAAAAGGTGCAAAGCATGGTTTAGAAGTTTTTTTACTCAGTATGAAATAGATTTAAAAAACAGTTTAATAGAGCTTGACATACTACCTATTAGCCGCTAATCTTTAAGAAAGGATTAGCGGCTTTTTTATTTATCTTCCTACCTAATTCCTACCTAGTTTCTGATTATTGTGTTTTTATGCCCTGTTTAGGTAGGAAATAAGAGAGATAAGGCATAAGAAAAATAGCATAACTATCATATATTTAAACGTATTTCTGCTTTCCTACCTAGAAAGGAATCTATATGCCAAAGGTCAAATTTACCAAATCCAAGATTGACAGCATCAAGTATTCTGACAGCGGCCAAGTGATTTACTGGGATACAGACACTCCCGGTCTTGGTCTTGTTGTCGGATCAAAAACCAAAACATTCCGTCTGCAGTTGGACGTGAAAGACTCTTCCAAGCCGAAAGGATACAAAACCGTCAAGAAAACTTTGGGGCGCTATGGTTCCGACATTACTCTTGAACAGGCAAAGGACATGGTTAGGGGCCATGTGAACAAGGACACTGGCGAGGCTGTTCTTGGAGAGCGTATCAAAATCAAACTGGGGGATATTCCTGGCGCCGGGGATAACGTTACCCTGGGCGAGCTGGTTACGTCCTACTTCAAAGAAACCAAGAGAAAGGACGGCAAAGACCGACGCGCGAATTCAGCTATCAGATACCAAAACTTGATAGAGCGGCATTATGCCGGATGGTTGGATATTTCCCTCAAGGAAGTAAACGAACTGACTCCAAATATTGTTATGGAGAAATTCCAGCAGTTAGCTGCAGGTGGCCCACTGACTGCCAGAAATGGCGTTGTTATGCTATCGGCGATTTTAAAATATGGACAGGCAAAGTATCCTGGCACTCTCAAGTCAAATCCAATGTCTATTCTCACGAGCCGTCATGTCAACGTCATGCCGAAGATCGAACCACGCCACGAATGTCTGATTTATGATTCAGAAAAACATCGGAATGATTTCGAGGTCTTTTACAAAGGACTGCAAACGCTCCCTGAAGTACGTCGCGACCTGGCATTATTCATCCTCCATACTGGCACCAGACACAACGAGAGCGCCACACTGACATGGCAGCATATCGACATGGATCATAGAGAGCTGCGCATTGCTGATACAAAAAACCGGCATCCCCTGCATATTCCGTTGAGTAGTCAGGCTATGGCAATTCTTGAGCGCCGCAAGGAACAGTGTCCGGAAGAGTGCAGATATGTGTTTCCAACTCTTGATGAGCGCCGCAGGGGCCATACTACAATGCGTTCTGAGGTGTTAAGGAAGGTCACAGGACTTGAACTAACGGTTCATGCTTTGCGTCGTAGCTACATGACAATTGGCCGGAAGCTGAAACGATACGAGGACACCGACCGGCTGACGAACCATGTTGACGGCTCAGTCTCCGGTCGGCATTACGATGAGACCAGCGTTGAGGATTTACGGGAAACCTGCCAGATGATCGGCGACGAGATCGAACGGCGGATGCTGGTGGAAAAGGCAAAGGTTATACCGATTACCAGAAGAGCAGCTTGACACATACCGAGATTAAGCAGCACAAATAAACGCGCCATGAGCGCCACAGGAGCAGAAAGATGAAAGACAACCGCAAGACACCAGCGCAACTCCTTGCACTTGACAGGCTGAATGACATCATCATAAATGATATGGTAATTATGCGCCTGGCGGCTTATGGCCTTGAATATGAGGCCTCAAGATCGATAGTCAAAGAATCGGATGTTGCCGCTTTGCATTGCTATATCGAAGACACCATCGGAAAAATGCTGTCAGTAGAGGATAGAGTCATAAGCGCTATTGGATATGAAGAACCAGCAGACTTGAAGTTGGCAGCATAGTTTCCACCTTCGCGGGATAGAACGGCCATTCGACAAGCCGGGTATACCCCAAAAAACCGCATTATTACCAGATGGTTAAGACGGTTGTCATGTTCATGAAAAATATATGTTGACAGGTTTTTAACTAGCGTTTATCATTTGCAAAGCTTCACAAGCACCCCTCATTTAATCTCAGGGCAAAACCTTGAACATTTGAGGCACAACCTTTCCCCTTGGACAGGAGTCCGTTACCCGCGCTTAGTGCGCGACCGGACTCCTATTTTTTTGTCCGGAGAAAGGCTTTTTTATGGCAGTAACAGCAGCTACTCACCAGAAGTCAATGTCCGCAGCAATCCCCAGCCTGAAACAAAACCTCACTGAAATCGAAGCATCCGCAGAATATGGCATGTCCGTTTTTTGGTACCGCCGTTGTCGTTGGGCAGGTAATGGCCCTGCATTCATCAAACTAGGTGCCGCATGCCTCTACCCCCGGAATGAGTTGGAAAAATTCTTCAACAGCCGTCTGGTAAAGAGTACCAGCGAATCCGCCGTAAGGGGGAACTAATGAACTCCCAAACAAAACGCCACCTTTCGGGGGAAAGTGGCGCGGGTGGTACAGCTAAATCCTGTTTGAATTCTACCACTTCGCCGCTAACACTTCAAGTAAAATGTGAATGTCTCAATCCTTGTCCTGCATGTCAATGTACCGAAATATCCGCCTCAGCGGAGGTGCCGTCATGAACGCACACCTCATGCAACAGGCGATGGTTGCGGACGGACTGCAGCCAGCAGAACCGATAATTGCTGATGGAGTCTTCAGGCGCATTGACGCCGCTTCCGGCAAACCTAAAAATGGATTAATATTTTATGTAAACCACGGCAACGCCGGTTATTACGGCCATTGGTCTAAAATGCCAGAAGGACGCAAGTGGTCTGCCAAACGTGAAACTGAGTTTACGCCAGAAGAGCGCCAAGAGTATGCCAAGCAGATGCAACAAGCCCGGGAAGATCAGCGAAGGGCCGAAGAACAGCGACACACTGAATGCCGGGAACGCGCCAAGGCTATCAGGGAATCGTCAAAGCCAGCGCCAGCAGATCACCCTTATCTGATCAAAAAAGGCATACAACCGCACCATGCCAAAATCCATAACGGAAACCTGATAATTCCAGTCTACGACGTTTCCAACGTCCTTCACGGTCACCAATCCATTGATGAATCCGGAACCAAGAAGTTTCTTCCCGGCACTACCGTCAAGGGGAATTTCTCATGCATACCAGGTGATAATTCCAAACCTTTTTATCTCGCTGAAGGTTATGCCACGGCAGCAACAATTCACGAAGCCACCGGCGCAACGGTCATAATTGCATTCAGCTGCGGCAATCTCAAGCCAGTTTCCGAAGTAATCCGGGCGCGAGTTGGCAAAGATAAAACCATAATCGTCTGCGCCGATAACGACCGATTGAGACCCGACAATCCGGGGCTGAAACACGCCACGGCAGCAGCGGCAGCTATTGGGGCTGGTCTGGCTACCCCTTTGTTTCCCGGCGACCTTGGAACAGATTTTAACGACTTGCAGCACATATCAGGACTTCCGGCAGTCCGGGCCGTTTTGGAAGCCGCAAGACCATTACCACCAACTCTTGACGAGATTATCAAAAAATACGAGTTGCGACCATATCAACAAAAACTAATTGAAGATGTCCGCAAGAACATTCTGGCAGGTTATCACAAAATTATGGTCTCATCGCCTACCGGCAGCGGCAAATCGATTATGTTCACGCACATCATCAAACTTTGCCATGAAAAGGGACTTTCGGTTCTATTCATGGTGCATAGACAAGAGATTATTTACCAGATTGCAGAGTACCTTGATTTGTTTGGCATCGGGTATGGAGTCATCAAAGGCGGCGAAAAACACGATTATCATCACCATGTTCAGCTGGCAATGTTCCAAACCATAGCCAGAAGATTAAAAAGCCCATATATAAGACAGGCGGACATAATAATCATTGATGAAGCACATCACGCCACTGCCAACACATTCTTGAAATCAATTCAAACATTCACGAAGCCAGACGGCATTGTCCTGGGATTTAGTGCTACGCCTGCCCGTCAATCCGGTCAAGGATTGGGTAATTTATTCGAGATAATGCTGCAGGTTGCCTCAATCTCAGAGCTGATAGAGCTTGGATATTTGACGCCAATCAAAGCTTTTGCTCCTGTACGTCCCGACCTTACCGGGGTGAAACTTGTGGCAGGGGATTACAACGAGCGGCAGCTTGAAACCGCTGTTAATACATCAAAGGTGGTAGGCGACGTTGTGGGACATTATCTGCAATACGGCGATGGCCGGAAGTCGTTCTGCTTTGCGGTCACTGTTGCACATGCCGTGGCTCTTTGCACTCAGTTTTTAGCCAAGGGCATTACGGCAGCTGTTGTTTCAGCCAAGACCTCTAAAGGCGACAGAGAGGACATTATCAACCGATTTAAGGCAGGTTCGATTCGGATCATTATAAACTGCCAAGTTCTGACTGAGGGGTTTGACTGTCCTGATGCCGGTTGCGTTATTTTGGCAAGGCCGACCAAGAGTCTGGTCATGTATTTGCAAATGGTTGGCCGTGGTATGCGTGCCATTCCCGGAAAGACGGATTGCATTCTGCTTGACCACAGCGGGGCGGTTTTCGAGCATGGTTTCCCTGATGAAATTGAAACATGGGAACTTTCTAAAGACAGCAAGACCGTCAACAAAAAGCAGGAAAAACGCAAAAAGAAAGAATCCGAGCCGATATGCTGCCCGGTTTGCGGTCTGCTTTACACAGGACAGTTGAGCTGTCCCGGTTGCGGGAACATCCCGACGATAAAACAGTTGGGCAAAGATATTGAGTACGACCTTGATGCAATTCTGGGTGAAATAGTCAGGAAACCCAAACCGCCAAAAAAGCCAGCAGAAGCCAGTAGCGAGACCAAGGCTTCATGGTACAGACAGCTGAAACTCCAATGTCAACGGTACGGCCACAATACCGGTTGGACCGCTCACTCGTTCCGGGAAAAATTCGGACACTGGCCGAACCGTTACCAGAATCTTCCGGCAACGGATTTTGTGTCAAATGAGGTTGAAAACTGGTTAACTTACCAGAAAATAAAACGTCTGAAGTCGCCTTCCAGAAAGGCGGCTTAATCGTGGGAAGATCGCGCCAGCAGCATAAAGAAAAAATGCCGCCATTCGTGCCGATACGCCTTGACACGCTTGAATCATTCGCATACCGGGAGTTACCACCGTCAGCAGCAAAGTTATATCCGTACTTCCTGAGAACATGCGTCCGGGTTGTCCGAGGCGCACCAAACGAAACAACCATATTTGGATTCTCTTATACCGAAGCCAAGAAGTACGGGTTTTCCGAACATACGTTTATTAGAGCAGTCAAGGCGCTCATACTTCATGGGTTCATCGACCTTGTCGAACAAGGCGGCTTACGTGGAGCCGGTCACAGTTGCAGCAAGTACAAGCTCAGTAAACGGTGGGTCACTTATGGCGGTCTGGATTGGGCGGTTCAGGCGAACAAAGGGGCAAAGAAATGAGCACAGAAGATGGCTATATATATGAACTCTGCACTTTTGGCAGTACTGCGAGGACAAAAAACAGCCTCTACAGCTGCACTTTTGGCAGGGGTTGACCGTTTCAGTACTGCCAAAAATGCAGTTGTAGCACCCTTTCAGTACTGCCAAAAATGCAGTTGACTTTGTTTTTAAGATGAAGCACCACTAACCCAAAAAAAGGAGATACATCATGCAGATCGAAACTAAACTGATGAAATTGGCAACAATCCAAATGACACTCGAAGCAATGGCCACCTGCCTGAACAGAATCACAACCGACGATGGCACGATTGAGGCCGACCAGAACCAATTACCGAGCGAGTGGGCTATCACTGGCGCGGTTAATGACCTTCAAAGTATCATTTCTGCCACCGAACAAGAGCACAAAGACGGTGCTGACAACCTGATGTATGGCCTTTGTTGTGAGGCCATCGGTCACTTGGAAGCAGGAAAAACAGAAGAGGCTAGCAGATGCATGTTTGATCTTGCGGATCGTCTTATCCAGTAAATATTAACTGACACCAGGGGCGGACTCGTGCCGCCACTTTTAATAGCATGCACGTTATATGCGTTAAATACTATATATGAGGTTAACTTATGTCAAAACCACGATTGAATGAACGCGAAAAGTCAATCATTGTCCAGCGGCTTGCCGAAGGTGTGTCCGGGTACGGGATTGCAAAAGAGCTAGGCCGGGACAACAGGACGATTTATGACCGCGCAAAGCGCCCTGAAATCCAAGAGCAGGTAGAGGTTATGCGTCAAGACTTAGCTGAAAAATACGAAGAGCTTAACCATCGGATGCTGGACTCAATTACTGATGCAGACATTCAAAAGATTAACGCATACCAAAGAATTATATCAAGTGGAGTCCTTACCGATAAAGCACGTTTAATCAGGGGGTTAAGCACCAATATCACGTTGTCAGTCCTGTTGAGTCGCCATGTTCGAGATACCGAGATCGACCCGGAGAATCAAGGCACAATCATTGAGATTAATGACGACATATAAAAGGCGCTTTTAATTTTTGTTGCGTTGGATTGGTACCATATCTATATGACGTGTGGACAGATTCGGGGGTATACCCCCCACCCCCTGGGGCAATAAAAATAGATGGTCAACGCATGGTTGGTAACACGTTTTATATAATTGTGCTACCAAGATCAAGGACGACCACGCTAACCACGTTCCAAAACTGCTTTCAACTCCGACGATGTTACCCCGTAAATATTCTGGAGTAGGCAGAGTCTGCGTTGGTCTAAGGCTACTCCCTGAAATGACGTTTTTGACAGTAGATGGAATGGCGGAGGTGCATCGAAGCATATCATCGAATTATCGGTGTTGAAATCAGTCAGGTCTGCGTCCCAATTCACCAGCATCTGTATTTGTGACATCTGCATTATCCTTGTTGGAAGATTGGAACATCTGGTTCATTCCTTGCTCGTGCTGCCGGTTCCGTGGTCACGGATAGCCCCATATCTTCTATGGATGCTGATGGGGTCATAGGGAAATTCCTCAAGTCCAGCAAACTTGGCGGCAAAATCGGATTGCATCTTTC
>Ga0194037_1000598_pt1 | contig 27705 bp, 27 predicted proteins | sample JunL306m_MetaG_FD_148653 | JGI IMG/M metagenome (GOLD analysis project Ga0194037, IMG submission 148653) | Anoxic zone freshwater microbial communities from boreal shield lake in IISD Experimental Lakes Area, Ontario, Canada - Jun2016-L304-6m | ecosystem: Environmental > Aquatic > Freshwater >...
ATGCTATGATAGCTCAGTCTTTAGATCGTTGTAGCAGTAATCTGGAACTTTCCGCCGGTATGCGCGCCTGATTTCGTTGTTCCAGAGAAGTTAAGATTCAGGTTAACATTACCTTTCGTTGAGTTAACTGCTGAAAGGCCTTTCAGAGGAGCACTGATAGAGGCAGCCGCTGCGATAGCACCGCTTGAAACCGTGTAACCGCTCATGCCTATCGTTGAAGTTCCGTTTGTTAAGGTGTCCCCTGAGGCACTGGCAATAGCAACAGTGACATTCCCGTCTGAAGATAAACCTCTAACCGACCATGCGTTCTGTAGAGTTACAGCAGTAACGCCGGTTCCTCCGGTTGCAGCTATTCCCGCATCTACGGATTGTGTATCCTGTCCACCATTCCATGAAACACTGACAGCCTGTGCAGCACTGACTTTTCCATCACCGGAGCTCGGTGCACTCAAGGTTAAGTTAATGGTATCATAGTAACTCAGCACAACAAAGGCCGGAGTTATAACCGAGACGTTGCTCGTGCCTGATTGACTTGTTGTTACAGCTGCATGAGCTGAAGAAGAAAAGCAAGTTGCTCCAAGAAGAGCGGCTCCAAGAGCGATTGATCTGATTTTTTTATTGAGTGTCATGGGGGTTCTCCGTTTTTCAGTTAGTTGTCTTGTTTATAATTTGTTGTTGGTTGCGTTCTTGTATATAGAGTATCAACAAGCGTGCCAAAAAATATTTATTCTTCTGCTTCTCTCATCCGGTATACCCGAAAAAGGTGGTACCTCCCGCCCTGCATGATAATAGCATCGCCTATATCGTTATACTATTAAAGCGCTTAGAAAAATTATTGTCGCTGCTGTTATTTTTGAGCAGTCCCCAAAAAAAAGTAAAATTATTTTTTAATTCAGTGCCAACAGGCTGTGAACGCAAGGATTAACCAGGAGAGACAGGATTTAAAAATGAAACAATAAATGAGACGAACGTTCATAACGCGGACAACAATGAGACAACTTTATAGCGTCACGAGGAACAAGCTATTTCGAGAATGCTTACAGAAAGGGCTCAGGACGGTTGTTTTAGACAAGCGAGGGAAAGGGAGGGAAGTGGCTACTGTCCCAAAAAAAATGCCAGGCTTCTTATAAGAAGCCTGGCATTGAAGAGCGAAAAAAGCGAGACACGTATCGAAACCAATAAGTGCCTCATCTCTATTTAGATCGTTGTAGCAGTAATCTGGAACTTTCCACCGGTATGCGCACCCGATTTCGTTGTACCAGAGAAATTAAGATTCAGGTTCACATTACCTTTCGTCGAGTTAGCAGCTGAAAGACCTGCAAGAGGAGCCGTGATAGAAGCAGCCGCTGCGACAGCACCGCTTGAAACCGTGTAACCGCTCATACCAATCGTTGAAGTTCCGTTGGTCAAGGTGTCTCCAGAAGCACTGGCAATAGCAACAGTAACCGTACCGCTTGGAGATAGACCTCTCACTGCCCAAGCGTTCTGTAGTGTTACAGCAGTCACGCCGGTTCCACCCGTTGCAGCTATTCCTGCGTCCACGGTCTGTGTATCCTGTCCGCCATTCCATGAAACGCTGACACCCTGTGCGGTACTTACCTTGCCATCACCGGAAGTCGGTGCACTCAGGGTTAAGTTAATGGTATCATAGTAACTCAGCACAACAAAGGCAGGAGTTATAACCGTGACGTTGGTCGTGCCTGTTTGCGTTGTAGCTGCATGAGCTGAAGAAGAAAAGCAAGTTGCTCCAAGAAGAGCGGCTCCAAGAGCGATTGATCTGATTTTTTTATTGAGTGTCATGGGGGTTCTCCGTTGTTCAGTTGTAAGTCTTGTTTATAATTTGTTGTTGGTTGCGTTCTTGTATATAGAATATCAAAAAGCGTGCCATAAAAATATTTCACTTCTTCTTCTGTGCTCCAATCTTCCAAAAAAAAGTGATACATAATAAAGATCATGGGAAAAGTTGCGAGGCTAACGGCTTGCTAATATTGCTCTTAGCAAAACGAGGCCTAGTTTTATTATTATTGACCAGGTATTGCAACAGAGAAAAAATATTTTTTTTATTTAATACCAATAAGCTTTGAGTGTAAAGATTAAGAGGAAGCAATAAAGCATAAAGATGAGACAATAAATGAGACGCGCGGTTGTAACGCGGACAAGAATGAGACGGATTTATGGAGTATGGCGGGATTGATGGATCTTAATAACGGAAGCTCAAAAAAGAGTGACTATTCAGCGAACTGTCCTTGTTTTTGAGTAATAGATCGGTATATTTCTATCAGAAGCAGAACAAAGATTTTGATGTTATCTGTTTTGGAAGATAATTCATTGAACTATGCTACATTACGTCCCCAAATTTTCAATGGTAGGCATTATTATTTTGCTTATCGTTATTATTATTTCTTTGGGGGGCAGTGCTTATGCTCAAAATACTATAGTTGCTACAACAAAAATTAACGTTACAGTAACAGACTCTTTTCTTCAATACTTGAACCAGCTTAGAAGTCAGGCTAACACAACTATACAGCCGGCTAATTCAACATCTACTGTTCCTCGCGATACCACTTCTGTTTTTGTTCCATAGCTCAATCTTATAAGATATAAGTCTTGGCAATAATATTACCAGTGCTGATATATTGACGGCTAATCTTCGAAAAAGTCAGCACGTTTGTGTTCTTCTTTCTTTGTCACTTTCAATTACTCCTCGTGGTGATACGTATGACTTCTTACCTTGTACGTGAAATTCAGTGACATTAAGGTATCGGTAGTATGTCGCTCTTGAAATTTTCAGGATTTCACATATTTCAGGTACACTGATGTTTGTATTGTGACTCATTTGTTTTACCAACTTTACCTTCTGCTCATCAGGTGTGGTTGGTTTTCTGCCGCACTTTCTGCACACCTCTTTTGTAGTCTTTACACTAGTTGTATGTATATCCTCTTGAATGATCGTTTGCTCAAAACGAGATAAAGCATTGAAGATATTGAAGAGTAGCTCGCCTGATGCGGTTCGAGTATCTAACGAAGTGTCGCAGATAGAGCATAAACCAACCCCGTCATTCTGCTGGATTTTGTTTAAAGTCATTATCACTTGATAAAGTGATCTTCTAAGGCAGTCAAAAGACCAGATTCTGACTGTATCACTTTCTTGGGGGCCCTCAATTCCCTGGTCGAGCTTATGCACATGAGGCATTTCCTTTTCTCTACTTTCAATAGAATTATACTTTTTTTTACAACCAGCCTGATTAAGTACATCCAATTGACTAAGGAGCTCCTGGACTGATATTTGAGGTACTTCTGCACCTGATGAGTTTTCCATTTGCTTTGTCAATTTTTCAAACATTTAGAGTGTAGGTTAAAAATATTCTTAATAAATTACCTCAAATATCATGCCATTGTTTTGGCAAAACCCCACAAGGGATCTCTAAGTCATTATTATTTATGATCAATAAAAATATTCACAATATTTTTTGACGTAATATTTTACACATGCAAAATGTTAACGGCACTGATTATGAGACAAAAAGAGATTTATGAGACAATAGGGAAAGTTATTTCAGGCAAGGAAAGTGACATGAAGTTCGAAAAAAAAGGGGTGGCTATTTGCAACTGTGATGTGGACTTATGATTGCCGGGTCAAACTTTTAGTTGGTAAGAGTTTATTTCAAAGGGACCTTATAAAAAAGAAGTTATATCGTCAAGAGATTTTCGTTCTTTCGTTTTAAGGTGTGCATCGGGTGTAGCAAATCCCAAGGGTGTAAATGCAAAAACGTCCTCATGTTGTTCGAGTTTTAGCGCATCTCGAATAATTTCGGGATCAAATGCAGCTATCCAGCAACTACCCAACCCTTCCCATGTCGTGGCAAGAATAAGGTGGTCCATTACAATAGCGAGGTCGGTTTCGATGGAATTGTAATTGTCCTTCCTTCTTACCCATGCTTTATTTCGGTCACCGGTAACAACCAGAATGCAGGGAGCACTCCTGATCCAGTCGCGATTATAACTTGGGTAAATTTTTTCAAGCATTTCAGGGGACCTCACAACATGGAAATGCCACGGTTGAAGATTATTGGCGGATGGCGCCAATCTTCCCGCATTAAGAATTCTGTCAATCACGTCTTCGGGTATGCTTTTGTTGTAATCAAAACTGCGAATGCTGCAACGTTTGCTGACCAGATCGTAAAAATTCATAAAATCGCTTGTTTATACTTTTTCTATTTTGCAGAAATCTTTTGAAATAGAGTGAAACATACTGTTGGTCGCTGTTTGCATAATCATAGACATACCTGCGTTGGTCATGGTGCGAATGATTTTTTCAGGGATAATGCGGAAAGCAGGATAAAGAACAAACTTGACATCAATTTTTAAATCAAAGTGAACCCGGGTTTTGTTTTCATCAACCCTGTGCATATCAAGATCTCCGTAAGCTTTTCCTTCAAAAAGGTATTTTTGGGGATCAGATATTTGACTTTCTACAGGATGGTGAATCCAGCGTACTTTTTTTCTGAATGAATAGAGTTTGATCATTTCATCGGTGAGTTCCTCAGGGTCCGAGCAGTCTATATTTTCTGGAAGTTCTACCTGAAGTTCATCGATTTGTTCAACAAAAAAAATAACATCAAACGGGTTTTTTTGAGGATCAGTAACACGAAAATTCCACTGGTAGACATTTTCAATATTGGTGAGTTCTACGCTGTGACAAAAAGGGTTGAAACTCAAAATTTTCTTTTGATCAGACAGATAGGTCGATGTTCTGTTAAATTCTTCGTAAAAAATCCACTCCCCACGGCTTACACCTGTTGCGTCCATTTCCATTATTGGTGTTCCATAGGTTTTAGTTGTGAAAGCGAGGGAAAGCGGCTATTAAATATAGCTACCCGAGTAAATATAAAGAGAATCTATTAAACCTATCCATGCAGAATTGGCGGTATTTATGAGAAGGATTAATTACTGAAGTTCCGTTTGCAGTCGTTCTGCCTGATCGTGCATTTTGAGAGCTTCTATAATATCCTTTAAATCACCTTGTAGAATCTGTGGAAGAGCGTGACTTGTAAAGCCGATACGATGGTCAGTTACTCGCGATTGAGGGTAGTTGTATGTTCGGATTTTGGCACTTCGATCTCCTGTGGTTACCATCGAACGCCGGAGATCTGCTCTTTGCTGTTGCTGCTCAGCGAGTTGTATATCATAAAGTCTTGTCCGGAGCATTTTCATTGCACGTTCCTTATTTTGAAGCTGTGAGCGTTCTTCCTGGCAGGCAGCAACAATTCCGGTTGGAAGATGAGTAATTCGTACGGCAGTTTCCACCTTGTTTACGTTCTGCCCTCCCTTTCCTCCACTTCTGTATGTGTCAAATCGCAAGTCATCCTTACGTATCTCCACGTCAACTTCTTCTGCTTCAGGTAATACTGCGACACTGACGGCCGAGGTATGAATACGACCCTGAGTTTCAGTGTCAGGGACGCGCTGAACTCGATGAACGCCACTTTCGTATTTCAGGGTACCGTATACATCATGCCCACTGACTCCAAGAGTAAGCTCTCGAAATCCACCCGGCATTGAACTTTCGTTGAAGTGGAGTACTTCACATTTCCAGCCCTGTTGTTCTGAGTATCGCTGATACATCCTTGTCAAGTCAGCAGCAAAAAGTGCAGCTTCCTCCCCACCTGTTCCCGCTCTAATTTCAATAATTACATTACGAGAATCAGCCTCGTCTTTTGGGAGGAGAAGTACTTTAAGCATTTGTTCGAGTTCAGGCAGCTTTTTTTGCAGTTCATTAATTTCAGCCTGTACAAGCTCTTTCATCTCCTGATCCTTCTCGTTCTTCAGCAATTGGCATGCTTCATCAAGCTCTGTTTTTGCCTGAGCATAAAGGTCATAAGCATGCACGATTTCCTTAAGATCGCTGTATTCCTTATTAAGTTTTTTGAAACGAGCTTGATCAGTTGCTGCTTTCGGGTCTGCAAGCAGCTGTTCAAGATCAAGATGTTTTTCTTTTATGGAATGTAATTTATCAAGCATTGATTTTGGGCTTCAGCCTCAGAGATTGAAAATATCATTGAAAAGGATATATGCGAAAAGCGCAAGGAGTAGCGCCATTCCCACCTGTTGAATTCGCATTTTAATCTCAAAGGGAATTTCCTTGCGAATTATACCTTCAACTGCATTGAGCAAAAACTGTCCTCCATCAAGTGCGGGAACTGGAAGAATGTTGATGATGGCCAGGGAAATCGACAGCATAGAGAGAAAATACAGAAAGCTTATAGGGCCTTGTTCGGCACTTTGGCTTGCTATTTTAGCTATTTTGATAGGGCCACCTACCGACTTGCGGAAATCTTCTTGCCCGGTCAAAATCTTCGAGAAACCCTGAACAGTCATGGAGCTCATTTTCCAGGTTTGGCTGATTCCGCTAAGAATGGCCGCACCGGGGCTAAGCTTTCTTCTTTGTGACGCAATGGTTTGCTTGAGCGATATGCCGATTTTGCCAGCTTTGCTGGGGATTACTCTGGTGACAAAAGTTTTCCCCTTAGTGCGAAGTTCTTCAATGGTTGCTTTATGACCTGATACAGGCTCCAGGTATTGCCAGGTAATAGAGATTGGTTTGTTCGCATTGGATGAGATGATACCCACGACTTCTGTCCAATCCAAAACAGGGTTGCCGTTGATTCCCGTAATAAGTGCACCCGATTTTATCCCCGCCATGCGTGCAGGTTGTTTTTCAAGAGCTTCTTCAATGACAGGAGGTACAGTAGGTTTTATCCCTAGGCTGCGATTATCGTTGATCCTTGACATTATATTTGATGGAGCATCAAGGGTGAAGCTTTTTCCATCTCTAAGAACGGTGAAATTTAGGGACTTGGCTATGAAGAGATCTGGATCGAGAGCTTCCTCCCAACTCGCAAGGGATTTACCGTTAGCAAGAATAAGCTGGTCACCGGTTTTCATGCCCATTGTTTCAAAAACGGATCCTTTTTCGACAAAAGCAGGATTTTTGATGCTCGTCAGTGATTCTCCAAAGACAAGTGTTATACCGATGAAAATTATTGTAGAAAGCACAAGGTTCATTGTTACACCTCCAGCAAGAACAATAAGACGCTGCCATACCGGTTTCGCCCTGAACTCCCAGGGTTGAGGTTCCGCACCTTGAAAATTAGTGTCGAGACTCTCATCAACCATACCGGCAATTTTAACATACCCCCCGAGCGGAAAGACACCCAATCCATATTCGGTATCGCCGATAATCTTTTTCCAGAATCTGAGATTATAGAAATCAAACCCGATGTAAAATTTGTCCACTCTCATGCCAAACAGTTTTGCTGTAAGGAAATGGCCGAGTTCATGAGCAGTAACGAGAATGAAAATGGCTACAATGAAAAAAAAAGTCGAATTAAGAAAATCCATAACAATGCTTCGTTTCAGTAAAAAAGCGCAATTACCAAGGTAACCTCTTGTTGCTTTTTTTAGGTTGAGTTACAGTTTTAAACAATAAGTTTTTGAGCGGTTTCGCGAGCCCATTTGTCTGCCTGAAGGTATTCGTCAAGTTCGACCGGATTATAAGCCGTATGAGCCTGCATGGTCTTGTCGACCATCTTTGCGATGTCGGTAAATCCAATTTTTTTATCGAGAAAAGCTGCAACTGCGATTTCGTTAGCAGCATTGAGAACCGCGGGATAAGTCATGCCTGCTTTGAGAGCCTCAAAAGCGAGACGGAGTGCAGGAAACCGAACCATGTCGGGTTTTTCGAAGGTCAGTGTTCCTATTGTAATTAAGTCAAGTTTAGGAATGCCGCTTGCGCATCTTTCCGGATAAGAGAGTGCATAAGCGATCGGTGCCCTCATATCCGGAGCTCCAAGCTGTGCTATGACGCAACCATCGATATATTCTACCATAGAATGAACGATGCTCTGAGGATGCACAACAACGCTAATTTTTTCTGCAGGCATGTTAAAAAGCCAGTGGGCTTCAATTACCTCAAGCCCCTTATTCATCATAGTAGCGGAGTCAATAGTAATCTTTGCACCCATACTCCACTGGGGATGACGCAATGCCTGTTCTAGGGTGACATTTTTAAGCTCATCTTCAGAAGTATTACGGAAAGGTCCTCCGGATGCTGTAAGTATGATTCGCTCAACATCTTCATTCCGGTGACCAGCAAGTGATTGAAAAATTGCGGAGTGTTCACTGTCCACCGGCAGCAGGTGAACATTATGTTTTGTCACGAGATCTGAAACCAGTTGCCCTGCGACGACAAGCGTTTCCTTGTTTGCAAGAGCGATATGCTTGCCCGCTTTGATCGCATTCACGGTTGGAACAAGTCCTGCCGCACCAACAATGGCGGATACCACCATATCGGATCTTGTGGAAGCGGCAATAGTGGTGGCCCCTTCAATACCAAAAAAAATTTCGGGTTTGTAATCTCCCAGCAGAACCTGAAGTTTTTTAACCGACTCCGCATCTTTAACAGAAACAGCTTCTGGCCGAAACTCCTTGATTTGTTCTGCCAGAGTCTGAACATCCAGACCAGCAGCCAAGCCAGCAACGCTGAATCTGTCAGGGTGTTGCCGGATAACATCAAGCGTACTGAGACCAATTGAGCCGGTAGATCCGAGAATGGTTAGTGACCTCATAAGGTATAGAATAATTATCAGGCTTATTGTGATTATATCGGCCTGAATTTATGCTTTTTAGAGAAGGCATACAAATAACTGCTACTGACTCAATTTCAGAATCAGTTTTTTCTTTTTGTATTCCTTTGAAATTATATTATAATTGGGGCCGCATAATGGGTTCCTAGCTCAGCTGGTTAGAGCGACTGGTTTACACCCAGTAGGTCGGGGGTTCGAATCCCTCGGGACCCACATCATAAATTTACAATAGTAAACAATAAAAGGCAGGAGAACCCTGCCTTTTATTGTTTACTGCATCTTTTGTGATTTACTATGCATCTGCAACGACACTAAATTTTTCTAGACAGGTGTCTGGCGTCTTTTCTTTTTTTCGGACTGCAGTTACATTTGCACCATGTGGTCCAACTTTTGCCAAGTTGAGTAATTCATCTATTATTTCTGCCGGACCTTGAGCCTCAATTTCAACAGTACCATCCTGTAGATTTCTTATCCATCCGCAAAGATTCTTGGCTATTGCCGTTCGAGCAATAAACACCCTGAAACCAACGCCCTGAACCAGTCCGGAAACAATCAGGTTTACCCTTATTGTCTCAGCCATCATACTCTCTTCAGTTTTCCGGAATATTTCTCACCTCTCGTAACCTTGCAACAGCTTCTTCAAGTTCTGCCTGCTCAGTGTCGCTCAGCTGGTCAATGTTTGCTTGATCGAAGGAGCTGCCGTTATTCTTTCCTTCATTTTCTGTTAAGTTTTCTTCTTCAACATGAACAGGGAAGAGGCCTTCAGGTCGTTTTCCCAATATTTCTTCTATCTGTACGTACTGAAGCATTTCCTTCAACAGCAGTTCGTTAGCGAGCTGTTCGAGTTTTTCACGATTCAGGGTAAGTAAATCAATAACTTTACGGCGTGATTCTTCAACAATAGCCATTACCTCCCTATCAATAAGTCGAGCGGTCTCCTCACCGTACTTTTTATCAATTCCCGGACTACCGTAATAGGGGTTATTGCTTTCAAAGAACGAAAGGTTTCCGAGTTTTTCACTCATGCCATAAACCATCACCATGTTATAAGCTATACTCGTAACCTTTTCAAGGTCATTCTGAGCTCCAGTAGAGATTTCGTTAAAAATGATTTCTTCAGCAATTCTTCCGCCGAGCAAGCCACAAATGCGAGCGAGCAACTCACTTTTAGTCATGAGATATCGATCCTCAAGCGGAATATTCATAGTATAACCAAGCGCGCTCATTCCTCTTGGCACTATGGATATTTTCTGAACGGGATCATTTTCGGGCATCATCCAGCTGATAATTGCATGCCCGGCTTCGTGATAGGCAACAATTTGTTTTTCTCTCGGATTGATAACCTTGTTCTTTTTTTCAAGTCCGGCAACCACCCTCTCAATAGCATCTTCAAAGTCTTTCATCTCAATGCTTAGCTTGTTGCGTCGAGAAGCAAGAAGCGCTGCTTCATTTGCAGCATTGGCAATTTCAGCACCGGCAAATCCGGGAGTCTGTGAGGCCAAAGCTTTCAAATTAACATCGGTTGAAAGCGATAGTGCTTTTGTGTGGACTTTAAAAATATCTATTCGTCCCTTCAGATCAGGTTTGTCAACCATAATCTGGCGGTCAAAACGACCTGGCCTCAGCAACGCAGAGTCAAGCACATCAGGACGGTTTGTAGCAGCTATCAAAATAACGCCCTTGTCCGTTGCAAATCCATCCATTTCGACAAGCAACTGGTTAAGGGTATTCTCACGCTCGTCATTAGCGCCCATCATAGCTCCTTTTCCCCTGCTGCGACCAACAGCGTCAATTTCATCTATAAAAATAATACAGGGAGCTTTTTCCTTGGCTTGCTTGAAAAGGTCTCTAACTCTTGCAGCTCCGACACCAACAAACATTTCCACAAAGTCAGATCCGCTGATGCTGAAAAAGGGTACATCTGCCTCACCAGCTACAGCTTTTGCCAGAAGAGTTTTTCCGGTACCCGGAGGGCCTACCAGTAAAACTCCTTTTGGAAGTTTTCCACCGAGTGTCGTATACTTTTTAGGGTCTTTAAGGAAGTCCACCACCTCCATAACCTCAGCCTTCGCCTCGTCAAGTCCAGCAACATCTTTGAACGTTATGCGGGTGTGTTCGTCAAGGTTCTCATACAATGCGGCCTTGTTTTTGCTGATATTCATGAACTGCGAGCCTGGCCCACCCATTCGACGGAAAACAAAAAAATATATCCCTATGAGAAGTCCGAAAGGCAATATCCACTGGATGAGTTCACTGATCCAGGTACTGCTTGGCATGCCTTGGTATTTGATACCTTTGCTTTCCAGAAGACTTATAAGAGTTTCATCTCGCACCGTATTTACATAAATCTCTTCCTGCTTTGATGACGACTGAGGAAGAAACATCCCGGGTCCATCTTTCTGCTGTTCTTTTGGTGCTATACCGGTAACAGAACCTGGTTTGAGCTTGACATAAATTCTTTCCTGAGCTATTTTTACTGATTCAATCTTGTCTTCCGTAATAAGTTTGCGGAATGTGCTGTAAGGGATTTCCTGTGTTGAGCCCGACCAGAAAAAGGCAAGCTGTACTCCTATGAGAAGAACAATGACTACCACATAATACATTATCGAAAATTTAGGACGCGGTACGTTGTTTTCTGGTATATTTTTATAGGGATTTGAGGGTTTAATCAGTTTTTTTGCCATCAATAATCAATCATGGTTATAATAAAGCGACTCTTTTCAGTGTTTATCGATCGTGTATTCACGACTTCCAATTTACAGGATTCTTCCATTTAAAGAAGCATCTCGTAATAAAACATATTATATATTACTATGCATATAAAATGAATTTCTGCAGTTATAAGTTTCACTGCGGTCATCAACGTGCAGTATGGTGCTGAGTCTTATGATGAGAAAAAGCCAACAAGAGAGCTGAGAAACAAAGATTTATTTATAAAAGCCCAAAGAGAGAAGGGAAGTTCATGAGCGTAGTTCGGGATAAGACCAACAGCAGAATATCAACATTGAAATCTCTTTTGTGTGTCGGACTTGACAGTGATATTGAGAAAATTCCGAAAGTATTCCTTGAGTATAAAAATCCTGTTCTTGAGTTTAACTGTTCTGTTATAAGAGCCACATCTGATGTTGCCATAGCCTACAAGATCAATACTGCTTTTTACGAAGCTAGAGGTATTGTCGGGTTACAGGATATGGAGCAAACTCTCCGTCATATTCCAGATGCAATCATGACGATTGCCGACGCTAAAAGGGCTGATATTGGCAACACAAGCAAGATGTATGCACAGGCTTTTTTTGAGCACTGGTCTTTTGATGCAGTTACTGTTGCCCCCTACATGGGGTTTGACTCCCTTGAGCCCTTTTTTTTGTATGAAGATAAACTGGTTTTTGTCCTTGGCCTTACATCGAATAAAGGTTCAGAAGATTTTGAGGAACAGACAATGCAGAACGGACAACCTCTTTATCGAAATGTAATCAGTAAGGTTGCGACATGGAGCAGGAATGGAAACGGAGGAGTAGTGGTAGGTGCGACCAAAAGCATATTACTTGAAGAAATTCGACGAGATGTTCCGGGTCTTTTTCTTCTGATCCCTGGAGTTGGCGCGCAGGGCGGTTCTCTTGAAGATGCAGTCAATCTTGGTGTCGACTGTAACAGAGAAAGTGCAATTATCAATGTCAGCAGGAGTCTGATTTATCCCTCAGGATCGTATTCAAACGTTGAGGCTTATGAACGGACAGTTGCAGCGGAGGCATCAAAACTTCATCATGAAATGAAGCGGGCCTTATTATCCGTGTAGTGGTTTTTACTGACCTTTAAATAGCAGCGCTATGTGCGGAATTGTTGGATATATAGGGTGGCAAGAAGCTGCCCCTTTGCTTATCAAAGGGTTGAAACGACTTGAGTATCGGGGTTACGATTCGGCAGGCATCGCCCTGATGAATGGAAGTCTTTTAGTTATGAAGCAAAAGGGCAGTGTCAGTGGTCTTGAAGAAGCGTCTGAGGGCTTGAGCAAAGAAATGAAGGTGGCGACCGTAGGTATTGGTCATACCCGTTGGGCAACTCATGGTGAACCCAGCGATACCAATGCTCATCCGCACCAGAATGCGAGTGGAGATATCGCGGTTATCCATAACGGGATTATTGAAAACTATTCAGCACTAAAGCAGGAGCTTATTGCCCAAGGGTATGTATTTTTCAGTGATACCGATTCAGAAGTATTAGTTCATCTTATTGATAGAATATGGAAAAGTGACCCTTCCCTTGATCTTGAATCGGCAACCCGTAACGCTCTTCGTCATGTAGATGGCGCCTATGGTATTTGTGTCATCTCATCACGTGAACCGGACAAAATCGTTGTGGCTCGTAAGGGTAGTCCACTGGTGATCGGTATCGGTAGTGGGGAATATTATATTGCTTCTGATGCGGCTCCTATTGTTGAGCATACCAATAAAGTGGTTTATCTTTCTGATGGTGAGCTTGCCGTAGTAAAAAAGGATGGTTACCTGGTTAAGACGATTGAAAATGTCGCACAGGAAAAGATTATTACTGAACTTGATTTTTCTATTGAAAAAATTGAGAAAGGCGGCTTTGAGCATTTCATGCTTAAGGAGATCTTCGAGCAGCCGGCAGTTATGCACGATGTTATGCGAGGAAGAGTTCGTCTGTCAGAAGGGCGGATTTGTCTGGGTGGGATAGAGGATTATCTTGACCGCCTAAAGCACGCTAAACGCATCGTTATCTGTGCCTGCGGTACAAGCTGGCACGCAGCACTTATCGGTGAATATCTTATCGAAGATTTTGCCCGTATTCCGGTCGAGGTTGATTATGCTTCTGAGTTCAGGTACCGTAATCCGATTGTCGGTGTAGACGATGTTGTTATTGTTATTTCCCAGTCAGGTGAAACGGCTGATACACTAGCAGCACTCCGTACCGCTAAGGAAAAAGGCGCACTTGTTATGGGGATATGTAATGTTGTCGGGTCTACTATTGCCCGTGAAACCCTTTGCGGCATGTACACTCATGCGGGACCCGAGGTTGGTGTCGCTTCAACAAAGGCCTTTACAGCACAGGTGATTATGCTTTACATGCTTGCTCTGACCTTAAGCAAAGGCAGAACACTGTCCCATGATGAAATCGCTCTGAATCTTAAAGAGCTTTCTCATATTCCTGAAAAAGCTACACGCATTCTTGAGCTTGACAGTCAGATAAAAGACATAGCCGAGCGCTTCAAAGATGCGCGGAATGCACTCTATCTCGGTCGGGGTTATAATTTCCCTGTTGCTCTTGAAGGCGCGCTGAAGCTCAAGGAAATCTCCTACATACACGCCGAAGGTTATCCTGCAGCTGAAATGAAACATGGTCCTATTGCGTTGATTGACAAAGATATGCCTGTTATTTTCATTGCGACCAGAGATAGTACCTACTCCAAGATACTAAGCAACATAGAGGAAGTTCGCAGCAGAAAGGGCAGGGTTATTGCCATCGCCAATGAGGGTGATCAGGAAGTCAGCCGTCTGGCCGAACATGTCATTTATATTCCTCAATCTTCCGGGCCTATTACACCGTTATTAACCGTCATTCCATTGCAACTTCTTGCTTATCATATTGCCACGCTTCGAGGCTGTAATGTTGACAGGCCAAGGAACCTGGCAAAGTCCGTTACTGTGGAGTAAGTACGTTACGCAAGTATCCAGATCTTTACATCAAAATGCACGAAGGGAAAGTATTATATGAGCGTTCCCTTCTGTATTTATCTCATGAAGTTTTTCTGAGGGGGAATTTTTACACATAATTGCCCGTTCACTACCAAATCGATTGACATTTTAATAAGGAAGCCTGTTTTGCATCATAATCTATTCTTGTAACTGTATGCAAGGTCATATTATTATTACTGGAGCTACCGGTGTTATAGGCGCTGAACTAGTTTTAAGGCTGATTGCGCGTGGAGAAAAATTAGTTCTGTTTACCCGTTCACCAGAAAGTGCCCGACAGAAGATTCCAGGTGCTGAACAGTATGTCAAGTGGGACTCGGATATGGAAGACGGGGCCTGGATGAGTTTTATAAGTGGAGCCAAAGCAGTAATACATTTAGCGGGGAAACCTTTGCTTGAAAGTCGCTGGAATGAAGTACATAAGATGGAGTGTTATAATTCGCGTATTTTTGGTACACGACACATTGTTTCGGCAATTAATGCAGCTCCTCAAAAACCAAAGGTATTTATTTCTGCATCGGCGATTGGTTACTACGGCTCATTTGACAGCTGTGCTGATACTTCAGATTTTATTGAGACTGGTAGTGAAGGCAAGGACTTTCTTGCAAAAATATGCTATGATTGGGAAAAGGAGGCTCTTAAAGCCGAAAATTCCGTCGAACGTCTTGTGTTGTTGAGAACTGGAATTGTTTTGTCGACAAAAGGGGGGATGTTGCAGAAAATGCTTACACCGTTTAACTATTTTCTTGGTGGCCCAATCGGTTCAGGATTGCAGTGTCTCTCTTGGATTCATGTTGATGATGAAATTGCCTGTATTCTTGAGACGCTCGATAATCCTTCATATAAAGGGGCAATCAATGCAGTCAGTCCTATACCAGTATCCATGAAAGATTTTGCAGCTCAACTTGGTGATGTTCTCGGAAAACCATCCCTTTTGCAAGTACCAAAATTTGTAGTTCAGTTGCTTATGGGAGAAGGAGGTGAATACGCCGTGAAAGGTCAGAAAGTTAAGCCGAGTTTTTTGCAGGCTCATGGGTTTAAGTTCAATCATCCGATTTTGGCAGATGCACTAACAGACCTGATAGCAAACAAAAAATGATCAGTGTTATAATCTCAATATAAAAAGGAGAGTAATTATATGGGTACTAGAGGACGGGAAATTGTTGGAGAGAATCTGCCCCGGGTACTTGAACTGCTTAATAAGGCATTTGCGGACGAGTGGCTTGCTTATTATCAATACTGGCTAGGCGCAAAAGTGGTTCAGGGGCCGATGAAAGATGCAGTTATTACCGAACTCCTGCAGCATGCAGCCGATGAAATTCGACATGCGGGAATGCTGACAACAAGGATTATTCAGCTCGGCGGCACGCCTATTACCACGCCTCTTGATTGGTTTACCTGGTCTAATTGCAGCTACAAAGCTCCTGATGATCCATTTGTTAAAAAGATCCTTGAACAGAATATTTCCGGCGAGCAATGTGCTATTAATGTGTACAACAGTATAATTGAGGAAATAGGCCTCAAGGATCCTGTAACATACAATATTGCCGTTCAGATTCTCCAAGACGAAGTAGAACACGAAGAAGATCTGCAGGCTCTCCTTGAGGATCTTGGAATATTTCTAGTTCGTTCATAACCAGCTCTGCTTTCCTGAAACCCCGAAACATTAATAAAGCCAGACATAGATTGTTTAATGTCTGGCTTAGTGTAAAAAGTAAGAAAAGTTTAGTATCGCTCTCTTCTTTCGGGCCTTTCTTCGCGAGGTCTCGCTTCGTTTACCTTTATAGTACGACCTTTCAAATCTTTGTCATTCATTGATTCAATGGCTTCGCGCGCTTCGCTTTCATTGGGCATGTCGACAAAACCAAACCCTTTTGAGCGTCCTGAAAACTTGTCATTAATGATGTTCGCACTCTCAACTTGTCCGAATTGAGAGAACTCATTACGAAGATCATCTTCAGTTACTGTATAAGGTAAATTTCCAACGTAAATATTCATTTTTAGTCTAGGTATACATGTGCATTGATAGAAAGGAGCACCAGCTGATAACCAAGGCACAAATTACCGGCATAGCGATCAGACAACCATTGGCTGATTTGTGTGTGTAATTTATTGTAATTCATTGTTGTTTTCAAAAATAAAAATACACAAAACAGGTAAATATTCGCGCTTGGCACAGAGCCTTCATATACCTGTTATAAGTGCATAATGATTGATTTTATCACCGTTAGAAGGACAAAAGCAGTACATGATTATTTAGTTATTTCGCTTCATCATATTACAGCAAAGCTGGTATTCTCAGTTAAGAATATCAGGAACACCCCACAACGCCTCATGCGTTATTATTACTGATAATTCTACATATTCGTTATAAAAATTGCTAATATTTTGGTTTTAGTTAATAAAATAACTACATATACGTGGATATCATTAATTATTTAGGTCGCATTAATTTTTATTTAATACTAGTTATGAGTAAAAGACTTTATACAACGATGCTCTTTTTGTTAGCGATATCGTTGTTTCAGCCGTGGACTGCCCAAGCAGCTGAAGCGGTGTCTACCGATTCCGGTATCACGTCCTGGATGCTCACTTCTACAGCCTTGGTTTTACTCATGGTTCCAGGACTTGCAATGTTTTATGGTGGACTAGTCAGGACAAAAAATGTGATTGGTACCATGATGCATAGTTTTGCTGCAATGGTGATCATCGGTGTAATCTGGCCATTAGTTGGTTATTCGTTGAGTTTTGGACCCGGTGTTTTGGGTGGATTTGTAGGTTGGGATAATAAATATTTAATGCTGCAGGGAATTGATGAATCAATAATGCCAACACATATCCCTGAGTATGTTTTTGCAATGTTTCAAGGAAAATTTGCAATTATCACACCAGCTTTGATTGCAGGTGCTTTTGCTGAAAGAGTTAATTTTAAAGGCTTTGCTGTGTTTATTGCTCTTTGGAGTATTTTTGTATACAGCCCGATCTGCCACTGGGTCTGGGCATCCGATGGCTTTCTTTTTAACCTTGGGGCAGCAGGTGCAATTGATTTTGCCGGCGGTACGGTTGTTCATATTTCCTCAGGTATTACCGCTTTAGTGGCAGCACTTTACCTCGGCAAAAGACGTGGTTACCCAAATAATGTTATGCATCCGAACAACCTTGTGATGACCCTTATTGGTGCAGGTTTGTTATGGGTCGGCTGGTTTGGGTTTAATGCCGGCAGTGCTATTGCCAGCAACCTTGCAACAGCAAGAGCACTTACGGTTACACAGGTGGCAGCCGCAGCGGGTGCATTTATTTGGATGATCATAGAAATTATTCAGCATGGAAAAGCTACCAGTCTTGGGGTTGCATCTGGAATTCTTGCAGGTTTGGTCGCTATTACACCCGCAGCAGGTGTGGTTCAGCCTTTAGGTGCTTTTGCACTAGGTGCACTCGCTGCCGTTTTCTGCTATACCGCCATTCTTATTAAAAACAAGCTTGGTTACGACGATAGTCTTGATGCTTTTGGTGTTCATGGAGTGGGTGGTATTGTTGGTGCTTTGTCTTTAGTTTTTTTTATCCGTCCTGCGTGGATGGCAGAAGCAGCTGCAAAAGTTGGAGGAACCTGGACAGTTTGGCAACAGCTTGGTGTTCAGGCGACTGCTGTCGGAGTGACTATAGTTTATGCCGGACTGGTATCACTGATTCTGCTTTTTATAGTTGAAAAAACCATTGGTCTGCGTATCGGCGAAAATGATGAAATGTCCGGTCTTGATCACAGCATGCACGGTGAGCATGGATATGGTCTTATCAATCTTAATTAACTTATTTGATGAAACTTATTACGGCAATCATTCAACCGGACAGGCTTGATCATGTACGTGAGGCATTGATCCAGGCTGATATTACAAGAATAACTGTTAGTCGTGTAACCGGCCATGGACGGCAGGAGGACATAGAAATCTACAGAGGTCAAAAAATAGCTCCCAATCTGATTCCGAAAATCCGTATTGATATTGCAGTCAATAACGAGTTTGTGGATGTAACCGTTGATACCATTATAGAGGCCGCAAGTCATGGTGTCGGAGAGATCGGTGACGGAAAGATTTTTATTACTCCTCTGGAAGAGTGCATCCGCATCCGAACCAGGGAGCGAGGCGGCAAGGCTATATAAGTAATCTGTTTGAGGGTAAGCAGTCTCTCTGTTAAGATAGGCGTTATTGTGATGTTCCAGGAATAATTAGAGACTGCTTCCACTCAGGATAATATGTGTTGAGCCACGATTCAGCATTAGGATCACCAAGTTTTGCCGCTTGACGGAAATCTTCAAGACGACCTGATAAATCACCTGTTTTGCTTTTTGCAATGCCTCGATGAAAAAATGCAGCTGCCATTTTTTTGTCCAGTTCAATGGCTTGGGAAAAATCAGGAATAGCTTCGGCAAAAGCGCCAGACATATTTTTCACAACACCCCGGTTAAAAAAGCCAACAGCCTTAAAATAGGGCTCACCATATGTTATTACCATTGAATAGTCATTGATGGCCTCGGAATATTTTTTTAATTGCTGTTGAGCGGCTCCCCTCATCTGGTAGGCCATGACGAAAGTAGGGTTATTCTCAATTGCCTTTGAATATAATTTTACCGCGCTTGAGAGATCGCCATGAAGGTGTTTTTCAAACCCCTCATTGAAATAGCTGTTTTCCGATCCACCGAAGGCAATATTGACGTAAAGCAGGGTAATTGCAAATGTGTAAGTGAGCAGATAAAAATTCCTTCTCATGGTCGCAGGACTCAAAAGTCTATAAAAGTTATCAAGCGATAAATATTGCGTAGCAGTTTAATAAAGTTTTCCGGCATTAGTAGCTCATTTTATTAATGGATCACTCCAAGATGATCGGAGATGATGTTTATTTGCACAAGTTATTCTGCTTTTTCTATCTTGCCACTATAAATATTGTCAACGCACCTTCCCATAAATGTTCAGGATCAGCCTCGAAGAATTTGAAGGACCGCTTGATTTATTGTTGTTCTTTATCAAGCGAGATGAACTGGATATTTATAATATTCCCATTTCAAAAATTACCACCGATTTCATTAGCTACATTCATGATGTCAGAAACCTGAATCTTGAAGTGGCAGCTGAATTTATTTATATGGCCTCTATGTTGATGAGTATCAAGGCCAAAATGCTGCTCCCGCGTGAAGCGTTAGACAGTGCTGAAACAGACGAGTTTGATCCTCGCACTGAGCTTGTACAGCGATTGCTTGAGTATAAGCGGATAAAGGAAGCCTCAGTCGCCTTGATCCAGCTTGCTGAAATTCGTGAAAACCTTTTTGTCCGTGGTTTTTTTGAGGAATTTGAACCCGAGATGATCGATGAACTAGATGAACCGGTTAATCGGCCAACGCTTTACCATCTAATGCTTGCCTATAAATCAGTTCTTGATAACATTCCCCGTCCCATAACACGAAATGTTATGGATGCTCCAGTCTCAATTGAAGAACAAACGACTCTTATTCTATCCAGACTTCAGGATAAGATGCAGGTTTCTTTTCTTTCCGTCCTTGAGGGTGTTACTGAACGTATCATTTTTGTTGTTACCTTCCTTGCAGTTCTTGAATTGTGTAAAAACAGAAAAATTATTGTGCTGGTTAAAGATGGCCATGATGACTTCTGGATGACCATAAGATCGATATGTTGAGCCTTCGATAATCACTTTCTAAATTTATTGTAATATGCCCGAAATTATACCTTTTCAGGGGATTCTCTATAACTCCGAATTGCTGTCGAAGGCATCAGGGTTAATTTGCCCTCCTTACGACGTTATCTCCGTCGAACTCCAGCAACAGCTCTATGACAGTTCGCCATTCAATGCCATACGGCTTGAACTCCCCTTGGAATCTGATCCCTATGCTGCAGCTGCGCTACGTCTTGGTGAGTGGCTTCGTGATGGTAACCTTGATCAGGACCCTGTACCAGCTATCTATCCGTATTTTCAGACCTTTGAAGATTCTGAAGGAATATCACATACAAGGACCGGTTTTTTTTCTGCTATGAGGTTACATGACTTTGCCGAAAAACAGGTTTTACCTCATGAAAAGACCTTGTCAGGCCCTAAAGCAGACAGGTTAAACTTGTTTAGAAAAACAAAGACAAATATCAGTAGTATTTTTGGTCTCTACGCCGATGAGAATAAAACCGCGGATCGCCACCTTAAAGCTTATACAGAAACCCATGCTCCAATAGTTGATGCTCTTTTCCAGGGTGTTAAAAATCAGATGTGGAGGATTACGGATACTGAGCTTATCAGCCCGTTACAGCAGTCTTTATTACATCGGACTGTCTATATAGCAGACGGACATCACCGCTATGAGACTGGTGTAAATTATCGCAACGAGCAAGCTGCTGCGAACCCATCACATACAGGTAATGAACCGTATAATTTTATTTTGGTCTATCTGGCCAATATTTATGATGAAGGGTTGCTTATTTTTCCGATTCACCGTTTGGTGCATAGCTTGGAAGGGTTTGATGTAAGCAGTTTATCTTTACGACTCAAGGAATATTTTACTGTTACCGAACTTCAAGACAGAGACTCCCTTAAATCATTTCTTGAAAGCGAATCATCAAACTATGTATATGGTGTTGTAACTTCCAGCAATATTTTCGGAATATCACTGAAAACAGATCCGATTCCTCTTCTTGATCCGGCGCAACCTGATGCGCTCAAACGTCTTGGATTGGTTCTTTTGCACGAACTCGTACTGGGTCGCCTACTTGGAATTTCGCAAGAAGCTATGGCTAAACAAACAAATTTGCTCTATGTGAAAGATGACAGGGATGTATTTGATGCAGTTTCCTCAGGGAGGGCTCAGGTGGGATTTGTCGTTAAGCCCACAACCGTTGAACAGGTTCTTGCTGTTTCGGAGACAGGAGAAGTCATGCCACAGAAATCGACTTTTTTCTACCCGAAAATCATGACAGGCCTTATCTTTAATCCGCTCGAATGAACCCAAATGACTGAAGAGCTTCTCTCTTCTTCCGCTGAAGAAACTCGAAATTATGGATGGCAGTTTGCATCATGGTTACAACCTGGTGAAATTGTCTCTCTCTCCGGTCAGCTCGGAGCAGGTAAGACCGTTTTTATGAGAGGAATTGCGGAGTTTTTTAATTGCGATGACCAACTCACGAGCCCGACATTTCCAATATTGAATATCTATCAGGGCTTTATTGGCGACGAACGGGTTACATTGCATCATTTCGACCTATACAGAATCCAGAATGTCCATGAGCTTGAAGTAATAGGATTCGATGAATTTTTGTCAGGTGGAGATTATTCTTTTGTAGAGTGGGCGGACCGGTTTCACGAATATGGTTCTTTGTATACAGCGAGGGTAAATCTGGTATACGAAGGCGAGGATCGTCGCAGAATTGTTATTAATCGCACTGATCAATGAACATTTTAGCTATAGAATGTACTCATGCGGCATTGAGTGCCGCTGTGATGAAATCCAGCATAGTTACCGAGGCAAAGAGCTCCGATTGGAAAAAGGCAGTTGAAGCGCTTGTACCGCTTATCGAGGAGGTTATGGAAGGAAGCCGGCTTAAGCCCCAGGAGCTCAAATGTATTGCAGTTTCTTCAGGTCCCGGCTCTTTTACTTCATTACGTATTGGTATGTCTGTCGCCAAAGGTATTGCTTATGGTCTTGGAATTCCCCTGATTCCGGTACCCACCTTGCCAGCTATGGCAGCGTCCTTAACAGCTGAAGCAGGTTCTGTGATGGCTGTCATTCAAGCACGAAAGGGTGAGTATTACTATGCGGCCTATTTTCCGGATGACCTTTTGTCCGGCCTATGGCATGATGGGGTTCATCGGGGATCAGCAATAGAAATTATATCTGCTGTTGCGCGAGCAAACAGTGTTGTGGTTGGTCGTCAACTTGATGAACTTGGCCCTTTGCTTGCAGATATTGGAGCAATATATGCAGAAGCGGATTTTTTTTCAGCTCGCTCCCTTTTTCCTGCAGCTGAAAGGGGTTACGGGACTGCGGTTGCCGCAGAGCTTGACAAGGTTGTTCCCGATTACCGGCAAATGTTTATTCCCCATGTTGGGAGAGAGTAAATCATTGCTATATTTTTAAACATGCAATTGAAAAGGAATTTGTTAATGGGTGAAGAACGGAGGTTTATGAACAACCAGAACGAAGAAGATAAATATACAGCAGACATTGGAAAAGAAGTGGACATCAGTGAGTTGCTGGCGAAGAGAAGTGCCGAACTTGCTCTTGAAAAAAAGTGTGAGGAAATTAAGATACTTGATCTCAGGGGACTGACATCTGTTACGGATTATTTTGTGATTGCGACAGCTGACTCTGAACGTAAGGCAAAAGCGGCTGCGGAGCATATTATTGATGAGCTTAAGGAGGATGGGGAACGTCCTATGCATGTTGAGGGTATGGATTCAATGCACTGGATATTGTTGGATTATATCAACGTTGTCGTACATATTTTTATGCCTGATGAACGACGTTTTTATGATCTGGAATCACTCTGGTCTGATGCACCGGTAATTCAGGTAAGCTGATATTCTGAAAGCAAATCTGCACTTTCCCTTCATCTATACATAATCCGTCGTAAAGAATTTCGGCGGATTTTTATACATTACCCCGTTGAGTTATTTATATCAATTATCACCCAGGATATACCTATGCAGCGTGAAAGAATAGTCCCGATTAGTATTGAAGAAGAAATGCGGGGTTCTTATCTCGATTATTCAATGTCGGTCATAGTCAGTCGTGCTTTGCCCGATGTTCGGGACGGTCTTAAGCCAGTTCATAGACGGGTTCTTTTCGGTATGCACGAACTTGGTCTCCAAGCTGGCAAACCGCATAAAAAATCAGCCCGCGTGGTCGGTGAAGTGCTTGGCAAGTTTCACCCCCATGGAGATACTGCTGTTTATGACAGTCTGGTTCGATTGGTTCAGGACTTTTCATTGCGCTATCCTCTTATTGACGGCCAGGGTAACTTTGGATCCGTAGACGGTGATTCACCTGCGGCTATGCGTTATACTGAAGTTCGTATGAAGAGTATTGCCGGCGAAATGCTTAAAGATTTAGATAAAGGTACCGTTGATTTTTCCCTTAACTTTGATGACTCTCTTGAAGAACCGACGGTTCTCCCATCGGCTATTCCAAATCTTCTGGTAAACGGTTCTTCAGGTATTGCTGTAGGAATGGCAACCAATATCTCCCCCCAAAATCTCAGGGAGGTTGTCGACGGCATGATTGCCCTAATAGCAAATCCGGAATTGGAAGTTACCGATCTCATGAAATATGTTATCGCTCCGGATTTTCCAACAGGCGGTATTATATATGGTTACGAAGGTGTCCGTCTGGCTTACACAACTGGCAGGGGGAAAGTTGTTATCCGTGCACGAGCACTTGTGGAGGTTACCCAAAAAAATGGAAGAGAATCCATTATTGTCACCGAACTTCCTTATCAGGTTAATAAAGTAAGGCTGATTGAGAAAATCGTCGAACTCGTTCACGATAAAAAACTAGAAGGTATTGCCGATATTCGTGACGAGTCCGACCGTGATGGCATGCGCCTGGTTATTGAATTAAAGCGTGACGCTGTTGCAAAAGTTGTGCTCAACAATCTTTATAAGCATACCCCGATGCAGGATACTTTCGGGGTAATTATGCTTGCGTTGGTTGATGGCGTTCCGAGAGTGCTTAATCTCAAGCAGATGATGGAGTATTACATCAAGCATCGCAACGAGATCATCCTGCGCCGTACACAATTTGATCTTACTGCTGCTGAAAAAAGAGCTCATATTCTTGAAGGACTCAAAATCTGTCTAGACAATCTTGACGAAGTGATTTCGACAATCAGGGAATCACCTGATGCCGCTACCGCTCAAGAAAGGCTTATAGAGCGTTTCGGATTATCGGAACTTCAGTCAAAAGCTATTCTTGAAATGCGACTGCAGCGTTTAACCGGCATGGAGCGCAACAAGATTGATATTGAGTATACAGAGGTACTGGCCCTTATTGAAGAGTTGCGATTTATTCTCGGCAGTCCCGAAAAGCAGATGCAGATTATCCGAGAGGAACTCCTTAAAGTCAGAGAGGTATATGGAGATGCCCGCAGGACAGAGATTGTGCCACAGGAGGGGGATTTTTCAATCGAAGACATGATTGCCCAGGAGGATGTGGTTATTACCATAACACACGATGGCTTTATAAAGCGCTTTCCTGTATCAGGATATCGTCGTCAGGCAAGGGGAGGCAAAGGAGTGACCGGTGCTCAGGCCAAGCATGATGACTTTATTGAGCATATGTTTATAGCCTCAACGCACAATTATATTCTGTTCTTTACGAGCCGAGGCCGATGCCATTGGCTAAAAGTTTACGAAATCCCAGAAGCAGGCAGGGCCGCAAGGGGAAGGGCTCTCGCAAATATCATGGAGTTGCAGTCTGGCGAAAAAATCAGAGCCTACATCAACATCAGGAATTTTGATGAGCCTGGCTTTATTGTTATGGCCACGACCAACGGTATAGTGAAAAAAACATCACTCGAAGAATTTTCTCACCCAAGAAAGAATGGCATTGCAGCAATAACTATCGAAGAACACGATGAGCTTCTTGACGCTCGTTTGACAGACGGTGAACATCAGATTATTCTTGCTAAAAGCTCAGGCTTTGTTGTGCGTTTTCCTGAGGCTGAAATTCGTTCCATGGGCAGGACCGCAATGGGTGTCAAGGGTATAACTCTCGACGAAGGCGAAAAATGTATTTCTATGGTAACCACCAAGCGATTTGATACTGCGCTTCTTGCTGTAACCGATAACGGATTTGGTAAACGAAGCCGTGTGGAAGACTACCGCCTGACCCGACGTGGTGCACGTGGTGTTATTACACTCAAGGCACATGAAAAAATTGGAGCCCTTATCGGCTTGCTTGATGTTAATGACGATGACGATCTCATTATTATCACGACACATGGAATCGTCAACCGCCAGCACGTTTCCGATATTCGCTTAACAGGAAGGAACACTTCAGGAGTCCGACTTGTAAGGCTTATGGCAGGTGATCTCATTTCGGCTCTTGCCAGGGTACCTAAAAGCGATGAGGAAGGAGATCCGGAATTTCCAATAGAAGATCCCGATGGTCAGATTGACCTCTTCGTGTGAAAATTTTGATTATTCACAAGACATGGAAATGTTTCAGTAATCAACTTATGCATTATGGAACCAACAAAACCTTATATCGTCACTGAGCAGCCGGGCACAAAATATTATTGTGCCTGTGGGGGTTCTCAGAACATGCCCTATTGTGACGGTGCACATAAAGGCACCGGAATTCATCCTCACAAAGTGGAAATTGAGGAAGAAAAAACCGTGGCCCTGTGCAGTTGTCGTAACTCGGCCATTCTTCCTTTTTGCGATGGTACCCATAAGGCTTTGCAATAAAAAAGCTCATATTTTACCAATTAATCAACGACCAACGCTGTCATGGCTCGACCGAAAAATGTTAAACATATTTTTGTAACAGGAGGTGTAATATCCTCGCTCGGCAAGGGAATTTTGTCGGCATCTCTAGGGATGCTCCTCAAATCCCGTGGTCTGAGAGTGGCAATACAGAAATATGATCCCTATATCAATGTTGACCCCGGTACCATGTCTCCATATCAGCATGGCGAGGTCTATGTTACTGATGATGGTGCTGAAACTGATCTCGATCTTGGCCACTACGAGCGTTTTCTCGACGAGTCTACAACTCAAGCATCAAATCTGACAATGGGGCGTGTCTATAAATCGGTAATCGATAAGGAGCGTAGCGGAGAATACCTTGGGGCTACAGTTCAGGTTGTGCCCCATGTTATAGACGAAATCAAGGACAGGATGGCTGAACAGGCAAAAAACAGCAACCTTGATGTTCTAATCACGGAGATCGGAGGTACAATAGGTGATATTGAATCCCTGCCTTTTCTTGAAGCCATGAGGCAGATGAAGCTTGAAATGGGCGACAGTAATCTCCTGAACATCCATCTAACCTTTGTCCCCTATATCAAGGCTGCCAGCGAACTTAAAACAAAGCCCACCCAGCATAGCGTCAAAATGCTGCTGGGCGTCGGAATACAGCCTGATATTCTGGTATGTCGCAGTGAAAAACCATTATCACGCGACATTAAAAACAAAGTTGGTCATTTCTGTAACGTCAATGAACTGGATGTTATTGGCCTTAACGACTGCGAGACTATTTATGAAGTACCTTTGATGCTTCTTAAAGAAAAACTTGACCTGCGTGTCCTTAAAAAGTTGGGGCTAAAAAAATTCAAGGAACCCCACCTTGATTACTGGCGCGACTTTTGTAACAAGGTCAAATGCCCACAGGATGGCGAAGTCACTATAGGTATTTGTGGCAAATACACTGAATATCCCGACGCCTACAAGTCTATTATTGAATCTTTTATTCATGCCGGAGCAAGTAACAACGTCAGAGTAAACGTTAAACTGCTTAGAGCGGAAGACGCCGAATTGAAAACATTCGATTTCAAAAAGGAATTGGACGGAGTTAGCGGCATACTTGTCGCACCAGGATTCGGCGACAGGGGCATCGAGGGTAAAATAAAGTTTATCCAGCATGCAAGGGAGGAGAATATTCCTTTTTTTGGCATCTGTCTCGGTATGCAGTGCGCTACAATTGAGTTTGCACGTAACGTATGCGGTCTTCAGGACGCAAACTCTACAGAGTTTAATAAGCGTACCCGTTTTGCTGTTATTGACCTCATGGAACACCAGAAAAAGGTTAAGGAAAAAGGTGGTACCATGCGTCTTGGCAGTTATCCCTGCATTATTAAGGAAGGATCGAAAGCACACGAAGTATATCAGAAGTTTCTTATCAACGAACGTCATCGTCATCGCTACGAGTTCAATAATGTTTACCGGAAAAACTTTGAGGAAGGCGGAATGATTTTTTCCGGTACTTCACCAAACGGTGAATTGGTTGAAATTATAGAGTTGAAAGGTCATCGATGGTTTGTCGGTGTCCAATTTCACCCTGAGCTGAAATCCAGGGTACAAAAAGTGCATCCCCTGTTTCACGGCTTTGTTGCTGCAGCCAAGGAGCATGCTAGAGGATCGCATCAGATGGATCTGACCATAGATATGCCCTCCTTTTTTCCAATTGAAATTGAACCGGTGTAATAACCATAATTTTTAACCATTTCTTGACATATTTGCACAAAAGATTTGGAAGTGTGGGGGTGGGGTGATACATTAGGAGCCCACTGAAGAATGAGCGAAAGTGAGTATGGAAGTGGGGGGAGCCTGAAAGATGGCATGTTATTTGACGGTAATGA
>Ga0194037_1000601_pt1 | contig 27670 bp, 18 predicted proteins | sample JunL306m_MetaG_FD_148653 | JGI IMG/M metagenome (GOLD analysis project Ga0194037, IMG submission 148653) | Anoxic zone freshwater microbial communities from boreal shield lake in IISD Experimental Lakes Area, Ontario, Canada - Jun2016-L304-6m | ecosystem: Environmental > Aquatic > Freshwater >...
CCTGCATTACCACAACTATCACCGTCAGAGAAAAAAGCCTTAGCTAGTTTTATTTTAAAAAATGAAACACTTCAAAAAGAAAAATTTATTGCACCTATTCGACCATCGGATGATTGGTATAAGATGCCTTATTCTGCCACAGGATATAATAAATTTTTGACGAAAGAAGGATACCCTGCTGTGGCTCCACCTTGGGGAACATTAAATGCCATTAATTTAAATACAGGCGAAGTAGTTTGGAAAGATACCTTGGGCGATTATCCGGAGTTTAAAGCAAAAGGAATTCATACAGGAACAGAAAATTATGGCGGACCAGTTGTTACAGCAGGTGGATTAATCTTTATTGCCGCAACAAAAGATGCTAAGTTTCGAGCATTTAATAAAAGAACAGGGAAATTATTAATAGAATTAGACTTACCTGCTGCTGGATTTGCAACGCCTGCTGTTTATGAAAAAAATGGAAAAGAATATGTGGTGATTGCATGCGGAGGTGGAAAATTAAGAGCAAAGACTGGAGATTCTTATGTTGCATTTGCGTTAGAAAAATAGGCTGTTCAATTTTCTAAAACCTCTTTTTCTAAAGCGATAAAAATTTTGTCACCTTTTTTCGGATGCTTTTGCATGGTTCTAATTGTTATAATAGTATCTGCAAGTACTAATTCTAACTCATATATCCCAGCCATAAAATATTTCTCTTTAACGAAAGCTACAAGTCCCTCATTTTCTGAAACGATTTTAAAATATTCAGGCCGTACAAAAATTTCATTCCCGTTTTCCCGAACCTCAGAAATTTTTCTAAAAGCATCTGATAATTTGGGTGACAGTGTGTAATAGTTTCCTAATAAGCCTGCTGCATAAGCATTTACGGGGTATCTATATACATCTTCAGGTTTACCTTGTTGAATAATTTTTCCAGCTTTCATCAATATAATTTCGTCGGCCCAGGATAAAATATCTGACGGATCATGTGATACCATTAAACAGGTGATTTGAAGACTGTTTCCTATTTCCCGAATTACATTTTTTAAAATGTTTTTATGAATCAGATCTAGATTCGAATAAGGTTCGTCTAGGATCAATAATTTAGGAGATCCAATCAATAATCTTGCAATAGCAATTCTTTGCCGTTCGCCTCCTGATAATTGATCAGTCCTTCTTTTTACTAAATGACTGATCATACAAACTTCAAAAATTGCATTTGCCATTTCTTCAGATAACTTATTGGCATATGACAAAAGCTCTTCAACACGATATGAGTTGCGTAATTCAAAATGTTGTGATAGGTATGCAATATCGGGGTGACCAGGAATGAGTTTAAAATCAGGTCCTAAAACATGTTTATCATTAAAATAAATCATTCCCTGGTCTGGTTGCACCAAGCCAGCAATCATTTTGAGCATAGAGGATTTGCCCGACCCGGTTTCACCTGCAATTGCTATTTTTTGAAATGCTTTTTGAGAAAAACTAATATCATCAACTACGGGTTTACCGTCATGATATTTGCTGATATTTGAAATTTCTAAGAAGCCCATCCATCAAATATAGGCAAGCCTAACAATGTACTTTAGGAAAAAAACTTTGAAATCACCTTGTTTCAAGAGTCAATGTTTCAGAATTAAATGAAAAGAATTAGCCATTTGGGTGATAAATTCTTTTCCAAGTATTCAAATTGTATAACTATTTAATCTATTTATTAATTATTTATTAAACAAAGCTACCTTCCAATTCAAAGCTTGTAATGAATAACGAATATATTAAGGGATTAATAAAAGAAATAGTACTTAATAACGATCAAAAAGCGTACAAAGAACTTTTTGTATCTACTCATGAGCATTTGCATCGTTTCGCTTTTTCTATTCTTAGGTCAAAAGAAGATACAGAAGATGTAGTATCAGATTTTTTCATTTCAGTTTGGCAGAAAAGATTATCATTAATCGATATTGAAAATATCAAGCTTTATTTTTTTGTATCCATCAAGAACTTGTCCATAAATAAGCTTCGTCAAAAAAAGAGAGCAACCGCTAGTTTTAACGAGGATTATCTTGTACATTTTAAGAGTCCTTTTTTTAATCCTGCCGAATTATTACTGTCAAAAGAAGCTGTTGGCAAAATCCTGGAAGCTATAAATGACCTTCCCCCAAAATGTAAACTCATTTTTCGCTTAATAAGGGAGGATAATTTAAAATATGCTGAAGTTGCCAAGCTTTTAAATATCTCAGTAAAAACTGTAGAATCACAAATGGCAATCGCTGTTAAAAAAATTGGGGACTCTTATAATTTTAAAATTCAGTTTCCTGAACTACATAGGATACTGACAGAAAAAAAATAATTAAAATATTTTTAGGGGTTTTTCTTGCATTTTGTGTTCTATTGGGTAACGATGCCGTTCTATGTCTGAAGATAGATTGTATATATTGCTTGCCAAAATCTTATGCCAGGAGGCCACTCCTGCAGAAATTGCTGATTTTCAGTTGGTTATATCTGAAAGCGATGAGAGCAAAGAACTATTCAACTACTTAAAAGAATTATGGTGTACACCTGCTTCAGATGCAAATTCATCAACAGAATCTGAGGAAGCCTTTTTAATACATATTGCTAAACTAAAAGACCAAAGTCCAGATTTTGCGGAACTAAACTACAATGAATTAGATTCAGAATCGGAAGATTTTCAATTATATCCCACAAAAGCATACGGGTATCAGAGATGGCGTTCACTAGCTGCTTTTTTGATATTCATGGTGTTTACGGTATCGGCTTATCAATTATATAGTCATAAAAAAACAAATGAACTTAATGGGTTGAGTCATTTCAATGAAATTAAAGTTTCACTTGGCACAAAAACAAAAGTTCAATTACCCGATGGCTCAAAGGTTTGGGTAAATTCTGATAGTAAGCTTTCCTACCCCAATTCGTTTAAAGGCCATACCCGTGAAATTTATTTGGAAGGAGAAGCCTATTTTGATGTAGTTAAAGACAGCAAGCATCCTTTTATTGTGCATACCTCTGGTATTGATATTAGGGTATTAGGGACTGCTTTTAATGTAAAAGCATATAAGGCAGAATCTACTATTGAAGCCACATTGGTTCATGGTTTAATTGAGGTTACAAAAACAGAAAACCCTAACGAAGCAAAGATCATATTGCATCCCCATGAAAAACTAATTTTCGATAAACTTGCAAAAGAAGAGAGAGTTATTAAACACCCTGCAGCTTCTACCGAAAAACTAGCTGTTAAATATAGTTTGCCTAGTCCTGCTATTATTATTTCCCCACTATCAAAAAATATTGCTGACTCTGCCATCAAAGAAACCTCTTGGATCTATAACCGTTTAACCTTTGAAGACGAAAGATTTGAAGATCTTACTATAAAGATTGAACGTTGGTTCAATGTGCATATTACCATTTCAAACGAAAAAATTAAATCATATAGAACAACTGGGTCATTCGAAAACGAAACGATTGATGAGGCATTAAAAGAATTACAATACCTCGTACCGTTTAATTATAAATTGAATGGTAGAGAAGTAATGATAACTAAGAATTAGATATCAGCTTGCTGATAAAAGATAAAAAGGGAAATGCTGGACACATTTCCCTAAGATGGTCAAAAAAAAGGAATCCCAAATAGCTAAAAAATCAGGGATTCTGCAATTTAATTAACGCCAAAACCAAAATTATGCAAAAAAGCGTACTTCGAGACTACAAAAAGTGGTCAAAGAGGCTTCAAAAAACACTGCTTATTATGAAGCTAGCAATCTTTATTCTTTTATTTACTGTTTTTCAGGTTAGTGCCGGTACAAGTTCAGGGCAAAGCATTAGTCTTTCAATGAACAATTCCGACATTAAAAACGTATTAAAAACCATCGAGCGTGATGGAAACTTTCGTTTTTTATTCAATTCCGACTTAAAAGACATCAAAAAGAAAGTAAACGTTTCAGTTAATAACCAAACAATTGTTGAAGTGTTGAACACTTTATTCAGTGAAACAAATTTGACCTATAAGTTACTGACTAATAATTTGGTGGTTGTTTTGTCAACTAACGTTGATGAAAATAAAGCCATCAAAATAACTGGTAGAATTACTGGTGAAAATGGTGAGGCATTAGCTGGTGCATCAGTTTTGGAGAAAGGAACTAGTAAAGGAGTTTCTGCAGATAACAATGGTGTTTTTACTTTAACGGTAGATAATGAAGCTACCCTTGTGATCAAGAGTCTTGGTTATGAAACACAAGAAATAAAAGTTAATAATCGTTCAGTTATTGATGTGAAATTAATTGCTGCAACTAAGGTAATGGATGAAGTGGTTGTTATTGGTTATGGTACTGCAAGTAAAAGAGACCTAACTGGATCAATTGTAAAAGTTGCTGGTAAAGATGTTCAGGACAAACCAAATACAAACCCTGTTGCATCATTACAAGGAAAAGTTGCTGGTTTATCTGTTGTCAATAGTGGTACTCCAGGTCAAGCTCCTGATATCAGAATTCGTGGCACCATAAGTATCGGTTCTGTGCATCCATTGTATGTAGTTGACGGAGTTTTTAATGATAATATTGATTATATCAATCCTAACGATATCGAATCAATTGAAATTTTAAAAGACCCTTCTTCGTTAGCCATTTTTGGAGTTAGAGGAGCAGCGGGTGTAATTGCGGTAACTACTAAAAGAGCTAAAGCTGGCCAAACGATTATCAACTTCAATACTTCTTTTGGTACAAAACAATTGGTTGATAAGATTCAATTAGCTGATGCAAACCAATTCAAAACTTTATATGAAGAAGAAAAAGTAAATATTGGTGCGGTATCTCCATTTGATTATTCAAAATGGACTGCCAACACAGATTGGATTGATGCAGTAACAAGAAAGGCAATGTTTAATACTAATAACTTAAGCGTTTCTTCTAGTACTGAAAAGAACAAGTTTAATATGGGCTTTGGTTATACCACAGACGAAGGCATCATTAAGCATGAAAAATTAGAGAAGCTACAATTATCAGTTAGCGATGATGTTAAATTGAGCAAGGCGCTGAAAGTTGGTTTCAACTTAAACACAATGCGTCAGGTTAATCCATATAACGCCACTTATATTTTAGACCAAGCAAGAAAAGTTGCACCAATGGTAAGTGCTGATTCAAAATCTATCATCGCTAAAAATCCATACGGGTTAGATAGCTTTAGTCAGAATTTGTATTATGATTTGCCTTCAATTCAGAATTCTGGTGTTGTTAACCCATTAATTCAATTAGAGAATGAGTTTAATAAAACAACTAGTATCGAATATAGAAATGTAGGAAGTGTTTATGGAGAAGTAAATTTTCTTCGTGATTTCAATTTCAAAGCAACATTGTATGCTGATATAAGCAATGTAAATTCTAGGCAGTATATTCCTGTTTATAATGCTTACGATGCGAGTATTGATAAGGCTTTCTTATATAGTAGAACAACCTCAGTAAATGAAAGTGATCAGACTTACAAAAAATTCCAACAAGATTATATCTTGAATTATAAGAAGTCAATAGGCGAGCATCACATTACTGCAATGGCAGGTTGGACAACCTACTACTTTGGAAACTTCAACAGAAATGCATCTGCAAAACAAAGTGCTACAGGTGCTGCAATCCCTAATGATAGCAGATTCTGGTATATCGATAACGGATTTTCAGATCCTACTTCAAAAGTTTCTAGTTCAGATCAAAGAGAAAGAACTACAGCATCAGCATTAATTCGCGGTTTGTATAATTACAAAGGAAAATATTATTTGAATGCATCTTTCCGTAGAGATGGATCTTCACAGATTTCTCCCGATAACCGTTGGCAGAATTTCTGGGCAGTAGGTGGTGCATGGGAAATTTCAAAAGAAAAATTCATGTCCAAGCAAACCATCTTCGACTTTGTTAAGTTGAGAGGTTCTATAGGTGTATTAGGTAATCAAAATACTTACGGATACGATTATCCATTTTATCCAGGTTTAGTTGGCGGTAATGCTGCGGTATTTGGAAACTTAGTATATAATGCTTACTCACAATCATACCTTCCAAATCCAAACTTGAAATGGGAAACTGTTAATGCTAAAGAGATTGGATTGGAACTAAGTGCACTAAAAGGGAAGTTACATTTTGATATGGCTTATTATGATAAGCTTACAAAAGACTTAATGACTTTCATACCTGGTAACAATGGCGCTAAAAATGGCTTGGATAATATTGGCAGTATTAAAAATAGCGGTTTAGAATTAGCTGTTAGTTATAGAACAGAATTAGCAAAAGATTTTTCATTAACAGTATCAGGAAACTTTACAACCTATCATAATGAAGTAGTGTCTTTGGCAACCCCAGAGTTCTCTATACAATCAGGAGTAAATAGAACAACTGTTGGTCTACCAATCGGTTATTTTTACGGTTATGAAGTTGAAGGTATTTATCAGTCCTATGCAGACAAATTATCTTCTCCAGTTAATACAGAATTTTCTTATGGTCCTGGTGATTTGAAATACAAGGATATAAATGGTGATGGAAAAATCAACACAGCAGATAGAAAAATGATCGGCAAACCAACTCCAGATTTTGCTTATGGTGGTACAATTAATTTAAGATATAAAAATCTTGAATTGGGTATTGACCTTGGTGGAGTTTACGGAAACCAAGTTTTCAGAAACTGGGGTGGAACAGAATCTCCATTTCAACGTGTAAACTATGCTGCATTTAAAATGAATAGATGGACTGGTCCTGGGACTTCAAATTGGGATCCAATCTTAGGGCAGGATCATAGAATTAACTATGAAGCTTCAACTTATAATATTGAAGATGGAAGTTATTTCAGATTAAGAAACGTTCAGGTTGCTTATAATCTAACTGGCGCTTTCTTAACAAGAGCCCATATCAAAAACTTGCGTGCCTTCTTGAATGTTCAGAATTCTAAAACCTGGAAAAACAACTCAGGTTATACTTCTGAATTTGGAGGTAGTGCAATTTCTTTTGGTGTAGATAATGCAGGTGGTGCAATACCAGTTGTTGCTACTATTGGTTTGAATGTAACTTTTTAACTTTTTTAATTTATTAGTATATGAAAAAATATATGAAAATAACTTTCACCATACTTGCAGTATCATTTATGATATTGGCAATTGGTGGTTGTCAAAAATTTCTTGATAGAAAACCTTTAACTGCTACCCTTGATGATTTAAATCAAGGTGGATTAGAAGGACAGATTTATGGCTTATACTCAAACCTTAGAAATAGTGCGGGGTTTACAAGTATTCCCTGGTTAGCGATGCACGACTTTAGGTCTGATGATTCTGAAAAAGGAAGTGATCCTTCTGATGGAGCTGAGTGGGTTGCACCTTTTGATCACTATGCATATGTAAAGGATCTATGGGCTTCAAATCAATATTGGGATGACCACTTTTCTTTGATTAATTTAGCCAATACTGCTATTCAAAATGCTGATTCTTTAAAGCTAACTGATCCTGCTTCTTTGATTAACATAGCAGAAGCAAAATTTTTCAGGGCATATTCTTATTTTGATTTAGTAAGATCTTATGGAGATGTTCCTAAAATTGATTTTCGTGTGTATAATGCAGCTCAAGCTAATATTGCTAAATCTCCAGCATCTGCTATTTATGCATTGATTGACGCAGATTTACAATTTGCAGCTGCAAACCTTCCAACAGTTTGGGGTAATCAATATCCAGGACGTTTAACAAGTGGTGCTGCAAAAACCTTACTAGCAAAAGCTTATTTATTCAGAGGACAATGGGCTTCATCTTTGGCACTTTGTAATCAGGTAATAAGTTCAGGAACCTATTCATTGAATAGTAGCTATTATGGAATTTTTAAAGACTTGGGAGAAAATAGTGGAGAGTCTATTTTTGAGATTCAAGCCCATGTAAGTCCAAACGGCTCAATTGATAATGGATGCATCTATGCTACTACAATGGGTGTTAGGGCATCAACTGCAAGTGGTTGGAATCTAGGATGGGGTTGGAATACTCCAACAGATAACCTTGCTGCCGCATATGAAACAGGTGATGTAAGAAAAGGTTCCACTATACTTTTCTCTGGTCAGTCAGATGATCCTTCAACTGGTGGATATGGAAGGGTTTTGCCAAATTCTACTTTCGATATCGTTGCAGGTCCATTACCTAGAAAATACTGGAACAAGAAAATCTATGCTGACCCAGCATATAGAGCTTCAACTGGTCACTCTGATAATCCAGACTGGATCAATAAGAGAATCTTGCGTTATGCTGATGTTATTTTAATGGCAGCAGAATGTAATAATGAATTAGGTAATGGTGCTACTGGTTTGCCATTTGTAAATCAAATTCGTAGCCGCGCAAGTTTACCTGCTATTTCTTTCACCAATCAAGCTCAATTAAGAACAGCTATTAAGCAAGAAAAAAGAGTTGAATTTGGTGTAGAAGGGGAAAGGTTTTTTGACTTGGTTAGATGGGGTGATGCAGTAAATGTGTTAGGACCACTAGGTTATACAAATAGATGTAGATTCTACCCAATACCTCAACCAGCTATTGATAAATCTGGTGGTTTGTTAATTCAAAATCCAGAATGGTAATTCATAATCACGCTATAAAAAATTATATGAAAATTAATATTAAAATATTTTTATCACTTGCAATACTACTTGTTTTAATTAGTAGTTGTAAGAAATTAGACAAACCTGCATTAGGAGACTACCCGAAAGATGCTAACGCTCCAGGTGGGGCACTTAAATTTTATGCAGCATTTGATGGCACTACTGCAGATCCATTAATGAATGCAGTTGATAGTATCAGAGCATCATTTGCAAGTTCAAACGCTTGTACTAGTATTAGCGGTATTTCTGGAAAGGCAGTTTTAGGTAATGGTTCACAGTTCGTGAAATATATTAACCCAAACGATTTTGTAGGAACTGCAAAAAACTTCACAGTTGCATTTTGGGAGAAAAGAAACGGTATGCCAATCGGAGAAGCTGAATTTCCTTTCAGTATTGCCTCTAACAATGGTCACTGGGCAGGTACTTCTATGATGCTTTTGTTTGATCATGCTGGAGCAGGTGCAACAGATGGCTTAGCGGTTATCAAATTTGTAATGGTCGATAAGAATATGAATGATACATGGCTTACTTGGGAAGGATCGAATAAAGTATCAGGGATTCAAGATAATAACTGGCACCATCTGGCATTTGTTTATAACGCTACAAGTTCAACCCTATCATTATATGTTGATGGTGTTGCAAATACTAACGTAGCAGCATGGCCTGGTCATGGAGATGCGAATATGGATGCTTCTAATGTATCGGGATTTATTGTTGGCGGAAGGCCTAAAGAAGATTTAGGTTGGGGTAGGTCATGGACAGGTGGAATTGATCAATTTAGAATGTATAATACTGCACTTAGTTCAGCTGATATTGCAGCTCTATATAGTGGTAAAAAATAGTTTTTATCGTTAGGAACTTGGATGTTAAAAGGGCTGATCAATTTATTGAATCAGCCCTTTATTTTTTAAATATGAATTAATATGCAAATGCCATTTGTTTTCCGGAAAAAATTCCTAGTGAGCCTTATGCTTTTTTCATTTTTTGTTCTTTCATGTAAAGACAAAAAAAAAGAACTTTTTTCTCAACTCGATTCTTCTGAAACACATATCAACTTTGTAAATAACCTCAAATCAGATACCTCGGGTTTAAGCATCCTTTATTATCTCTATTATTATAATGGCGGTGGCGTAGCAATAGGAGATATTAATAATGATGGGCTACCAGATATCTATTTCACTTCAAATATTAAAGCAAAAAATAAACTCTATTTAAATAAAGGAAATTTTCAATTTCAAGATATTACCGAAGATGCAGGCGTTGCAGGTATTTCAGATTGGTGCAGTGGCGCTACAATGGCTGATATTAATGGGGATGGGCTTCTCGATATTTATGTTTCAACTGTTAGTCAGAAATATGAATTGAAGGGGCATAATGAATTATATATAAATAATGGTAACGGAACTTTCTCTGAAAAGTCTGAACAGTATGGGTTGAATACAAAATGTTTTACTACACAAACTGTATTTTTTGATTATGATCATGATGGAGATTTAGATTGTTACATACTCAATCAATCACATCGTCCACATAGCAATATTGTTGATACAAGTGCAAGAAGAAAATACGATAGCCTCTCTGGCGATCGATTATATAGAAACGATCTAAAAACTACGGGAAAATTTACAGACGTATCGGAACAAGCTGGAATTTCTCAGAGTAGTTTGGGTTACGGACTTGGTATTTCAGTAGCAGATTTGAATAATGATGGTTGGGATGATATTTATGTGGGAAACGATTTTCACGAAAACGATTATTACTATATTAATCAAAAAAACGGCAGCTTTAAAGAAGATGGTGCAAATCATTTTAAACACTATAGCCGCTTTAGTATGGGTAATGATATAGCCGATTATAATAATGATGGACAACTTGATTTGGTAACTGCAGATATGTTGCCATCAGATGAAAAAATATTAAAAACCTATGGCAGTGATGAAAACGCAGATATCTATAAAATAAAACTGGAGATGAATGGTTTTCAAAAACAGTATTCCAGAAATATGCTGCAAATGAATAATGGCAATGGAAATAGTTTTAGCGAAACTGGTTTAATGAGTGGAGTAAGTGCAACTGATTGGAGTTGGAGTCCGCTTTTTGCTGACTTTGATAACGATGGCAAAAAAGATCTTTTTATTACCAGCGGAATCTTGAAACGCCCTGTTGATCTTGACTACGTGAACTATATCTCTGATATGCAACGTACTAAAGGTCTAAATACAACAAATAAATACGACAAAGAAGCTATAGAAGCAATGCCTGATGGTAGTTCTCATCCTTATTTATTTATGGGCAATGGAGGGCTTAATTTTAAGGATAAAAGCGTAGAGTGGGGAATCGGTAAAATGAAAGGTTATTATACAGGTGCTGCTTATGCAGACCTTGATAATGATGGCAATTTAGATATGGTTATCAATGCTATCAATTCTCCTGCAGTTATTTTAAAAAATAATTCGCCTAAGAGAAATTATCTGACTATTTCTTTTAAGGGCGATAGCATGAACAGCTTTGGTATCAGTACAAAAGCATATATTTTTGAAAAGGGAAGAATACAATATCAAGAACTCATGCTTACGAGAGGTTTCCAATCCTCTTCAGAACCACGCTTACATTTTGGTTTGGATTCTACAAAAATAATTGACAGCATCTTAATTGTTTGGCCAAATCAGAAATATCAAACCCTTAAAAATATTTCAACTAATCAACAATTAAAGTTTGCTCAAAAAAATGCATCAGGAATATTCAATCATGATGCCTACTTTAAACCATCTGCTGAACTGTATGTTGATATAAGTAATAAGGTTAACCTAAAATGGCAACATCATGAAAACGCTTTTTTTGATTATAATGTCCAATACCTGATCCCCCATGCAGAATCTACACGTGGACCAAAAATGGCGGTTGCTGATGTGAACGGAGATGGATTAGATGATATTTATGTTTGTGGTGCCTCAGGATCTCCAGGCTCATTAATGATTCAAACAAAAGAAGGCAAATTTGTTCCCACTTTACTAAAGGTTAAAGACCGGATTAAAATGACAGAAGAAGTAGATGCTGTTTTCTTAGATGCAAATAATGATGGATTTCTAGATCTTTATGTTGTTAGCGGTGGAAATGAATATGGAGATGGTAACCCTGCACTATTGGACCAATTGTATTTGAATGATGGGAAAGGAAATTTTACGCAATCTCTTAATACTATTCCAAAAATTTATAAAAATAAATCCTGTGTAACTGTTGCAGATTTTGACAAAGATGGAGATATGGATTTGTTTGTGGGGGGCTTAGCAGACGCAAAAAAGTATGGTATTCCACAAAACTCATATTTATTAGTAAACGACGGGAAAGGCTTTTTTACAAAAGCTGACCTATCCACAATTCAATTAGATAGCTTGGGTATAGTAACCACAGCCACATTTACCGACCTTAATAAAGATGGCTGGCCAGATTTGGTTGTTTCAGGTGAGTGGATGCCAATGAAAATATTTATGAATCAAAAGGGAAAATTTACAGAAACAGAAATTCCAAAATCAACAGGCCTATGGCAAACCATATATTCAACAGATGTAAATGGTGATGGATTTCCAGATTTATTGGCTGGAAACTGGGGACAAAACTCAAAATTGTTTGCCGGCAAAAACGGGCCATTGAAGCTCTACGTTAAAGACTTTGATAAGAACGGTTCCCTTGAGCAAATCATGTGTTATACAATTGATGGAAAAGAATATACTTTTTTAGCAAAAGACGAATTAGAAAGGGCTTTGCCCGTTTTAAAAAAAGCATATTTAAAATATAGTGAAGTGGCCGGGAAAACAGTTCAGTATATGTTCTATGATCTATTCACAGATTATCTAGAATTGAAAGCCGAAAGCCTAAGTTCCGCTTGCTTTATGAATGACGGGAAAGGGAACTATTCAAAAATTGATTTACCCCAAATGCTTCAATTAGCTCCTATTTTTGCTTTTACAAATTCAACTATAAATTCAGGAAGCGGTATTTTAGCTGCAGGAAATTTTTATGGAGTAATTCCATATGAAGGTAGATACGATGCACTTTTGCCTACCAATATTTCTTTTAATCAAAATCAATTTCAAACTGGATCACGCATACCAAATGTTGATGGTGAAGTAAGAGATGCCAAATGGATTAAATATGCTGGTGGTAAACAAGTGTTGGTAATTGCAAGAAATAATGCCGGAATTTTATTCTTACAAAAAGGAAAATAAATCATTATTTAAAACTTTAAAATGAGCGGGATTAAATTCAAATATTTTATTTTTTGTTTTATAATAAATATTACTGCAATAGGATGCGGCAAACAGTCGCAAGGAGCAACTTCTCCCCCAGTTGTTCCACCTATTGATTTTGTTTTGAATAGTCTGGAAATAAATAATAGTAGCATTCCTATTGGTTCAACTAGCTATAGTATTCCAAGAAATACAATTGTAAAATTGTATTTTAATGCTGCAGTTGATAAAAACTCTGTGACAAGTACCAATGTTTTGATTACTGAAAATGGAATTACAAGTGTTGCTGCAAACCTGACCTACGAAAAAAATGATAGCGTAATTGTAATTGCAGCAACCACTTCTCTAAAGGGACTTACCCGCTATTTTATAGCTGTTGATAATAGTATACAGTCAGTACAAAAATCTAAACTAACCACAGTAGTTAATTCTCCCTTTATTACTCAAATTGATTCAACAGATAAGTTTACACAGATATCGGATAGTGAACTGCTCGATTTAATACAGAAACAAACTTTTAAATATTTCTGGGACTTCGCACATCCAGTTAGTGGATTGGCAAGAGAGCGCAACAATGGCAATAATGAAGTAGTAACAACAGGAGGATCTGGATTTGGAATCATGTCAATACCAATTGCCATTAATAGAAATTTTATTACTCGTGCTCAAGGACTTGTTAGAATGCAAACGATTGTAACATTTTTAAAAGATAAAGCCGCAAAATTCCATGGTGCATTTCCGCATTGGATCAATGGTACAGATGGCTCTGTAATTCCTTTTAGTACCAAAGATGATGGTGCAGACCTGGTTGAAACATCCTACCTCATGGCAGGATTACTTACCGCACGCCAATACTTTAATGGTACCGATAATGCTGAAACCAATTTGCGAATCGACATTAATACCCTCTGGGATGCCGTTGAATGGAGTTGGTTTAGACAAGCCAATCAAAATGTGTTGTATTGGCATTGGAGTCCGAAATATAATTGGGACATGAATCATAAAATCGAAGGCTGGAACGAATGTTTAATTACTTATATTCTTGCTGCATCTGCTAATAAAGATTCCATCCCATCAATAGTGTACCAAAATGGTTTTACAAGAAATGGTGCTATGACAAATGGCAATAACTATTATGGTTATCCTTTGCCACTTGGGTCTGCACAGGGTGGTCCCTTATTTTTTTCACACTATTCTTTTCTTGGAATTAATCCAAACGGATTGAGTGACACTTACGCCAATTATCAAACACAGGTTGTGAACCATAGTAAAATCAACTATAGTTATTGTGTAGCAAACCCCCATGGATATTATGGGTATAGTAATCAGTGCTGGGGCCTAACAGCAAGTGACATTCCGAATGGATATACAGCTAGTGAACCAAATAATGATGTAAGTGTGATTGCACCAACTGCAGCCATTTCTTCTTTACCATATACTCCTGTAGAAAGTATGAATGCTTTGAAGTTCTTCTATTATAAACTAGGCGATAAAATATTTAAAGACTATGGATTTGTTGATGCGTTTAGTTTACAAAATTTATGGTATGCACCTTCTGCACTTGCAATTGATCAAGGCCCTGAAATAATTATGATTGAAAATTATAGAACGCAGTTGATTTGGAATTTATTAACCAGCGTGCCTGAAATAAAAAGAGGCATGAAACGCTTAGGTTTCAATGCCCCTTATTTATAATAATAAAAGCGGATTATTATTTCAATTCTTTTAATAAAGCATTAATGGCAGCTTCTAATTGCTGATCTTTTCCTTTACTTATTAATTCAAATTCGTTCATGACTTTGATATCAGGTTCCGTAGGAGAATTTTCTAAATATACTCCCTTCATATTCTTTACGCCAACTGGTGGTACACCCCATCGGATACTAGCATCTTGTAATTGCTCCCATCCAGCGAAGGTGCAGGTTCCGGGAACAGGCATGCCTACCAATTTTCCGATTTGCAAATTTTGATAACCATAAGAAAAACAATGGCCATCACTGTAATTAGCTTCATTCACTAATGCGATAGAAGGTTTTGTCCAACGGAAAGTAGGTTCAAAACTAAAAATGTGGTTATCAGTTGAGTTTACCATAAAAGCTTTTCCAGTTAAAAATGTAGCAAGGTCACTCACCAGATCTCCACCGCCATTAAAACGGGTATCAACTACAATAGCTTTACGGGTGGCATATTTACCCATGATGTCTTCATACACCACACGATAAGATCCATCATCCATTCCAGGAATATGAACATACCCTAATTGACCATTACTAAGACGATCCACTTCTTCCTGATTCCTTCTTACAAAACGTTTGTACAATAATTTGTTTTCTTCACTGATACTAATAGGTTTTATGATCAGTTCTTTTTTATTATTTCCGTCCGATATACCTATCAATATATTTTTACCAGCTTTTCGATTTAAAAATTGTGCCAGGTCCTTTTCCGGTGTAATTAACTCACCATCGATACTTTCGATGATCATCCCAGCTTTGATATTTAAGCCTGCCTTATCCAATGGGCCTTCTTTAATGATCTCTTCAATCAATACACCATTGCCAGTATAGCTTTGTTTATAAAAAGCACCAAGAGAAGCTGTGGCATCACCGTTTGGACTTGAATTATTGTAAGTAGACCAGCAATGGCTCACATTTAATTCGCCAAGCAATTCACTTAACAATTCTGCAAACTCATAATTGTTTCCGATATCTGAAAGGTGTCGTTCATAGTCGGGTTTGTAACTATCCCAATCAACCCCATGGAAACTTGCCGTATAAAAAGTTGTTTTTGTTCTGCGCCAAACATGCTCAAACATAAATCTACGTTCAGCTGCAATGTCTAAAATCATTTCTCCGTTGATGGCAACAGCATCTTTTTTTCCGCTGGTAACATCTATTTTACTAATACTGCCATCTGATAATAAGAAAATATTTTTCTGATCTTTATCCCATTCAATAGAACCACTATTTGCATTTAAGGGAACAAGGATCTTGGTTTCTTTTGTTCTGGTATTGGTGCTCCAGAGATTTAATCCTTTTTCGAATTTAGAAAGATAATAAAGTGTTTCGCCATCTTTACTAACTAATGCATCTGCAAGATCTGAGGAATTGATAGTTAGCTTTTGTTTACGATAAACAATTCCGTCTAGTTCCACATTGATAATACTATCTTTTTTAATTTTATTTTTTCCGCTATCAGCTTTTGCAGTTTTTTCGTCTTGTTCTTTTATTAAAGTGTATTCCTCTTTACTTAATCGAAATTTATCCCAAGATTCCTGATTTAAAAATAAAGCATAAATATCGCTCTGACTGCCGCCACTATTGGCTTTAGCCCTTAGACCATCACGATCTGTTTCATATAATAACATCTTACCACCCATTGCCCATTTAGGACTTCCATCATTGAATCCATTCTCTGTAAGATTAGTGACCTTTCCTTTTCCATCAGAGCTAATCAATCCGATTTCACTATTCGAAGCTTCTTCAATTGCATAACTAAATGCAAACCATTTGCCATCAGGGCTCCATTCAAAGTGCTGATCATTATCACCCCAGTTTGCAAGTTCTTTATCTGTCAGAATAATACGTGTTTGTTTAGTAGCCAGTGTTAAAACTTTCAGAGTAGCATGATTTTCTATAAAAGCTATTTCTTTTCCATCCGGAGAATAGGCAGGTAGATAATTTTCTTTATCGTTATTTACAATTGCTGTTTCTTTTATTAAAGTAGCCGCATAAAAATAAGGCTCTTCCTTTCGTACAATTTCTGTTTGATAAATTTTCCAGCTATTTCCCCGCTCAGATGCATACAATAAATATTTGCCATCAGGTGAAAAACTTACACTGCGTTCTTGTTCTGGTGTATTGGTGATACGTTTGGTAGTACCTCCTTCCACAGCCGACACAAAAACTTCTCCTCTAAAAATAAAAGCTACTTCTTTGCCATTGGGTGATACAGCTAATTCACGGGCACCACCATTAACTGCTACTACTTTTTCATTATTCGATTTTGCATCAGAAGTAATACTGATATTGATTTTCTCCGGCTTCGCATTTTCTTTTTGCGTATACAATTCACCATCATAACTATAACATAGTACACCGTTATTAGCCATACTCAAAAAGCGAACGGGATGTTTTTTAAAAGATGAGATCTGTGTTGACTTGCCGCCTTCCACACTCATTTTATGTACATTGAACGAACCACTCTCTTCACTTAAATAATAAAATGACTTGTCGTTATCTGTAAATACAGGTGTTCTGTCCTCGCCGGCAAAAGTTGTGATCTTTCTATGTTTACCAGTCTTTGTATCATAGATCCAAATGTCTCTTGTAATAGAAGAAACATGGTGTTTACGCCATTGCGTTTCTCCACCTTTCTTATCATGGTAAATCAAGTATTGTCCGCTCTTGCTCAGTTTTACATCTTCTGCGGGTGTAGTTATAATTTGTTCAACTCTGCCGGCATTTACAGACACTTTGTACAATTCTGGTTGTGATGAAGTAGGATAGTTTCTGTTACTGGCATCATCTAACCTGGTACTTCCAAAGATCACAGACTTATTATCGTTTGTAAAAGCATAGGGATATTCAGGTGTTGAGTAATAGGTCAATCTTTTTGCCTCACCACCTTCCGCTGGAATTACAAAAATGTCAAAATTGCCAAATCGATCACTGGCAAATGCTATCTGTTTGCCATCATTACTCCAAACAGGCATAAAATCATGTGCCTCATGCAGTGTTAATGGAATAGCTGTTCCGCCACTGCTGGGTACACGGTACAAATCACCCTTGTAAGTGAATACCACTGTTTTACCATCAGGTGAAATAGCACTATAGCGTAACCAGTTGGGCTGTGCGTTTGCAATTAAAAAGTTGCAAATCATACATGCAAACAGTAGCATTGTATTTTTCATAAATAGTTTATTTGTTTTCTTTTGTAATATAATAAGAAAATGAAAAGCCTGTTGATTCAAAACTCACAAGAGTTTAAATAAAGTTTTGTTTTACCTTGTAATGTGGTTCATTCAACTCCATATCAAATCTATGCAATAGGAGATCAGGGAATTACCCTCGATTATGGGGGCGAGATCAACGAATCGGTTAATAGTAAGATCTTTAAGCTATTCCAATTATTGAAAGACTGGCAACCTGAAGCTGTCTTAGATATCATTCCCGCGTACCATTCCATCAGTTTGATCTATGATTTTATTAAGGTTAAAAAATTAGCAGGAAGCAATACGGCATATTCATATTTAGAATCGAAGTTGAGACAAATGGAAGCTCAACTAACGGATACTAATGCATTATTGGCACAACGTAAGATAGATATACCGGTATGCTACGACTTAAGTGTGGCGCCTGATTTAGAAGAATTAGCAACATCACATGAGTTAACTGTTAAAGCATTCATTGAATTTCATATTCAAAAATCATATCGTGTTTATATGATTGGATTTATGCCCGGCTTTGCCTATATGGGTACAGTTGATCAAAGAATTATAAGTCCAAGAAAAGCTAATCCTCGAACACATGTGCCAGCAGGTAGCGTTGGAATTGCTGGTGCACAAACCGGGATCTATCCTTTTGATTCTCCTGGGGGCTGGCAGATTATTGGGCAAACACCGGTACTGCTTTTTGATGCAAATAAAGAAAAACCAACACTATTGGAGCCTGGGGATGAAGTTATGTTTCATCCAATAAGTCTCGATGAATTTCATCACTTGAAAAAAAAATCAAGCTAATGGGATTGCGAATTATAAAATCAGGAATTGCTGATAGTATCCAAGATATGGGACGTTTTGGATACCAGCACATAGGCATACCACCAGGCGGTGTTATGGATAGGATTGCTGCTGCCATTGCAAACACTTTAGTTGGAAATCAAATTGGAGAGCCTTTATTAGAAATGCATTTTCCAGCAGCAATCATTTTTTTTGAATCCTCCATGATGATTGCTCTAACAGGCGCAGATTTTGGTGCTGAAATTAATGGTAAAGAAGTTTTGATAAACCAGCCAATCCTTGTTCCATCCAACGCTGAATTACGTTTTACAAGACATAACAAAGGATCGAAAGTATATCTATCAGTAGAAGAAGGTTTTGAAACAAATACTTGGTTAGGAAGTAGCAGTACCTCTTTTCAAACACTTAAAGGGGGGAAAGAAGGGCGCAATTTATTAAAGTACGACATTCTAAATTTTAAAAATAAAGAGGATCTAGAAATTGATGCTTTAACGCACTTGCCATGGCGTGCAAGTATGGCCGAATTTTATACAGAAAATAAAATAGATTTTTTGGTTGGTGCAGAGTATGCTTTATTAGAAAAAATATCACAAACTAGTATGGTTACAAATCAATTTAAAGTAAGTAACCATAGTAATCGAATGGGATATAGATTAGAAGGACAGGCATTACTATTAAGTAGCAAAAAAGAATGCCTATCATCTGCAGTGAGTTTTGGAACTATCCAATTATTGCCTAATGCACAAATGATTGTTTTGATGGCCGATCATCAGACTACAGGAGGATATCCTAGAATTGGACAGGTGGCATCAAGTTCTCTTCCCACTCTTGCTCAAGTATCAGCGGGAGAGTCTATTAGTTTTAAGTTAGTAACACAAGAAGAAGCTGAAGCAATTTTATTGCAGCAACAACAGAATTTGCAACAACTACAAAATGCCTGTAACTTCCGTTTACAGGAGTATTTTAAAAATGAATAGAATCATCGACCTCAACTGCGATATGGGCGAGGGCCTAGACAATGACGCATTATTAATGCCACTTATTAGCAGTGCCAATATTTCCTGTGGTTATCATGCTGGTGATACTGAGACAATGAAGCGAACTGTTGAGTTGGCTTTGCAACATCATGTAGCAATTGGTGCACACCCTGGGTTTAAAGACAAGACGAATTTTGGACGAGTTGAAATTCCGATTACACTTCCCCATCTTTTTGATTTAATTACGGAACAGATTTATCTTCTTAAAAAAATTACAGAAACATTTGGAACAAAAATTCACCATATAAAACCGCATGGTGCCTTATACAATATGGCTGCCCGCGATAATAATATGGCTAGAACTATTGTTGCAGCAGTAAAATCGGCAGATGCTAAATTGATACTTTATGGATTATCAGGTAGTCATTTAATATCGGAAGCAGCAGCATTGAAATTACAATCTGCTTCTGAAACATTTGCTGATAGAAGTTATCAAATGGATGGCAGTTTAACTCCAAGATCTTTACCCGGAGCATTAATAGAAAATACAGAAGATAGTTTAACTCAGGTATTACAAATGATTCTGCAAAGAACCGTAAATACGCATCTTGGAGAAACTATTCCCATAGAAGCTGAAACGATCTGTATACATGGTGATGGGAAAAAAGCAGTACTATTTGCAGAACAGATCAGAAAAAAATTAATCGAAAACAAGATCACTATTCAAACTATCTAACTTGAAAAAAATTGGTAATAGCACTGCCATCATGGGCGCTGCATTTTTAATGGCAACATCGGCTATTGGTCCAGGTTTTCTTACACAAACAACTGTATTCACAGAAAAATTATTATCAAGCTTTGGCTTTGTGATTATCATTTCTATATTACTCGATATTGGTGCACAAATGAATATTTGGAGAATACTGGCTGTTTCCGAAAAACGTGCACAAGACCTTGCGAATGAATTATTACCAGGCTTGGGTTATATATTGTCTGCCTTAATTGTTTTAGGCGGTCTTGCTTTTAATATTGGAAATATTGGTGGTTGTGGCCTTGGATTAAACGTACTTTCTGGTATAGATACTGCATATGGTGCCATTATCAGTTGCGTGATTGCCTTGTTTATTTTCTGGATGAAGGAAGCCGGGAAAATGATGGATCAGTTTACTAAAATTTTAGGTGTATTAATGATTTTGCTCACCATCTATGTTGCATTCAGTTCTCATCCTCCAATAGCAGATGCCATACAACATAGTTTTTTTCCTACAACCATCAGTACTACTGCAATTGTAACATTAGTTGGGGGTACTGTAGGAGGATATATTTGTTTTGCTGGAGGACATCGATTACTTGATGCTGGCATTAAGGGGGAATCATCACTGCCACAGGTAAATAAAAGTGCAGTGACTGGAATTTTAATTACTGCCATTATGCGTTTTGTTCTTTTCCTCGCTGCATTGGGTGTAATTATGCATGGAGGAATTTTAGACAAAGCCAATCCACCTGCTTCTGTTTTTAAATTAGCCGCGGGAGAACTAGGGTATCGTTTTTTTGGAATTGTGATGTGGAGTGCAGCCATCACATCAGTTGTGGGTGCAGCTTATACTTCCGTTTCATTTTTAAGAACCTTTCATCCATGGATAGAAAAAAACTATCGCTGGTTGATTAGCTTTTTCATAGTCTTCTCTACTTGTGTTTTTCTATTTATAGGAAATCCAGTAAAAATATTGGTTACAGTTGGTGCATTGAATGGATTAATACTTCCCATTGCACTTGCACTCATGTTGGTAGCAGTAAAAAAAACAAGCCTGGTTGGGAATTATAAACATTCAACAGTTTTATTAGTAGTTGGTTGGTTTGTGGTGATTGTAATGAGCTACATGGGATTTGATACGATTCGGAATTGGATCTTTTAAGTGAAGAGTGAAGAGTGAAAGGTGAAGAGTGATATTTTAAACGCAAAGCGTTTAAAACAAAATATACCCATCCTGCCGCTTGCGGATAGGAGGGGCAGCCGATCCCGAGCACTCGGGATACGGCGGGGTGGTTATCTTTAGGAGAAACATACATAATTGTCAAAGAGAATAACCACTCCGTCTGTTCGCTCAGTCGCTCCAGCCACCCCTCCTATGCGCAAGCGCCATGAGGGGTATGGATTTTTTATTTATAAACTGCTGACTATTTTCTCCGCATTTGCAAGATCATTCACTTCCTCACAAACTATTTTGGTTACAGTTTGATCAATATTTTCGCGATTGTTTTCTAAATTTTTCCCGTAGAGTTTATCGTAATACTGCAATAAAATTCTGAATGCTTCTTTGGTATCGTCCTCTAATAAAAAGTTCATGGCAGTTTTTGTTTCTAGTCCGCCCAGCCTTTTCTTAATTCTGATTATCGCATTCACTAATTCAGACTTTTCAAATTTGCCATAATGTAAGTTGATATAATCAAGCCTTGATTCGAAAGGAATTTCCAGAAAATACACTTTCTTTTTTCGCATTTGTTGAAATAGAACAGATGGAACATTTACAGTTCCAATACGCTGACTTTCATCTTCTAACCAGATTGTTTTTTGAAAAGCCATTGATTCTTCAGATTCAGATTTAGAAAGACCCAGAACCAACTGACCAGCTAATATATTTTCAAAATGTTCTTGAGAAGGTTGTGGAGGTAACCCCATGGCACCAAATGCAGATCCTTTATGATGTGCAATACCTTCTAAGTCAATGACTGTATATCCTCTTTTGATTAATGCTTTTAATACTTCCGTTTTACCAGAACCAGTATAGCCCCCTAAAATATTCATCGGATACTCTTTCTCAAATTGTTCCAATACCCAATTCCTATAACCTTTATATCCACCCGCTAAAGTGTATACTTTAAATCCATACAAATCAAGCAGCCATGCAACTCCGGCACTCCGCATTCCTCCACGCCAACAATGTACAAGCACCGTGGATGATTGAAATTCAGTTGAAACTGTATCAGTTTTCTTTGATTTTGGTTGCAGCGATTTGATTAAATTTTCTACCATTTCTACCATTTCAACCATCTTAACCCCAAAATATTTCAAGCCAATCTTAACAGCCACTTGTTTGCTCTGCTGTTTATAAGCAGTTCCAACCACTTTTCTTTCTTCATCGGTAAATAGGGGTAAACTATGAGCACCTGGGATATGAGCATGAGCGTATTCACCCGGACTTCTAACATCTAAAACAGGGAAATTCTGGGAGAGAAGTAAAAATTCTGTTATGCTTACACGTTGAATAGCCATTGGCACAAAAATAAGGGTAGTTTATGGTAACTTTAAAGCATGAAATGAGCCATTTCAAAAGTACAACTTATATGAAATGTACTAAGGCGAATTACAGGTGACCAAAATCAAATCAAATAACACATGAAAGAATTATTACTTATTAGGCATGCGAAGAGTAATTGGAGTAATGCTTTAATGGATGATTTTGATAGACCCTTGAATGAACGAGGTAATAGTGATGCACCAAGAATGGCAAAAATATTAAGCAGCAAAGGCATACATGTAGATGCCATTATTTCAAGCACAGCAAATAGAGCTTTTACTACAGCAAGTTATTTTGCAAAAGAATTAGGCATCAAAAAAATTAATATCATGGCTTTTGATAAATTATATCATGCCCCTGCTCATGTGTATTATGATATTCTTGATGATTTAGATGATGATTTTAAAACGATTGCCATATTCGCACATAATCCGGGAATAACCGACTTTGTAAATAGTTTATCTGAAACTACAATCGACAATATGCCTACATGCGGCATTTTTGCTGTTAAAGTTCAAATCAAAAATTGGAATGAATTTAGAGATGCCGAGAAAAATTTCTGGTTTTTTGAAAGCCCTAAAATGCAATAATTAAATCAAGCATTTTCTTTCCTGAAATTAGCAAGATATACCCCGCTGAAAATCAATATCGCGGCAAGACCCTTGACCCAGCTAAAATGTTCCCCCGCAAAGATTATCGCAATAATAGCTGCAAATACTGGTTGTGTATAGATATATGCACCAGTTGAAGAAGCTCCTAATTTTCCAATACCATAAACATTGAATAAATAAGCCAAAAAAGTTGCACCAATGGCAATAAAAAATAATGCAGCCCACTGATTAAATTCGAAACTATTCCAATTGGTAGCCAAAAATTCTGAAGCACTGATTGGAAGCATTATAATCCCTCCAATTGTAAACACCCACCTTATCACATGAATTGCAGAATAGTTTACCATTAATGGTTTAACCATTACAAGATAAAAAGCATAAGAAATGGCATTGATGATTACCAGAATATCTCCCAATATAACATTGGAACCAGTATGATTATTATCTTTTATTAGGATCAATAGTAATGCACCAAAAATACCTAAAGCAAGTCCTATCATCTTTAACCAATTCAAGGACTCTTTTATTAACCACGTTGCAATGATGATGATAAAAATAGGAGTACATAAGGATAACAATGAACTATGAATTGAAGTGGTAAGTGAAAGGCCCTTTATGAAAAATATTTGATTGATCAAAACCCCAGTGATTCCGCAAGCTATAAATCGAGGAATATCTTTTCTTTGAATACCCCATGGACCAGGTTTCAACAACCACAATATCCAAAAGAGAATAATACTACTTGCTACCCGCACAAAATTAATCGCAAAGGGTTGCATATATCCTGGAGTAATGAACTTCACTATTGAATAGTTCGCTGCAAAAATAATATTGGCACCTAATACAGCTGCATGTGCTTGTGTATTTTTATTCATCTGTATGCAAATCTAAGCGCTTAGATTTCAAGCAACAAAGCTTCTAATATATTTGTTGAAAAAACAAGGATTTCTGAATATTGAACACGAAACTGTTTTGCAGTTTCAATAGCTTTTAATAAATTCAAATCATCCTGCTTCACCATAAAAAACCTTTGATCTTTTTGAAGTTTTTCTGCAAGATATAATTGCTCAGTTTGACCCGGCGTTGGAATCAGTAATGCTTTTTTGTGTAGTCCAATTAATTCCATCACACTGCTATAACCACTTCTACATATGATTAATTCACTGGAGGATAAAACAGTTTTTAGTTGATCTGTTGATACATGATTAAGGACTTTAATATTAACTGGAACTGTTATTGAATTTAAAGATCCAGGTAAGCCTCTCACAATTATAATGGAACCGGAAATTTGAGGCAGTATTGATAAAATTTGGTTTTCTAATATAGTTCTTTGGGGCTCAGGGCCAGATAAAAGAAAACAGTTTTGATATTCACAATTTGCTTTAGTATCAGAGAACATCCTGGTTAATATTCCTAAATAATGAACTGGAATGCTTGGTAATATTTTTGGGTGCGATAAAACTCCAGCAACATTATTTTCACCAGCTGCATCTGGTATCCAGCAGCACGAATAGCGATTGATGAAATGATAATTTATTTTTTGAAGAAGGCGCTCCACTAATTTAACAGGAGCTTTTATTGTTAATTGATGCGTGATAAATACACAAGGAATTTGATTAGAATACAATCCATATCGATTATCAGAAATAACCAGATCAATTTTTTCTTCTCGAATAATTTGTTGTAGCCAATAATGTTCCTTTCGAATGGTCCAGATTATTTTTGGAATTTGTAACAAAAGTTTCCAAAAAAGTCCAACTGATGTATTAGCATATTGAATACGATAACCACTTAGAGGGATGATTCTAATATTCGGAAATTCCAAACTTAATAGTGTTGCAACAGAACCTTCAGCAGCAATAATTACTTCTACTTCTAACTCTTGAAAAGATCGAATGATTGGAATACAGCGTGTGGCATGGCCTAGGCCCCAGTCTAGCGGGGCTACCAGAACACGATGTATGTTAATTTTATTCAAGAATTACCACTTTTGTTTTAGGTTATTCAATGAATGCCGTATTTTGACAATCAAATGAATCCCAAAATAAACCAAATAATTGTTCTACTCCTAGTGTTTTCAGTTATAGTGAGCTCTTGCGCATCCGCTAGAATAAAAAAAGCAAATGGTTGTGGCTGCCCTCCTCATAAATGGGTTGAGAGAGGTTGAGCTATTCTTTATTTTTCTTTGCATTAAAAAATTCAAAAAAGGCTATTACTTCTTTTTCGCTTCGCAATTTATTATGGGAACTGTCTAACCAATCTTCATCAACATGGTGAGATTTTAGTAAAGCTAATATGTTATTTCGATCAAGTATTTTTAAAGGGCTAAATGCACCTGCATTAGTAAGGGCGTAAAACTTTTTTGTATAAAAACTTTTAGGGTCCTTTCCGATCAAAGGATCATAAGCCCCTGTTTTTAAAATGGTTTTTTCAAAAGCATATAATTGAACTGTTCCTCCGTTTAATACACGGTAAAAAGATTCTCCCTTACTAGGATCAACCATGTCAGGGTAACATTCAAAAATTGCAGCGATATGACTGGTGTCTTCCTGCTTCATTATTATAATCCTCTTAAAATTAGCTGCTTCTAATACCATTTCAACATGATTGTTATTGATATAATCAACTTCGTTAGTATACATATTCAACTTTACTTGGTCAATTTTTACTAAGTTTCCGTTTTTTAAATATAGAAAGGCCTTACTCCATTTTTGACTATAAAAGGGGCTACCCTCAATGTCGCTATAATTGATCAGCTCAATTTTCTGTTTACCGATTGTTGAAGGATCTACTACATTAACATAGCCATAATTTCCACCTGTTGCACTAGGGTCGCTAAAAGACATAGTTATTTGCGCTTTTGTATTTGTAGTAAATACTATAAATAGGAGAATTAATATAAATGAAAACTTATTCATGATTGATGTTTATTGTTTCAGGTACCTGTACAATTTAAGTGTAACTTATTAAAATGAATTGATCGGTTTGCATATTAAACTTATTTTAACTTGTTTAATGCAGTTTTCAATTGTTTCAACATTTCAGGAATTTCCTCTTTTATACATGTGCCAACACTTAAACGATACCAGGGACTATTTGACGCTCCTCCAAATGCAGAAAAAGGAACAACAGCAATTTTAGCTTCACTTAAAATATAGGAAGTAACATCTGCCTGACTCGAAAGTATATTCCCAGATTCATCAGTTTTTCCTACAAGATCTATTTTAATAGTAAGGTAGATCGCTGCTTGTGGGGATACCGCATCTACATTATATCCTTTTCCTTTCAAAGCAATAAAGCCATCATATATATTGTGTAAGCGTAATTCTATTTCAGATTTGAAATGTTTAAGATAGGCAGCAATATCATCTTTTTCGTATAGATATTTAGCTAGAGCTTTCTGTTCTGCCATAGGAGCCCAAGCACCTAAATGACTTAAAATAGCTTTCATTTTAGAAATTACTAATTCTGGTCCCATCGACCAACCCACTCTCACACCAGTACTAGCAAATGCTTTACTAATACCATCAACAAAGACAGTGAACTCTTTCATTGCTGGCCTTAATGCAATGGGATTATAGTGTTCCGTATTGCCATAGGTAAGTGTCCAATACATTTGGTCAAACAATAAATAGCACTTTTTTTCGCCCTCTTTACGAGTTGCATTTTCTGCAATGATCAGGTCGCATATCTCAGAAAGATCGTGCTTTGTAAGTGTTGTGCCAGTTGGGTTCTGCGGAGTACATAAACAGATTAAAGTAGCGCCTTTTACATGTTCACGAACATCTTCAACTGTGGGCATGAAATTGTTTTCAACCTTGCACTCAACCAAACAGTGTTCCCCATCTGTCATGTGCACATAATGATTGTTGTTCCAGGATGGTACACCATATACCACTTTATCTCCTTTGTCAACAATGGCTTTAAATATTGTGTAAATCAATGGCCTTCCCCCTGAAGCAATTTGAATTTCGTTGGGCGCATAGTCAAGTCCTTCCCAATCTTTTAAAAATTGTGATACTGCTTTTCGAAGATCTAAAACGCCTTCAGCAGCAGGGTAACTCGTATTGCGGGCCTGATAAGATTCGATGATCAGTTTCTCAAGTTCCGCAGGAATAGGAAATATTTTTGGATCGAAATCTCCGATGGTGAAATTGTAAATTTTTTCACCTGCTCTAATGCGCTCACTTATCATATTTCCAAGTTT
>Ga0194037_1000602_pt1 | contig 27661 bp, 29 predicted proteins | sample JunL306m_MetaG_FD_148653 | JGI IMG/M metagenome (GOLD analysis project Ga0194037, IMG submission 148653) | Anoxic zone freshwater microbial communities from boreal shield lake in IISD Experimental Lakes Area, Ontario, Canada - Jun2016-L304-6m | ecosystem: Environmental > Aquatic > Freshwater >...
TCTTCTGTAGAAGTTGGACTTTACTTGGTCTGCCTTGCATTAATCTGAATATCACTAGCGGCCCTAATGGAATGCCGGTAGGAGTGCAACTGATTGCAGGCCCAGGTAAAGATCATTTCTTATTAAGCGCCGCAAGAGCCTTTGCACGCTCACTGTCCGATCCCGTCACACGGGATCAGGCTTAGCGCATGGAGTATTAGTCGAGAGTGATGTGCGCTGATTTAATTGCCTTATTCCAAAATGGCAATTCTTTCTTGAGCAAAGCATCCGTTGCTGCAGGCGTCAGATAACGCAATTCAACACCGGCAGTATCAGCACGCTCTTTCACTTCCGGTAACGCCAAACTTGCTTTTACAGAATCTGTTAATTTTGTAATGACTGGTGCGGGTGTACCTGCTGGAGCATATAAGGCAACCCATGACTCTAGTTGGAAAGTTGGCAATCCTGCCTCGGCAGTAGTTGGAACATTGGGCATGCCAGGGTGACGCGTCTTACCAGTAACAGCTAATGCTTTGAGTTTTCCACTCTGCACATGTTGCATCACTGACGGTGGCGTAGTGATGAATACCTGAACCTGACCAGCAAGCACATCTTGTACTGCAGGGCCTGAGCCCTTGTAAGGAACGTGCACTATCTCAACACCGGTAATTTGTTTGAAGATTTCAGTACCAATATGAGATACCGAGCCATTACCTTGAGATGCATAGTTCAACTTACCGGGATTCGCTTTGGCGTAGGCAATAAATTCTTTGAGATTGTTGACTGGTACCGATGGGTGCACTGCAATCACATTCGTAGAAACAGTCAGCAGTGCAATGGGTGAAAAATCCTTAATGGGATCCCATGGCAATTTATCCATCAATGCAGGGTTGCCAACATGGTAACCAGAATACGAGATCAATAAGGTATAGCCATCAGGTTTAGCCTTAGCCACGTATTGGTAAGCAGTATTACCACTGGCCCCTGGCTTGTTATCCACAATTACTGGCTGACCAATCACTCTTGTTAAAGGCTCGCTTAATAAACGTGCAGAAGTATCCACTAAACCACCCGGAGGATTTGGCACGACCAATACGATCGGATGCTCTGGAAAGGTTTGTGCATGTGTGATGCTAAAACTTAATGCAATAGCAGCAAGTGCAAAAAACTTTTGAATGGTTTGGTGGATTTTCATATTCATCCTTGTGAATTTGATTTCTGATGTCTCTATCTCTGCCCAACTTTAACATCACCAAAGACTGCTTGTGCTTCCCGCGGCAAGCAACGCCAATAGCGCTCATGAGAGCTCACTACACCATCTAATGCTGCTGCAGCCTCCCAAGCCCAGCGAGGTTTGTACAAGAAGGCACGTGCTAATGCAATTAAATCTGCATCACCCTTCTCTAAAATTGCTTCGGCCTGATGAGGGTCGGTAATGAGGCCAACAGTCATCGTTGGTAGACCAGATTTGTCTTTCACGATCTTGGCAAAAGGTACTTGATAGTTTGGTCCAATCGCAATTTTTTGCTTTGGTGAAATACCACCAGAGGAAATGTGAACGAAATCACAACCAATGGGTTTTAACTGAGCAGCAAACTCTGCTGTTTCTTCTGGCGTCCAACCGCCCTCTATCCAATCGCTTGCTGAAATTCGAATACCCAACACACCTTTATAGGCAGCGCGCACTGCTTTGAATAGCTCCAAAGGAAAGCGAATCCGATTTTCAAATGAACCGCCGTACTCATCAGTGCGTTGATTGGCAATGGGCGATAAGAACTGGTGCAATAAATATCCATGAGCCCCGTGCAATTCAATACCATCTACACCAACCCGGACAGCTCGTTGGGCAGACTCTACAAACGCTTGAATCAAACTACTCAACTCTGCTTTAGAGAGTTCATGGGGCAAACGCTCTCCATCCAATTGAGGAATAGCAGAAGGCGCTTCCATTTCCCAGCCGCCTTGATCAACAGCCAGTAGTTGACCGCCATTCCAAGGGGTTGCACTGGAAGCTTTGCGTCCAGCATGTGCCAACTGAATAAATACTGGAGTGGCAGGCGCTAATTTACGGGCTCGAGTGAGTTTGTCTTTCAAGGCAGCCTCGGTGCGGTCATCCCACAATCCAAGACAGGCTGGCGTAATACGGCCCTCAGGGGTTACGCCAGTCGCTTCAATAATGAATAGAGCAGCACCGCTATTGAGCAAATTACCCCAGTGCATTAAATGCCAGTCAGTTGCCTCACCATTAACGGCGGCGTATTGGCACATCGGCGCAACCACAATACGATTAGCCAGCTTCAACGGCCCATTAGGGGAATTGAGGGTGTAGCTTGAAAATAATAAACTCATGAAATAGCCTCTTAGATGACTTCTAAACACCAAAAACAGTAGAGAAAAGCTGAAATTCGCTTAAAGCGATAGAATACTAAAAACAAGAATATACGAGACAGCAAAGTCGTGCAGATAGCTATTCTGAGCGCCTTGGCTAGACCCCTTTAACCCTGAAAGCTATTGAATAATTATGATGAATGCACCTCAAGCCTTTGAATCTAAAGAAGATATTGGTCACTATGTCGGCGGTAAGGTAGTTAATCCTAAAGATGGTCGTTTTGCTGATGTCTACAATCCAGCAAAAGGTAAGGTAGCTCGGCGCGTTGCACTAGCAAGTCGCAAAGAAGTAGATGAAGTCGTAGCAGTTGCTCAAACTGCATTTCAGACTTGGAGTCAAACATCCCCCTTGCGTCGTGCACGCATTATGTTTAAGTATCTTGAGCTCCTCAACGCCAATCGCGATGAATTAGCCGCCATCATTACAGCTGAACATGGCAAAGTATTTACAGATGCACAAGGCGAAGTTGTTCGCGGTCTAGAGATTGTGGAATTTGCTACTGGCATTCCTGAGTTACTCAAGGGTGACTACACAGAGCAGGTCTCTACCGATATCGATAACTGGGTGATGCGCCAACCTTTGGGAGTCGTTGCAGGCGTCACACCATTTAACTTCCCGGTCATGGTTCCAATGTGGATGTTCCCAGTAGCGATTGCTTGTGGCAACACCTTCATTCTCAAGCCAAGCCCGACTGATCCATCTGCCTCACTATTCATGGCCAAACTTCTCAAAGAAGCTGGTTTACCTGATGGTGTATTTAACGTCGTGCAAGGTGATAAAGAAGCAGTTGATGCCTTGATCGAAAATCCAGATGTTAAAGCCGTTAGCTTTGTGGGTTCAACCCCTATTGCGAATTACATTTATGAGCGCTGCGCTCACTTTGGCAAACGCTCCCAAGCACTTGGTGGCGCGAAGAACCACATGGTCATCATGCCTGATGCCGATATGGATAAAGCCATCGATGCATTGATTGGTGCTGCCTACGGTTCTGCTGGTGAGCGCTGTATGGCGATCTCAGTTGCAGTCTTGGTTGGTGATGCGGCCGACAAGATCATGCCAAAACTGATAGAACGCACTAAGACTTTGAAGATCAAGAATGGCATGGAGCTCGATGCTGAGATGGGTCCAATTGTGAGTAAAGCTGCACTCGAACGCATCACTGGCTACATCGAAAGTGGTGTTGCTTCTGGCGCTAAGTTGCTGGTAGATGGACGTGGCTTAAAGGTATCCGGTCTTGAAGATGGTTTCTTCATTGGTGGCACCCTGTTTGACAACGTCACCCCAGATATGAAGATCTACCTAGAAGAAATCTTTGGACCAGTACTGTCTTGCTTGCGCGTTGCGAACTTCACTGAGGCCCTAAACCTAGTGAACTCTTGTGAGTTTGGTAATGGTGTCGCTTGCTTTACGAGTGACGGCAATATCGCTCGTGAATTTGCGCGTCGCGTTCAAGTTGGCATGGTTGGTATCAACGTACCTATTCCAGTGCCAATGGCTTGGCATGGTTTTGGTGGTTGGAAGAAATCCCTCTTTGGCGATATGCATGCCTACGGCAAAGAAGGTGTTCGCTTCTACACCAAGCAAAAGAGTGTGATGCAACGCTGGCCTGAAAGTATTGCTAAGGGCGCAGAGTTTGTGATGCCGACATCTAAGTAAGATACTCAGACATCAACAAAAATGGGGACGAAAGTCCCCATTTTTTTGCCTATGCTTAAGACGATGCTTAAGGCTTGGAATTTAAGAACTCAATTACTGCTTTATTAAATACCTCAGGCACCTCGACATGCGGAACATGTCCAACGTTATCAATTGGCACAAGCTTGGCATTCGGAATAGATTGAGCAGCCTTACGTCCTAGCTCCGGAAAATTACCGAGGGATTTGACTGCTTCCGGCGGTGCAAAGCGGCGCCCAAATACAGTTCGATCTTTTTGACCAATAACTAGCAAGACCGGCATTTTCAATTGCGGCAAATCATTCACGACCGGCTTTTCGGCAATCATTTGATAGGTTAGGACTGAAGTTCGTGCATAAGCTGGATAGTCAGGGCCTTTTTGGACTCTGACATACACCTCTACAAACTGTTCATAGGCAGGCTGCCAATTCGGAAAGTAGCTTTGTAAGAACTTGCGATAACTTGTTTCCGTCTGAGACATTTCTAGTTTCAACAAATTGTCATTCTGCTGTGGGGGAATGTCTTTACTGTAATCCTCAAGACCCAGTGGATTCTCTAGCACGAGCTTTTGAACTGTTTGTGGATATAAACGCGCAAAGCGTACGCCCACCATGCCGCCCATCGAATTGGCGATCACGGAAACTTGCTTGATCTTCAAAGAAGTCAGTAAAGCCTGAGTATTGGCTGCGAGATCATCAAAGTGGTATTGCACATCTGGCTTAGAAGATTTACCAAAACCAATCTGATCTGGCGCTATCACGCGATAACCCGCCTGAGTTAATGCTGGGATGGTTAACTTCCAGTAGTCACTAGAAAAATTCTTGCCATGAAAAAGCAATACCGCGCCCTTCTGTTTACCTTGTGCAGGCACATCCATATACATCATGCTGGCTGGCTGGCCTTGCAAACTCGTTTTGAATTCTTTTAATGGATAGGGATAAGGCCAAGCACTTAAACGCAAGTCCAAAGGAGTGGCATTGGAGTACAGGCTTGGAGTTGGAGTTTGAACTTGAGCAGGTGCGCTAGCAGACTGCTCTGCTGTTGTGCAAGCCGATAGCAATACTGCGCTAGCGCACACCAAAAATAAACTCTTGATGGGGGTGTTCATCTTTAGATAATCTTGATTTTCAAAGGTGTCAGGCCATCAACACTACCTTCAAGTACATCACCTTTTTTAACTGGGCCCACACCAGCAGGCGTGCCAGAGAAAATCAAATCGCCGGGCTCTAAAGTAAACAAAGTAGATAGGTACGCAATCGTGTCAGGTACATTCCAGATCAACTGATTGAGATCACCCTCTTGGCGTACTTCACCATTGACCAAAAGCTTAACGCTGCCTTGGCTTGGATGACCGCACTGATCTGCAGGAGTCAAAGGGCCGCAAGGCGCTGATTGATCAAATGCTTTACCAGTATCCCAAGGTCGACCCATTTTCTTGGCCTCACCCTGCAAGTCACGTCGCGTCATATCCAGACCAACTCCATAACCATATACATGATCAAGTGCTTTATCTGCAGGAATATTTTTCCCGCCTTTAGAAATTGCTACAACCATTTCAATTTCGTGATGAACATCGCTGGAAAGACTTGGATAGGCCATGTCTTTTCCATCGGTCACGATCGCAGTTGCTGGTTTCATAAAAAAGAACGGTGGTTCACGATCTGGATCATGGCCCATCTCACGAGCATGGTCAGCATAATTTCGGCCAACGCAATAGATGCGGTTGACTGCAAAACGACGGGTATCGCCTACAACTGGCAATGTTGAGATTACCGGTGGATCGATTACATATGCTGAACTCATGACTAACCTTTCAATAGGAAATTTTTGGTACTGACTATTTATTGCTGAATGAAATACCTTATCTAGCCACTTCTTTGGCGATGGAATTTTTTAAAATACCAATGCCATCAATCTCAATTTCAACTGTATCACCTGGCTGCATAAATACTGGAGGTGTTCTCGCGTAACCCACACCAGCAGGCGTACCGGTAATCACTACATCGCCAGGTTCTAAAGTCATCACTTCAGAGATCAAAACCAGGGTTTCAACAACGCCCCACAAAAAATGTTCGGTATTACTGTCTTGCATGATCTTGCCATTCAGGCGCGACTGAATCCGCAAACCGTGGGCAGCCTCTGGCAACTCATCAGGGGTCACTAGGCAAGGACCAAAACCACCTGTTTGATCAAAGTTTTTACCAATGGTCCATTGAGTAGATTTACGCTGATAGTCGCGCAGACTACCGTCATTAAAAATACTGTAGCCAGCAACAGCTTCCAATGCGTTCTCTTTGGTCAATCGATGGCATCTTTTGCCAATCACGAAGGCCAACTCTGCTTCGTAATCCAACTTATCCGAAACCGGTGGGACAGGCATCGGCTGCTCATGACCTAATAATGAGCTTGGCACTCTCATAAAGAAAGATGGGTAATCTGGACGAGCATGCCCACCCTCTTTAGCATGGTCTGCATAGTTCAGGCCCATGCAAACAATTTTTTCAGGTTTTGGAATCACTGGGGCAAAGGCAATACCATCAGCTAACTTCCAGGAAAGATTTGCTTGTGCCTGAATCTCTTTAGCACGCTTCATCCATGATGGCGTGGCGATGATCTCAAGCAAGGTGGCGGGAAGATTGGCATCCACCTCTGAAAGTGCAATCCATTCTTTTTGACTCGCATCTTTAAAAATGCCGACGCGAGTGTCTTGCTGGTTGGATGGATTTGGATAATAAGTAAATAAACGCATTTAAAGCCTTTCCGCCGTCTCTTGATGAAGTCTTTTTATATCGACTCTGTATTTTTTCTTCGATGAGTATGCTGCAATTTTAAAACTAAGATGCTTAGTGCTAAAGCAAATGTCAGGGCATTGGCCAAAATCAGTGGCCACTTTTCAATCGCCAACCCATAAATCAACCATAAGCCCACTCCGGCGGTAAATAAACTATACATACCCAATGAAATGCCAGATAAGTCTCGAGTACGCCAAGATTGGATCGCCTGAGGTAGAAACGCAATAGTGGTCAAAAAGGCTGCAGAGTAGCCAATGATTTCAATGTGATAAGCCTCTAGGTTCATGCTTTTATTGTAGTTATTTATCCCATTAAATCCTTGACCTTAGTCAGACCTCATTTGCAAGGTCAATAAATGCGTAGATAATGGAATTTCAAGATCTACCCATAACAATTACTAAAAGAAATGATGAGACTAACTACTTCCAAATTGATGGGCCTTGGCCTAATTCTGGCGGCTTTTACCAGCCTTCCTCAAGCACAAACTGCGGCTATTAAAGCTTATCCGGATAAACAAGTCCGATTGGTGATTCCCTTCCCTCCAGGTGGTGCTACTGACGTTATTGGCCGCATCATGGCTCAAGAACTCTCCAAGTCTTTAAACCAACAGGTAGTAGCGGATAACCGAGCGGGTGATAGCGGCAACATTGGGGCTGATATGGTTGCCAAGGCCCCGGCAGACGGCTACACCCTCCTAATGGGCGCCCTGACATCGCATGCTATTAACTCCAATCTTGAAAAAGGCAGTATTAAATACGATCTCGAGAAAGACTTCACGCCGGTTGCAGTGGTCGGAGTGGTGCCGCTTGTTTTTGTGGTGAACCCATCGGTTCCAGTCAAAAATATGAAAGAGTTCATCGCTTATGCCAAGGCCAATCCTGGCAAGCTTACCTTTGCATCATCTGGAGCTGGTGCCCCACAGCGATTGGCAATGGAAATGTTCCGTTTCCAACTGGGCCTCGATTTGCTACATGTCCCATACAAGGGCAGCGGCCCTGCCATGACAGATCTGGTCGGCGGCCAAGTATTGAGCATGTCCGAGACTGTTCCTGCAGCCTTACCGTTTATTCAATCAGGTCAGTTAAGGCCTCTTGCTGTCACAACCGCAAAACGCATCAGCCAACTACCCGACGTACCAACCGTTACTCAGGCTACAGGCTTGCCTAACTTTGATGTTGTCAGCATGTTTGGTATCGAGGCACCTGCTGGAACACCCAAGCCCATTGTCGATAAGTTGAGCTCGGATATCAAAATCATTCTGCAACGCCCTGATGTTCAAGAACGTATGTTGGCTGCAGGGGTCTATGTAAACTACCTTTCGCCAGCTGATTCGGCAAAACGAATTTCTCGTGAGCTCAATATGTGGGCAAAAGTCGTTAAGGATGCGAACGTTAAGGTTGATTAAGCCAGAAACTAGCTAATCTCATATTCCTAGCGGATTCACAAAAAAGGCCAATGAAATTCATTGGCCTTTTTACTTTTCACAACTCAGCCGAAGATGTAACCGAGAATTATTCCTTCTCGAGCTTTGCTTGGTTAGCTACTTGCTCCCACTTCTTTTTTTCTGCTGCAACAAATAGTTTGGTATTCGCAGGAGTGTCGCCTACCGACCAGCCGCCTAAGTCTTTCCAGCGCTGCTTGATCTCTGGTGTTTCTAGAGACTTCTTAACTGCCGCATAAATCTTATCGATGACTGGCTTAGGTGTACCTGCCGGAACAAATAAACCAAACCATGCAGTTACTTCAAAATTAGGGAAGCCTGATTGAATCATAGTTGGAACGTCAGGCAGTTCGGCTACACGCGTCTTACTAGTAACTGCCAGGGCTCTTAATTTCCCAGCTTTAATGTATTGCATTGAGCTTGGCAGGTTATCGACCATCATATTGACTTGACCGGCCAATAAATCAGCCAAGGCAGGACCGGCTCCCTTGTATGGAACGTGAAAGATGTCAATGCCAGCTTGCACGCGAAGTAATTCACCGGACATATGAATAGACTGACCACGACCCGATGAAGCAAAGGAGTACTTGCCAGGATTGGCCTTAGCCAAAGCGACCAACTCAGCCACTGTCTTTGCTGGAAAGTCTGCATTCACCACCAAAACATTTGGGGTAGCCAGCACAACAGTAATTGGCTCCATATCCTCAACTTTATAAGGAAGCGTTTTATAGAGGCTGTAGTTAATGGCATTAGTACCGATATTGCCCATGGCCATGGTGTAGCCATCTGCAGGTGCGGCAATCAACGCTTGAAGGGCAATAATGCCTGCGCCACCCGCTTTATTCTCCACCACCACTGTTTGACCAAGCTCCCTTGACAGAACATCTGAAAGTTGCCGAGTTGCAATATCAGTTGTTCCGCCAGGCGCTGCGGTCACGATGATCTTTAGCGGCTTATTGGGAAATGGATCGGCCGCATTTGCCCAAGGTGAAATAGCAATAATTGCTGCAGTTGCAGCAAAAATCATGGTGCGAATTTGGTTCAATTGAAAATGTTGAAACATCCTGATCTCCGAGATTTATAAGTTATTTATTTGAGTGATATACACTCTTTTCACAATATTAAACACTTGTTCAGTTTTATGCGCACTTCTTTATTACTCCATTTTTGCTCCTACCTAGAAAATACCTCTGTTAGCCTAGCTATTCAGAGTAATGCCTGGGTGATTCCAAGTGTACAAACGATCCATATTATGGCGATTGCTGCGGTTCTGATTGCCTCATTAATGATCGACCTCAGATTACTTCGCCTCTCTGGAAATGAGTTTTCGATTGCGAGCATGATGGCTAGATACACCTATATTATTTGGCTTGCCATTCCCATTCTTCTAGTAACAGGAATTGTCATGATCATTGCAGAGCCAGCGCGCTCTTTAGCAAATCCCGCATTTCAATTAAAAATGTTGATGCTGATCATCGTAATCAGCATTACCTATTGGCTACAACACGTTAGCAATCAAAACTCATTTTTCTGGAATGCGAGTCCAAATAAACGCAGACTTGCATCCATATTTGCGCTTTGTTCTATTGCCCTGTGGATTGGAATTGTGTCTTGCGGTCGCTGGATTGCCTATACCTAATGAACCCTGACACAGTATGAATATCAATACCATCCTGCAAATCCTGTATAGCAATCCACTTGCTCAAACTATTCGAGAGAACGAATTGCTTTTTCCTTGGGTAGAAGCTACCCACGTATTGGCTATTACACTGGTATTTGGATCTATTGCCTTGGTAGATCTTCGCTTGATTGGTATTCGCTCTATCGACAGATCAATTGGTAGAGTTAGCAAAGAGCTATTACCAATTACCTGGTTTGCTTTTCTGGTTGCCGTAATCACTGGCGCCATTCTGTTTAGCTCTAATGCTATTAGCTACAGTCAGAATGTCTACTTCTTAAGCAAGATTATTTTATTGGGGTTGGCTGGCGTCAATATGATGATTTTTCAATTCATTATTGGCGCCAATTTGGAAAAATGGGATGGTCATATACAACTCCCTCCAGCAGCAAGAATTGCAGGGCTAGTATCGATTACCCTCTGGACGGCCATTATTATTTGCGGACGTTGGATTGGCTTTACTTTAGAGCCTGTTTTGGCTCTTTCATAAGGAATCAGAATGAAAAGAAAGTTTCTTGGTATAGCACTTAGCCTCAGCGTCACTTTGGGATTTATATCGCCCTTCTCTTTAGCCCAGCAACCTGGCAAGCCCATCATTAATCCACCGCCCACAGCGAAAGATTGGACTAATCTTGCAAAGCTACCCGATTGGAGCGGTGTATGGAACCCTAAAATTACTGACCAGGACAAGCAGGCTAAAACTAATATGCCCCCCTGGACCCCACAAGCAAATGAACTGATTCAGTTTCAGTTGGCAGAAGAGAAGGCGGGAAGACCGCCCCCACTTTTTGTTAATTGCCTGCCAGAGGCAATGCCTTCTTGGATGCTCATTACACACAATGCCATGGAAGTACTCTTCACTCCAGGTAGAGTCACCATGCTTGGCGAATCGGATGGCAACCGCTTACGACGAATCTACACTGATGGCCGCACGCACCCTGAAGATCCAGATCCAACATTCCATGGGCACTCGATTGGGAAATGGGAAGGCGATACTTTGGTAGTGGATACAGTTGGCATCATGCCGCAATCTTTAATCGCCATTAGTGAAGCGGCTGGCGTTCCCAATAATGGTGATATGCAAATTATTGAGCGCATTCATTTGGTAGGTAAGAATGAATTGCATGACGACATCGAAGTCATCGCACCGAAGGTCTTAACTAAGCCATGGAAAACAACCCGTATTTACTTCCGTCAGCGCGCCAGAAAATTTGACATTGTTGAGGGTGTTTGCCTTGAGGGTTACTTTGCCCCTGGCAAAGACAAATATGGCAATGACACCTTCATACCAGTCCAACATGATGTTGGCGGGAATCGAATTCCACCACAATAAATTTCAAGAGAAAAGCCATGAACCTAAATTTAAAAAAAATAGTAGTCAACGCCACTTTTTTGGTTGGCGCCCTTAGCGCCCTCTCAGCTTTCGCACACCACTCCACGACAATGTTTGATAAGGATAAGATATCGACGATCACCGGGGTTGTAAAAGAAGTGCAATGGACTAACCCCCATGTTGCGATTTTTGTGGATGGCACAGTTAAGGGTAGCGATACTCCAGCCTTATGGTTAATGGAGATGACTAGCCCAGGAAACTTGGCCAGAGCAGGAGGCTGGACACGAAATGCGGTTAAAGCTGGTGATAAGGTTGTGGTTGATTTCAACCCCCTGCGCAATGGCAGCAAAGGTGGTGCACTGAAGAAAATTACACTTGTAGATACTGGCAAGTTCTACACCGCAGATATTCGCGCTCAAGAGAGTGCCAACCTTGAAGAAAAAGAGCAAAAGTAATTCTGCTTCAGATAGCCTGAGCGTTCTGCGCCATGGCTACCTTTACTCTACAGATTTAGCGGAGACTGGACTTGATCAAGGCAAAGGTATGGAAAAGATGGCTTTGAGTGTCAGTGAATCCGTGCTATTTGAAAAGCCCTTACCAACGCCTGCCTGAAAAGAAATAGGTTTGCCATCGTAATACATCATCAGAAAGCCTAACTGCTGGGTATTTTGGTAATTAATCGGCTGGTTTATTTGATTAAGATTTGAATAGTACTCAACGCCCAAGGCGAGCTGGGGAGTTACCTCTCGGGAAATTCGGGTAGCACTTGAAAAGTATGGGGCTTGATGCACATAAGGTTGAGATAGCGGCATATCAATAATAGGGTTAAATGAAATTAACCACTCATCAATATGCTTACCAATAATGAAACGCATTTCAGCGTTATAGCGTGACTCATCAAATTGCGGTTGTACATTAGCAAGCTCAAGATTGGCGCCTGCGAAAAAACTATCGCCCTTATCCTCCTGCATTGGCAACCATTTCATTCGAAGCTTGGTAGCGGCATACTGAAATTTATTGTCGTAGTTAACGTAAGAAATATAGAGTCCCGCCTCAAGATCGTGACCTAAACCATAAGCAAACTCTGGCGTCACACGAACACCGTTGTTGTTCATGACCTCACCAGGATAACCTGGGGTCTGAATCCCTCTGGGCGTGCTATTTACATGGAGTTCAAGACTTGACTCGCCTTTGGCGTTAATCTCGTCATCGTAGACTTGGATTTCATCCTGCAACACTGCATGAGCAATGAAGGGTGTCAAAGCCAAACTGGCTATGAAGAGGATTCGAAGGAAACATCTTTGCATCAACATGATGCAAGAGTTTAGCAACGATTAAGGTTTCTTGACGCGCTCACTCCAAAGCTGCCATGGGCGGCCAATGGTCTTCTCGATAGTCTCTTGGGAGATGGTGGCTTCTGCCGGGGTGAGATATTGAACATTGCCCATCTTCATAGCCTCTGCCTGAATGCTGGCATTCTGAATGGCGTAGACCGACCGAAAGACGACCTTCTTAATCGAGTCAGCTCCCGCAGCATAACCATGACCACGCATCAGAACAAAATACTGCAAACCCATGGTTTTTGATAAAGCATCGCCCAAATCATTATTGCTAATAAACATGTCTGTGTCAGGACTAGGCTTAGCAAAATTACGGATCTCAAATATTGGCGCACCCTCACCTAAGAATGCACTCATGTGATACACCGGCTTCAAGGTAGTGCCTGTCATACCAAACGGTAAGATTGGTGATGCATGACCATGAATCACTGAATTAATATCGGGACGATTACGCAAAATCCCACTATGAATAAAGCGCTCCCCATAGGCGGTGCGAGCATCTCCATTGAGTGCTTTGCCATTCATATCAAACTCAATTATGTCCTCAACGGTTACGACCGATGGAGCAACGCTTCTAGCTAAGAAGAAGGTATTTGGATTACTAGGATTACGAACGCTAATATGGCCATAGCCATCAACGACATTCTGGTCATACATAATATGGTTTGCTAGGACTAACTCCTCGACCGCCGTCTTTACTGCAGGAGACTCGGCCATTTGCTCTTGCACAGTAGCCGCCTGTATGGATATGGACACCAAAAACGATACAGATAGAAAGCCATTAAGGATGCTGAGATTTTTCATTATTCAACCTTGCCAATTTTCTTTACTACGTTAACCATCTGTGCGGACTCTTTATCCCAATACACTTTAAATTCTGGGGCATCCATATATTGAATCGGGCTACCAGCACCATTGATGACGGTACGCACGCGCTCATCATTCGCCGCTAATTTAGCCGCTTCACGCAATTTGTTGGTAATTGCCTCGGGAGTAGCGCTAGGCACAAATAGTCCAGCCCATTGCGCAAACTCAACCTTAACGCCCATCTCTTTAAAACTAGGGACTTCAGGCATGCTCGCAAGACGACCGTCACCCCAGTGAGCTAAGGCACGCACTTTCCCCGCTTTAATCTGCTGCACGATGGAAGAAGGACCAGTAGCAATAGCATCTACCTGCCCGCCTAATAAGCCCACAATCGCTGGGCCAGCACCTGTATAAGGAATATGCACCATATAAAACTTCTCAGAGGATTTGAGCATCTCCATTGGGACGTGCATAGTGCCGTAGTTTCCGGATGAACCGAAATTATATTTACCTGGATTGGCGCGCATATCGGTCACGAATGACTTGTAATCTTTCCACGGACTATCTGCCCTCACAACCAACACGGTTGGATCGGCAGTAAATCGTGCAATTGGCTTGAGTTGGTTTAACTGAAAAGACTGCTCACGCCCTACGATCTTATCGGCCTCGGGAATGATAGAAATTGAAGAGAGAGCCATCAAAATGGTGTAGCCGTCAGGCTTAGATTTAGCAACCGCCGCCATGCCGATACCACCGCCAGCCCCCGCTTTGTTTTCTACAATCACCGGTTGCCCCAAAATACGAGTCATCGCCTCAGCAACAGGTCGCCCTACGGCGTCAGCAACCCCCCCAGGTGGAAATGGCACCACCATGGTGATCGAGTGGCTTGGCCAGGCATCTTGGGCGATAGAAAGCCCAGAAAAGAATGTCAAACTGGCAAGTAATAGCATTGCTGTGATTGTTTGTCTCATAGTATTAATTTAGTTATTATTTGATTTCTTTTATCCTACTACAACTTTCAACAATACAACTGAGGGACGTCTAAGACGAGACCCCACCGGAGATAGACTATGAAATACGCTGCATTTTCTTTACTAAGCGACCCGAGCAAAACCCGCGTTGGCTCCATCTCGGCTGATGGTAAAACTGTTGAAGAGTTGAATTTAGGTGTCGATGTCAGCGAAGACGGCATCGTTGCAATCTTGCGTGCAGACCTAGCTGGCAAATTACCCAAGCCAGTTGCTACCCATGAATTTAGCGCCATTCGTTTATTGGCTCCAGTTCCAAGACCCAGAAGAAACATTTTTTGCGTTGGTAAAAACTATCACGAGCACGCCAAAGAGTTTTCCAATAGCGGCTTTGATGGCAGTGCCAAGCCTGGTGAAGATATTCCGTCTCATGCAATCTTCTTTACTAAGCCACCAGAATCAGTCACTGGTCCTAACACCAATGTGATTATCCCGACTGCAGTTTCAACTGCAATTGATTACGAAGCTGAATTAACTATCATTATCGGTAAAGGCGGAAAAGGCATTAGCGAGGCAAATGCTATGCAACACGTGTGGGGTTACACCGCCATTAATGATGTGACAGCGCGCGACTGGCAGCAACGCCACAAACAATGGTTCCTCGGTAAAAGCTTTGACACCTTCTGCCCCATGGGTCCTTGGGTTGTGACAGCCGATCAGGTCAACGCCGAAGATATATCAGTCAAATGCTGGGTGAATGGCGAATTGCGTCAGAACTCCAATACCAAAGATTTGATTTTCGATATTCCCAATATGATTGCCACTGTTTCTGCTGGCATTACCCTCTACCCTGGTGACATCATTGCTACAGGCACCCCAGTTGGTGTTGGCATTGGTTTCAAACCACCAAAGTATTTAGTAAACGGCGATGTGGTTGTCGTTGAAATGGGTGGTATTGGAAAATTAGAAAATACTTTTATTGCTGAGTAAGCATTTTTCAGAAGCTTCTTCTGCATTGAAGATTAATGATGTAAAAAGCCACCCGAGGGTGGCTTTTTATTTGCGCAACTTTTCTGAGCTATTTGAGTATTAGCCCAAAGTAAATTGTAGGTCGCCTAACTTCTCAATACGGCTAACAATCTTGTCACCCTTCTTGAGCCAGACTTGCTTGTCTTTTGGCATACCAGCAATCACACCCTGAGGTGTACCTGTAAAGACAATATCTCCTGGCTCTAGAGTCCAATAAGTACTGATATAAGACAACATCTTTTGAGTGTTATGAATAAAGTCAGCCGTGTTGGAATTCTGGCGCATTTCACCATTCACAAATGTCTGTACCTGAAGCTTATTCGGATCCCCTACTAAGTCTGCTGTCACCATATAAGGCCCAATCGGTGCGTATTGATCTAAGGTTTTACCAATCATCCACTGACCACTTGGCAACTCCAACTGCAGGTCGCGTGATGAGAAGTCATTTGAGGTGCAATAACCAGCAACATAACTGAGAGCATCAGACATTGGAACGTTACGCATCTGCTTGCCAATGACAATCAAGAGCTCAGTCTCATAGTCCAGCTTATATGAAACCTCTGGAGGAGGAATTTGCAATAAGCAGTTATGGGCTGCAAGACTGTTGTTGTACTTATTGAACAGTGGCGGGACACGGGGATGTGCCATCCCTACTTCGTCAGCATGGGCGCGATAGTTCAAGCCAACGCAGACAATCTTTCCAGGATTCTTAAACAGACGTCCAAAGGTAATGTCGGATTCCTTTAAATAAGGAACGCCTGACTTATCTGCACTGGCAACTACTTTATTAAAGCCTGCTGCATTACCCTCTTGCAACAACTGATCGAGCGTTAAGGGTGCAGCGATCTTCATTTTTTTAGCAACGGCGCGCACATCAATCACACCTTTGGGGGTAACGACACCTAAAGTCTCAGATCCATCAGCATTCTGAATTGAAAGAATCTTGCTGTTCTTAACCATTTCGCGAGGGCCTGTATAAACATCCCCTCCCCACACTGAAGTTTGGTGTGCGGATGCGTCTTGCATCACGCCCATGGCGGATGCTGCAACAAGACCTGCACCAGCCGCTGAGGCTGTTTTCATAAACTGACGACGAGAACTCATTCTTATCTCCTATATTTTTATTAGAACTTCTAGAAAGATATTACCGCAGAAAAAAATGCGGTGACGCAGCAAAATAAGGGGTCTATCCAAGTCCGTAGAAGACTGCTAAATGATAGGTAATGAATGAAGCCAGGTAAGCGAGGCCAAAGAGATAGCTCAGCATGATCGCTGGGATCTTCCAGCCACCAGTTTCACGCTTAACTGCTGCGATAGTGGAGAGGCACTGCGGGGCAAAGACAAACCATGCCAACAAGGAAAGCGCTGTTGCCAAAGACCAGCTGGTAGAGATTAGCGGGATCAAAGCATCTGCTGCATCAGCGCTAGAGCTAGACAAGGCGTACACCGTTGCCAAAGAGCTCACCACTACCTCACGCGCAGCCATACCAGGAACCAGCGCAATACTGATCTGCCAGTTAAATCCGATCGGCGAAAAGACATGGGCTAAAGCCTGTCCCAACATACCGGCAATACTGTATTGAATCGGTGAACCAGTAGCCCAATCGGGTGGCGTTGGGAAACTAGATAGAACCCAGAGCGCCACTGTCATGATCAAAATAATTCCGCCAACCCGACGCAAGAAAATTTCAGCGCGTTGCCAGAGGCTAATGGCTAAATTTCCTAAACGGGGCATGTGATAGCTAGGCAACTCCATCATCAAGGCATTCATGCGGAATTGCTCGCTAGTGAAACGCTTCAAGATCCACGCAACACCCATGGCACCAAAAATGCCGGCGAGATAAAGCAAGAATAAGACCAGTCCCTGCAGATCAATACCCATCCACAACTTTTGGTTTGGAATAAATGCTGAGATCAACAATGCATAAACTGGCAAACGTGCTGAACAAGTCATCATTGGTGCGATCAAGATGGTGACTAAGCGATCGCGCGAATTAGAAATACTTCTAGTCGCCATAATCCCCGGGATGGCGCAAGCAAAGCTAGAGAGCAGCGGAATAAATGATCGGCCCGATAAGCCAACTGAACCCATCACGCGATCCAATAAGAATGCCGCACGCGGTAAATATCCAGACTCCTCCAACAGCAAGATGAAGAAAAACAAGATCAAGATTTGCGGCAGGAAAATGACGACCCCACCCAGACCAGCTAGCACGCCATTGATGAGTAAGCTGCGTAACCAATTATTAGGCAAGACTTCACCTAATAAACCACCGAAATATTCAATGGTGGTTTTAATCAGATCCATGGGCACGGTCGCCCAACTAAAGACCGCCTGGAATATGAAAAAGAGTAAGGCCGCCAGAATAATTGGGCCAATGATGGGATGCAGCAATACAGAATCCAGTCGATCGCTAAAACGATCAGGGATGATTTGATCCAAACCAAGACTTTTTAAAATTCTCTGAACTTGAATATTGTCAGATTCAGAATGGGCAATGTGTGAAGCTGCATTTTCTAAAGTAGCATCACTGGTGCCCGTGCGCAATGCACTCAAATCTTTCCAATCCAATTGATTGAAAAACGATTTAATGCCATCAGCACCATCTGCCTGAATGCCAATACTGGTAAGCACTGGCAGACCAAGCTCCTTGGAAAGTGCATCAGTATTGATCTCTAGGCCTTGACGCTTGGCAATGTCCAGCATATTTAAGACAACCACACAAGGCAGCCCCAAGCGCTTAGCAGCAAGAACCAAACGCAGATTACGACGCAAGTTCATGGCACTTAAAATACAAACCACTAGATCAGGGCGCTTCTCGCCTTCTGCCCTGCCCAATAAAACATTGCAGGTCACCTTCTCATCCAAAGAACGTGGATAGAGGCTATAGGCACCAGGTAAATCCAAGATGCGAATATTTTTTCCTGAATCTAAACTCAAGCGCCCCTCTTTGCGCTCAACAGTCACGCCCGAGTAATTAGCTACCTTTTGGCGACTGCCCGTTAGCAGATTAAATAATGCCGTCTTACCGCAGTTGGGATTACCTAAGAGCGCAACCAGTGGCTCATTCGAAAAAAAGTGAAGCTTAGATTCAGACATGGGGTTCGAGCTCAACTTCAATCATGTGGGCTTCAGATTTACGCAATGCAAAGGTAGAAGAGCCAACGCGAACCATGAATGGGCCCTTACCCAAAAGACCCTTACGCAACAGCGTCACTTGCTCGCCCGGTAAAAAGCCGATGTCTTCCAATTGCCCCTTAATTTGAGGCGCACCTTTGGGGGGGTTGACCCCGCTAACCCTATAGGGTGAATTTAAAACGACTTGATCCAAATGCATGGAATGGTGTCACTTTTGACATTTAATAGGAACGATTCTCATTATATACCTTACAATTGAGAATGATTCTTATTAATAATCAGTCAAAATATATGAAAAACCACCTCCTAAGCCTTTTATTTGCTGTGCCTACCCTCTTCATGGGGACATTGAGTTACGCAAGCCCAACAGCAACAGAAATTTACATATCCATCAAAAAAGGTCGGTTTTCGCCTTCTGAAATTGAAATTCCTGCGGATACGAAGGTAAAGCTCACGATTGAAAACTTTGACGACACCCCAGAAGAATTTGAAAGTTACGACCTCAACAGAGAAGTGCTCATCAACCCAGGCAGTAAAGCTTCCTTTTATATTGGCCCGCTCAGCGCTGGCAATTACAAATTTGAAGGGGAGTTCAGCCCAGAAACGGCGCAAGGAATTGTGAGGGTTAAATAATGCCACATGCAATCAAGCGACTCTTCTGCATAGGCTTGCTAAGCTTCACCCCCCTCATCCATGCTGCGGAGTATTTGAGTGGGCCGGCTGACTATATCTACAGTCCCATCGTCGAGGAAGGCGAAAGGGAAATTGACACCAAGTTTGGGACGCAATCACCGAGAAATGGCGACACCACAAGACAGTCAGGAGCATCCATTGGATTTGGATATGGCGTTAACTCTTGGTGGTTTACTGAAATCTACGGCAAGGCGATTTGGGATGGCAACACATCTCAATTTGATGCGGTTGAATGGGAAAACAAGTTTCAACTCACTGAGACCGGTAAATATCCAGTAGATATCGGGTTTCTGATTGAATTAGAACGTCCGCAAAATAGGAATGAGGGCTACGAGGCTAAGTATGGTTTTTTACTGCAAAGTGAATGGAAGAAATGGCAAGCCAATCTAAATCTATTGATGCAAGGTCATTACACGGGCACTGAAAATCAAGGCACTTACTTGGGCTACCAGGGCCAATTGAAATACCGCCTGCAACCTGAATTTGAAGTGGGCGCACAAATCTACTCCTGGCTTGGCCAAGTCAACAGTTGGAATACTGATCAACAACAGCAATCTAGCGTCGGACCAGCGATTTTTGGGAAAACGAAATTGGGACGCAAAGAGGCCATTAAGTACAACGTAGCCTATCTTTGGGGCACTACAGCGGCATCCCCACGCAATACCATCCGTATGCAGGCTGAATATGAGTTCTAGTCAAAATAAAGTTCGGCTGGATAGCTAGTTAGATGCTAATTTCTGATATGTTCTTAACTATCATTGATTCAACAAAGCTTCTGGCCGAATAACTTATGTACTTACCAAAACACTTTCAAGTAGATGATCTACAAATCCTCGCGCAACTCATCACCGAATATCCTCTGGCAACTTTAGTCGGAAATTTAGATGGGCATCTAGAAGTCAATCATCTGCCACTCATGCTATCTAAAGATGGCAAGAAATTCCATGGCCATATCGCTAGAACTAACCCGCTTGTTAAAGTTGCTGAGCAAGAAAATCGGGAGGTCACCGCTGTCTTCCATGGTCCGAATGCCTACATTACGCCAGCTTGGTACCCCAGCAAACAGGAAACTGGAAAAGTAGTGCCCACTTGGAACTATGCCGTAGTGCATGCAGAAGGAAAGTTGAGCCTCATAGATGATCCGCACTGGATACGACAACATGTTTCTCAGATGACTGATACCCATGAGCCCACCTATCAATCAAACTGGAAATTAGCTGATGCGCCAGAAGAGTATGTGCAGATGATGCTTAAAGCCATTATTGGAATTGAAATCGAAGTCAGCAGTCTGGTTGGGAAATTCAAGTTAAGTCAGAATCGCAGCCCATCTGAATACACTGGCGTTGTTGAAAATCTCCAGAAGTCCCCGGAGGAAAACTTGCGCGCCATGCTGGCACTGATGAAGAAGCCACAGTAAGACTCTAGGGGATGGAATACCCATGTTTTATCAAGATAGACTTTGCAGCAGGACTCTGTAGATACTCATAAAGACTCAACACAACTTTAGGGGCGCCTTTCGTCAGGACCATGCGCTGACTGATCAAAGTATCTGCCCCATCTAAATGAACATACTGCGTAGTCTTAGCAACCTCTAAGGATTTAGCCAAAGACAAAGAAGTAAAGCCAACATCTACAGCACCAGAGCTGACATACATCGTAGCGATAGAAATATTTTCCCCGAATACGAGTTTGCCTTTAGCTGCATCCCACAAGTGACGAGTCTGAAGGTATTGAGATGCCGCTGCACCGTATGGTGCAAGCTCAGGATTGGCAATGGAAATCTTATTAGCTCTTTTTAACAGAGAAGCAATCTGCTCAGGTACGTCGCTGACTTTGGGTTTACTCTTAGAGTTCAACAGTAAAACCAAATGCCCAATGGCATAAACAGCGCCTTGGTCTAGCGTTATACCTTCTTTATACAAACGCAGTGGGTAAGCCTCATCTGCGGCAATGAATAAACTAAAAGGTGCGCCCTGGAGAATCTGAGTGGCTAGATTTCCAGAGGATCCATAAACAATTCGGATGCTCTCGGGATGAGATTGCTTGAAGCCTTGATAAATTTCCTCGAATGCCGGCTTCATATTGGCAGCGACAGCCACGGTTGCAGTTTGCGCTTGAGCACACGCTGAAAGACATGCCAGTAGGATTAGGAGTAAGCGCAACAAATGAAGTGCCTAACAATAAAATTGAACTTCAGTTTATAACCAATCTGAAATTTGTCGATTCAGGCTCACAGCTTTATAGCCTGGAGTTTCTCCTGAGTAAGCTCGAATTTTACGAATTAACTTCGAAACTTGCGCTTCTGAAGCCAATTCCTTGTGTATAGCGATAAAGAAGATTTCGTCTTTAACAGGGATAAAGCCAAGACCATTCTCAATCGCGACATTTTTCACCCCCAGCCCTGCATCGACCTTACCAGCCAGAATGGCGTTAGCCACTGCTGAGTGGGTGAACTCCTCCTGCAAGTAGCCATGAATATCTGTTGGGTCGATATTCTCGTCAATCAGTAAGGTATCAAGCAATAGCCTGGTACCCGAGCCAATTTGGCGATTCATGAATCGAACCTTGCGCTTCGTTAGATCAATAACCGACTTAATGTTCAGTGGGTTGCCTTTTTTAACCATCAGGCCTTGAGTTCGCTTCATCACAGGGAAAACTTGAATACCGCTTTTCATCAGTCGACTGTAAATTGCCTTAGAGCTTTTCTCATCGGACACATGGTATCCAGCAATATCGACTTCTTGATTCAAAAGCTTTTCTAAGGCCTCGCCTGACCCCGCTATTTTTAAAGCAAAGCCCTTCACATCCTCAACAGCTTTTTGAATGATGGCATCGCTGCTCGAATGAAATTTCCACTTAGAGCTTTCAATCTTCTTCAGCTTATTAAGTTCTAGTATTAATTTGTCGTAATGCAGTTTTCCCTGCTTATTGTGATCTGCTTGCATGCCATCAATAAAGCCAATGAAATATTCGCCAAACTGAGTCAACTCCGAGCCATGCCCTTTTGTCCTCAAGATGAGTTGCAGGGATAGCATTTCCTCAACGTCGTTTAATTTTCCCCACGCACTTCGATAAGACACCCCGGATTTCTTGGAAGCCTGCACCAAAGAATCCCCGCCCCCGATATTTTTTAATAATCCAGACAACCAAACTAAATCAACTGGGGTCTTATCGGCAACTTTCCCTTTGGGGATAAGCATTGGTCGTATATCAATTTGCATATGTAATCCATTGCATATTCAAGCGTCTCTAGAGTGTGGGATGATAACAACTTAATCGATCTATTGGTGATACAAATGAAAAAACTGCTCCTTAGCTTCACCGCCGCCCTCTCCTTGGTCTTGTTGAGCCAAACTCAAATGGCTATTGCTCAAGAAAAGAGCATCGTTGTGTCATCTACAACTTCTACAGAGCAATCGGGTCTTTTTGGCTACCTCCTCCCAATCTTTGAAAAGAAGGTTGGTATTCAAGTCAAGGTTGTGGCGGTTGGCACTGGTCAAGCTTTGGATATTGGTCGACGCGGCGATGCCGATGTTGTGTTTGTGCACGATAAGCCTGCTGAAGAGAAATTTGTAGAAGAAGGTTATTCAACTCAACGCAATGAAGTGATGTACAACGACTTTGTATTGATTGGTCCAAAAGCTGATCCAGCGAAGATTGGTGGCGGCAAGGATATTCAGGCGGCATTACAAAAGATTGCTTTTACGCAGACTCCATTCATCTCACGCGGTGATAAGAGCGGTACGCATGCTGCAGAACTACGTTACTGGAAAGGCGCTGGGGTTGAAGTTTCTCCATCATCAAGCTGGTACAAAGAAACCGGCTCTGGCATGGGTCCTGCCCTTAATACTGCATCCGCTATGAATGGCTACATCTTGTCTGACCGTGCTACTTGGTTAACCTTCAAGAATCGTGGCGACCTCGTTATCTTGGTTCAAGGTGATCCAAAACTCTTCAATCAGTACGGTGTCATGCTAGTTAACCCTGTGAAGTACCCTCAAGTTAAAAAAGCTGAAGGACAGGCATTCATTGATTGGCTGATTTCTAAAGATGGTCAAGACACGATTGCTGGTTATAAAGTTGGTGGTGAGCAATTATTCTTCCCTAACGCTAAGAAGTAAGCCAGCGCCATTAGGTTCGCTTGAAACTAGCCTGCTACAGCGGGCTTTTTTACGTCAAGCCAAAACGCCTGACCAATAGGGACTTTACAAACTGAGTCAGGCCAAAGTAGCAGAGCAGTATGGGGACTAAGCCATACCAGTAGATGGCTGGTAGCGGTGACATCTGCAGTGGGCCTGCAAGATGACTAAATGGTAGGGCTATGGCGACGAGACAAATAACGCTGGTTGTCAGAAGCAAGGGAAGACTTGGGCGGCTTTGTATAAAGGGGATCTTGCCTGTTCTAATGATATGCACGATCAGCGTTTGCGACAGCAGTGACTCCACAAACCACCCCGTCTGAAACAGGCTGGCATCAGCTAGAGAATCTGCGCGCAGAACAAACCACAGTAAACCAAAGGTGGCGTAATCAAACAATGAGCTGATGGGCCCAATACAGAACATATAGCGGGCGATATGGGCGATATCCCAAGTGCGTGGTTCTGTTAAGTATTCCGCATCAACATTATCAGTAGGTACTGAGGTCTGGGAAAAATCATAAAGCAGATTATTCAAGAGAATTTGCACTGGTGCCATCGGCAGAAAAGGAAGCAGTGCACTCGCGCCGACCATGCTGAACATGTTGCCAAAGTTGGAGCTTGCAGACATCTTGATGTATTTCATGATGTTGCCAAACACCTTGCGACCTTCCAGCACCCCTTCTTTCATAATCAAGAGATTCTTCTCCAGCAAAATAATGTCTGCTGATTCTTTGGCTATATCTACTGCTGTATCAACAGAGATGCTCACATCAGCTGTTTTTAGTCCTGGGCCATCATTAATGCCATCACCCAAATAACCGACTACGTGCCCTTTTGATTGGAGCACTTGTATCACCCTCGCCTTTTGTTGTGGCGACATTCTGGCAAAGACTGAGATCTCTTCGGCAACTGTGGCGAGCTGATCATCGGTAAGTTCATCTACTTGTGAACCAATTAATACTCTCTCTACAGAGACGCCAACCTCGCTGCAGATTTTGCGCGTTACCAGCTCATTGTCACCAGTCAAAATTTTGACCTTCACCCCTAAGGCATGCAATTCGGCGATTGCTGGCCTAGCAGAATCCTTTGGGGGGTCTAGGAAGGCAACATAGCCTACTAAGGTGAGATTGTTCTCATCGGCGACGGTGTAGTGATTATTAGGGTTAGCGTTGGCAATCGCAATCTCTTTAATAGCCACTGCAATTACACGAAAGCCATCGCTACTGAGTTCTGCAAACAGGGATTCTTGTTGGGTCTTCAGCTCAGGGGTAATGGCTTGCACTTGGCCGTTCAGTACAACCTTGGTGCAGCAACTGGCAATTTCCTCTACCGCGCCCTTGCAAATCAGAATCTGCAAGGCTTCATTTTGTTTCACTACTACAGACATGCGACGACGCTGAAAGTCGAAAGGAATTTCATCGAGCTTTTCAAATGCAGCAGCTTGATGCAATTTTTGATGAATATCGACGTGCTTGAGCACTGCTACATCCAATAAGTTTTTGAGTCCGGATTGGTAATGGCTATTGAGGTAGGCATACTCCAGCACTGTTTCATCTTCGTTGCCAGCAATATCAACATAGCGCTCCAGGATGATTTCATCTTGAGTCAAAGTGCCAGTCTTATCCGTACATAGAACATCCATGGCGCCTAAGTTCTGAATGGAATTCAGGCGCTTCACAATCACCCGCTTCCGGGACATGGCGATTGCACCTTTTGCAAGGTTAATCGTCACCAGCATGGGCAGCATTTCAGGAGTAAGGCCAACCGCAACTGCTGTAGCAAATAACAAGGCCTCCAACCAATCTCCTTTGATCAACCCATTGATGAGGAAGACTGCTGGGACCATAACGGCCATGAACTTGATCATGAGCCAGATAAATTGCTTGATGCCTTTATCGAAGCTGGAGGTCTTTTTTGCAGAAACAATATCTTTTGCGAGTTGACCAAACATGGTCTGTGAGGCTGTGTGAACCACGACTGCCAACCCCAGGCCTGAGACAACATGACTACCCATAAAGCAGATATTAGGAAGTTCAAAGACTGACTTAGCATCACTACTACTAGCAACCTTCTCTACTGGCATGGCCTCACCAGTTAAAGAAGATTGGTTAACAAACAAATCATTTGTGCTCAATAGGCGAAGGTCTGCCGGAATCAGGTCGCCAGCTGAGAGCTTGACAAGATCACCCGGGACAAGCTCGCTCAAAGGAATGTCTTGTTCAAGGTTCTCGCGCAAGACGGTCACCTTAATACTCACTAGTTGGCGTAGTTTCTCTGCGGCTTTATTGGATTTGTATTCTTGTAAAAAAGCCAAGCCAGTGGACAAAAATATCATCGCTGCAATCACCAGGGCACCCGTTACGCCACCCGTCACCAAAGAAATGATCGAGAGCGTCATTAACAGCAAAGGCAAAGGCGATAGAAATAATGCTAGGAATTGTAAAAGCGGATGAAGCTTGCGTGTGATGTCTATGGTGTTGGGGCCATATTGCCGGAGCCTGCTGATGGCAACATCCTTACGCAAACCCTCTATCGAACTCCCCAACTCCTTGAGCAAAGAATCGTGCTGTACATTGGAAAAATGTGTGATGTCTAAGCTATGTTGCTGCACGGGATTCATAGATTCATTGTAGGCTCATAGGCTATTTCCAGCCAAAGAAAATGCCCGACAGATTGAAGCCTGACGGGCATTTTGGGATGCAGAAGAAACTCTGCAAACGGTGTATTACTAATGCATTACTTCTTAGGCGTTACAAAACCAATGGCTGTGTCGTCAACAAACTCAACAATGACATCATCGCCAGCTTTGAATTTCTCAAGACCAAGAACGCTTTGATCCACTTTAACTCTTTGCTTTTCACCGCTAGGTAATGTGAAAGTCACTACGCGAGTCTTAGCATCAATCGTAGTAATTTTTACTGTTGCATAAACAGTGTCAGTCGTTTCTTCAAATGGCTTTGCAGATCCTTTGCCAGCAATCACAACAGAGCGAACACCAGAAACGCCTGGTTTAGCATCTTTGCCAGCAGCTGTTAGGCCAATCGCAATCGCTTGTGCATGCTCAACCAAAAATACGTCGCCCTTTTTAACTTTATCCAAATCGTTTACTTGCTTGGAAACATTCATCTGCGCTAGATTGCCATTGGCATCTTTCAATACAACAATGCGCTTCTTAACATCTACTGAGTCAACAGTGGCGCCCAAAACAACGACATCGGCTGCCAAAGGAAGCATCTTTGCTGGAAGTTGCGCAAAGGAAGAAGCTGCAAAAGTTAAACCTAGTGTTGCAAATAGTGTGACAAGTAATGATTTTTTCAAGATAACTCCTAAATAGGTAAGGGTTGTAAGTTGAACCCAGTATCTGGGCTTCATTTTTCATTGTAACTACGATATTGATGCTTTTTATGACAATTTCTGCAGCCGGCTAAACAAGGTCTCGATTGTTTGATACATTGAAGGAAATGCACATGATTTCGATAAAACCATGGTCTGAGGCCATTACTGAAGCCCTTCCCATACGTATGGCTATATTTGTGCAAGAGCAAGGCGTGCCAGAAGAATTGGAGCTTGATGAGTCCGATGCGGATGCCGACCATGCTTTGGCCTATATCGGACCCTTATGCGTCGGTACGGCTAGACTCGTTGGGCTAGCAGGCAAAAAGGGGCAAATCGGTCGAATGGCTATCTTAAGTGGGCATCGCCGAAATGGCATCGGCAGTTCACTTTTGAAGGCCCTGCTAGAGCTGGGGAGATCCCAAGGAATCATGGAGTTTGAGCTTCATGCCCAAGTTACGGCTATGCCTTTTTATGAGAGGCTAGGTTTTAGTTCTTTCGGTGAAGTCTATGACGAAGCAGGAATTTCTCACCGTAATATGATTCTGATATTGCAGTAAATATTGAAACCATCAACCTAGCCCGAATAAGGAATAAGTATGCAAGAAGGTAAGCTACTCACTTTTATTAAAGGGCTCACCCTGCTGATGGATGAAAAGGTATCTGAAGAAATCATTTTCACCAAAGGCAGAAGACTGCTTGAAGCTTTGATTAAGGAAGATGATTGGTTGCCCGATGAACTCAGTAAGCCACACCCTGAGTACTACCGGCAATATCTTTTATATGCGGACCCTCTCGATCGATTTTCTGTAGTGAGTTTTGTGTGGGGGCCAGGACAAAAAACACCTATTCACAATCACACCGTATGGGGCATGGTGGGTCAATTGCGTGGCGCCGAAAAAGAAACCGCCTTTCATCTACAAAAAG
>Ga0194037_1000603_pt1 | contig 27656 bp, 27 predicted proteins | sample JunL306m_MetaG_FD_148653 | JGI IMG/M metagenome (GOLD analysis project Ga0194037, IMG submission 148653) | Anoxic zone freshwater microbial communities from boreal shield lake in IISD Experimental Lakes Area, Ontario, Canada - Jun2016-L304-6m | ecosystem: Environmental > Aquatic > Freshwater >...
GGCAATAAAGTCCCCTTTTTTCAAATTCAGTAGTAACCTTTGAATTTGGTTTTGTTTTAAAATGGCAATTTATTTTTCAGGAAAACTTGCTTCTGAAATAATCTCTCCCATGATTGGAATGACTTCATGGAAATGTTTTGACAAACTATGTAAAGTAACAGTGGCCGTTTCATTGGTACAGGTTCTATTTAAATGTGCCCCATAAAATTCAAATGCATCGGTAATTTCAAAAGAAGATTTTGTACTTGTTCCATTTTTTAATAAAAAATTAGTGGCCGCAGCGACCCAATTTTTTTGTTCATAGGTATTGCCTGCATCAAAAACCATGTCTACCGATAAGACTTCTTGTGCGCCTCCTTCATAGGCATATACTTCTACCCCATTGTCTAGTGCAAATTTTTGATACGGTTTCAATTGAATGTCAAAATCAATAGCGTCTTTGATCAGCGGTGCTACTATTCTATCTAGGGCCATGATTTAGGATTTACTATAATAATATAAGGTGTTTCGATTGCTGTCTTGGAATATTTTTTGGGCAGTAGCTTGAATCATTTCGGGTGTTACTTGTTGATACAAGGACAATTCTTTGTTCATTAAATCGGCATCTCCGAGTAATTCATAATACGCCAAGCTATGTGCTCTATTCATAATACTCATGTCCTCAAAACAAATCACACTTTCTGTTTTATTGATTACTTTTTGCACTTCTTTGGCATCAAGAATATTGTTTTTTATCTTTTCTACTTCGTCTAATACGGCTTTCTCCGCCACCGTCATACTAATACCTTTCACTAATTTTCCTTCTATCACCAGTAAGCCTGGATCAACAGTGCCAAAATGATAACAATCAATGGATGAAAATATTTGTTTCACTTTAATGAGTTGTTCATACAATCTTGCCGAAGCTCCTCCTCCTAATACTTCTGTGATTAAATCAGTGGCATGATAGCCTTCATCAAAGCGGCCGCCCATATGCCAGGTCATCATCAACATGTCCAATGGCACATCTGCACGCACATCCATGCTTCTGCTTTTTTCTTGCACTGGCTCCTTGGGCAAATTGCGCTCATAGGGTGTGCCTGCAGGAATTGGACCAAACCATTTTTGGGCCAATTGCTTTACTTGTTCGGTTTGCACATTTCCAGTCACTACTAAAATGGCATTGTTAGGACGATAAAATTTGAAGAAAAAATCTTTCACATCTTCCATCGTTGCATCTTCTACATGCGCCAAGGAGGCACCAATGGTCATCCAACGATAAGGATGTTGGGTATAAGCCAAGCTGCGCATTTTATGCCAAGTATCTCCATAAGGTTTATTGATATAATGTTCTTTGAATTCTTCGCAAACTACTTTGCGTTGTACTTCTAAACTTTTTTTACTAAAGGCCAAGGACAACATTCGATCGCTTTCCAACCAAAAAGCAGTTTCTATATTTTCTGCTGGAATTTGACAATAATAATTGGTTAAGTCATTGGTGGTATAAGCATTGTTTTCTCCGCCTGCTCTTTGCAAGGGCTCATCATAAACAGGAATATGCACACTGCCGCCAAACATTAAGTGTTCAAACAAATGTGCAAAGCCTGTTTTGTTGGGGTCTTCGTCTTTTGCCCCCACATTGTACAAAACATTCACCACGGCCATAGGGGTACTGGTATCTTGGTGTACCAATACTTTTAGGCCATTGTCTAGTTGAAATTTTTCAAATTGTATCATATAAGACCCCAAAAATACTTAATAACTACAACAGTTCCTTTTCTATTGCAATGAACCTTGTTTTAACCCTTTCGAAACCCGATAAATTCAATTAACTTTGTGGCCATTAATACCTAAGCCATGCAGCTAGAATCCTTATACCAACGCGCCTTGAATTTTGAACACTTAAGCAAGGAGGAAGGTCTGTTTTTATTTGAAAACGCACCCCTTACTGAATTAAGTTATATCGCCAATGAATTGAGAAAAAAGCAAGTACCCCATGGTAAGGTAACCTGGCAGATCGATAGAAATGTAAACACCACCAATGTTTGTATTGCCAATTGCAAATTTTGTAATTTTTACAGAGTGCCCGGACATCCTGAATCTTATATTACGGATATGGACTCCTACCGCCAAAAAATTAAGGAAACGATTGAGTGGGGAGGGGATCAATTATTATTGCAAGGAGGCCATCATCCTGAATTAGGTTTGGCTTTTTATACCGATATATTTAGCCAGATTAAAAAAGAATTTCCAACAATTAAACTACATACACTTGGGCCCCCAGAAATCGCACATATTGCCAAGTTAGAAAAAATGAGTCATACCGATGTCTTGAAAGCCTTAGTGGCTGCAGGTATGAATTCCTTGCCTGGTGCGGGTGCAGAAATTTTAGTTGACCGTGTTAGAAAATTAGTATCTAATGGAAAATGTGGTGCAGATGAGTGGTTGGAAGTCATGGCTGCAGCACATCAATTAAATATTACCACTAGTGCGACCATGATGTTTGGTCATGTGGAAACTTTAGAAGAAAGATTTATTCATTTAGTGCGTATTCGTGAAGTGCAGGATAGAAAACCAAAAGACGCCAAAGGATTTTTGGCATTTATTCCTTGGACCTTCCAAGATGTTGATACTTTACTTACAAAAATTAGAGGGGTACATAATTTAACCACTACTGAGGAATACATAAGAATGATTGCCATTAGTAGAATTATGTTGCCTAATATTAAAAATATTCAAGCGAGTTGGTTGACCGTAGGAAAAGCCACTGCACAAGTCTGTTTGGAAGCCGGCGCCAATGATTTTGGAAGCATTATGCTAGAAGAAAATGTGGTCAGTGCCGCAGGTGCACCCCACCGTTTTACCTATAAAACTATTCAGGAAGCGATTAAAGAAGCTGGTTTTGAGCCTCAATTAAGAGACCAACAATACGAGTGGAGAACCTTACCTGCAGCGATTCAAGAACAAGTAATTAATTATTAGGGTATTCTGTAACTTTTGGATCCTATCTGCGTTTTAAGTATAACCAACTGTCAATTCTAAAGGATGAAGGAGTTTGAATTCAATCAATGCGTGGATGAATACGCCAATAGCGTTTACCGATTTATATTAAAAAATATAGCTCATGTTGAAGATGCGCAGGATATTGTTCAAACTGCCTTTGAAAAATTATGGGTGAACCGAAACAAGGTAGAACCACTCAAGGCCAAATCCTATTTATTTACGGTGGCCTATCACCAAATGATAGACCATATTCGAAAAGAAAAAAAAGTGACCATAACCCCTAATTATGAGGAGGCAGGGGCAAAAGCAACTTATCAAAAAGATCCTGAATTAAAACAGGTTTTACTTGCAGCCATCAACGAATTGAATCCAACACAAAAAAGTTTGGTGCTTTTAAAAGATTATGAAGGTTATACTTATCAAGAAATTGGGGAGATCATGAATTTGTCTGAGAGTCAAGTAAAAGTATACTTGTACCGTGCTAGAATATTTTTAAAAGAAAAATTAGTTCACCTTGAAAAAGTAGCTAGTTAGTATGAACATCAACGAAACCAATTACGAAAATTATTTTCTCTTGTACATTGACAAGGAATTGAGTGCAGCAGAAAATGCAGCGGTAGAAAATTTTGTGGTCGCTTATCCAGCCTATGCTGCCGAGTTAGACCAATTGAAAAAAACCATCCAAGCGCCAGAAGATACCATTTTTGACAACAAGGCCTTATTGTACCGCCTACCAGCAATGGAGGCGAGCCTCTCTCCCGATTTTAAAAACAAATTGTACAAAAAACCTGCAAGGTTGTTTAAAGTTGAATTTAACAATCAAACAAAAGCGGCTTTGCTAAGTGTGGCAGCCGTCTTTGTATTGTTGATTGGATATCGATTCATTGAAACAAATTCGGTGAGCTCCTTTAATTCCACTGTTTCGAATACCGTGAAACCCAATGCGCCTAAATTGTCTAGCGACCATGCTTCATTAGAAAAAAAGGATGCCCCTGTTTATACTACTGTCAGAAGCGCTCCAAAAAAAATAAACTATCGCTTGAGTCCTAAAGAGGAACTAGTGCCTGCAATAAATCCCATAGCTACTATAAATGTGCAGGAGACGAACAATTTAATGGCACAATCAATGCCAATCACAAAAGAAGCAAACAACATTCAAACTAGCGATTTACCCTCTAATGAAATTGCGCAAGTAGCCAATGTTCTAGCCACCAATACCACAAGCAAAGAAACCAGCAATGTTACCGAAACCACCACTTATCAAGTAGTAGATACCGATGAGGAAGATAGAAGCGTCTACATTGCCAATTTCGAAATTGACGCTGCGGCCCTTAGAGGGATTACAAGAAAATTTAACGCCATTTTTAAAAGAAATAAATCAGAAAATAAATAGTACAAAATAAAAAACAAGATGATGAAAAAAATGATGCTCCCCCTTTGTTTAATAAGCATTAGTTTATTGAGCCATGCGCAAAAAGACAGCAGCTACCACCCAGCGGCTGATGTATTACCTAAAGAAACCCCCGACACCATTAGAATCGGGAATATGGTGATTGTGAATGATAAAAATAAAACCGGCACTTATGAAATGGGGCGTGGAATGATAAAAATAGATTTAAATAATAATGATAGAGGGTATCGTAAAGCCAAGCGTGTTGCCATTATGGAAAAATTTGACCATAGGAATGCAGGTGTTTATGTGAAATCATTTAAAGACACTTTAATTTCAGTCAATGACGATACCGTAAAAATTGGGCGCTACAATATCATCAAATCACAGGAAGGGGCTGATAAAAAAATTTGGGAAACGATGATAGAAGATGGCGATTTTAATAATACGAATATTACCATTGAGCGTAAACACAAAAAATTAAATAATGTGTCTACCAATTGGTTCGAATTTGATTTAGGTTTTGCCAACTTAATAGACAAAACTCCACAAATAGCGTATACTGCTATGCCTTATACCCAAATGACCATTCCTCAAGGGGTGACCAATACGAATTTAAAATTAAACAATGCCAAATCAAGTAATGTGAATATTTGGATTGTTCAACAAAAAACAAATCTTTACCAACATTATTTAAATTTAAAGTATGGTGTAGGTATCGAAATGTACAATTTTAGATTTGAGCAACCCATTAGTTTTGGCAATACCCCAGGCAACTATGTTTATTTTGACAATGTACATTTTTCAAAAAATAAATTATTTGTAGAGTACTTGACAGTGCCTATTCAATTGAACTTCCAGTCCGAGCCAGGTAATGATAAAAGTTTTTTTGCTAGCCTTGGAATGAGTGCCGGTTATTTGTTACAATCGCATACCAAACAAATTAGCGAAGAAAGAGGAAAAAAGAAGGTAGGCGGTAATTTTAATTTAAACAATAGCAAAGTAGCCGCCATTGGTGAATTAGGTATTGGCGGTATCAGATTGTATGGATCTTACAGTATGACCAATTTATTTGATAAGCAATTAACTTATTTCGATATGGCTCCATTTGTTATTGGCTTAAGATTAAGCAAATTTTAATGCTATACAATATAAACTTACAAAAAAGCCTCTCCAATTGGAGAGGCTTTTTATTTTTATAAAAAATTAAATTAAATTTTCTGCGCCAAAATAAGCTTGCAATACCTTCGGAAGAGCAATGCCAGCTTCGGTTTGGTAGTTTTCTACAATGGCTGCAAAAATTCTAGGCAGGGCCAATGAACTACCATTTAAGGAATGTGCAAAGTTTATTTTTCCAGCCGCATCCTTAAAACGACATTTCATTCTATAAGTTTGATAAGCTTGGAAATTGGATACACTACTTACTTCTAGCCATCTTTCTTGTGCAGCACTATACACTTCAAAATCATAAGTAATGGCAGAGGCAAATCCCATATCTCCCCCACATAATCTTAGAATACGGTATTGTAAACCCAGACTCACTAATAATTTTTCAACATGGGCGACCATTTCATTTAACACCTCGTCGCTTTTATCGGGATGCACAATTTGTATAATTTCTACTTTCTCAAATTGATGCACTCTATTTAATCCACGCACGTCTTTTCCAAAACTTCCTGCCTCTCTTCTAAAGCAAGGAGAATAAGCGGTCATTTGTAATGGCAAGTCTGCCTCTTTTAAAACCACATCTCTATAAATATTCGTAACAGGTACTTCCGCGGTAGGAATTAAATAAAAATTATCTGCAGTGGCATGGTACATCTGTCCTTCTTTATCAGGCAGTTGTCCTGTGGCAAAAGCAGAAGCTTCATTCACCATAAAGGGCGGTAAATATTCTGTATAGCCCGCAGCTATATTAAAATCTAAAAAATATTGTACCAAGGCTCTTTGAAATTTAGCCCCCTTGCCAATATATAAAGGAAAACCACTACCTGTAATTTTAGAGCCCGTTTCAAAATCGACTAAATTGTATTTGCTAATTAAATCCCAATGTGCCTGAGCGCCTGCATGTAGTGTAGGCGTTTCACCCCCTTGCTTCACCAGTTCATTTTCTTCAGGCGTTTTTCCTTTGGGTACCAAGTCATGTGGTAAATTGGGAAACTGAACCAAGGTATTTTGTAAATCTATTTCAACTTGGGCCATCTTTTCTTTCAAAGGCTCCAATTGTTTTTTCCATTCACCCACCGCAGTTTTAGTAGCTTCTGCTTGCTCCTTATCCCCCTTTGCCATCAATGCCCCAATTTCCTTGGAAGCAGCGTTTACCTTAGCTTGTGTTTCGTCAAAAGCAGCTTGTAATTGCTTTCTTTCATCGTCTAAATCAATAACATTGTCTACCAAATCGGGCTGGGCAAAATACTTAATGGCCAACTTCTGCTTAGCCAGCTCCCTATTTTGACGCAAAAAACTCACTTGTAACATCGGATCAAATTTTAGCAAAGATAATCAAAGCATACTACTACGCCTAGATATCCCCTACCTTTGCTGGGTAAATTGAAAAAGCAGTTATGGGATCGATAAAAGATGATTTTCAGAGTAGGTGGTGGGATTTAGAGAAAAAACTGATGGACCGATTCGGTAAAAAGCCGGATGTGGAATCTATCTTATTCCTTATTGGGCTGCAGGAAACTGGATTTTTAGTAGAAAAAATTAGCAAGGAACAGAAGCAGGACCTGATGCATGTAGCCATTTGCTCCATACTGGCTGCCAGTGGCTATTATATATTGGAAGGCCTGGACGAAGAGGGCTGGCCTCACTTTAAGCAATTGAAAGGGCTCCCAACCATGGACTTGATAGAACAAGAAGGCTTTTTAAAAGACCATATATTACTCTATTTTGAAAACAATAACTTCTAGCGCATTGTTTTTTTAGTGTTTTTTATGAATCTTTGCACCAATAAAAAATAAACTATGCAATTCCCAGCAGACTTACGTTACACCAAGGACCACGAATGGATTAAATTAGAAGGAAATACAGCCACCATTGGCATTACCGATTTCGCACAAGGCGAATTGGGGGACATTGTTTATATAGATATTAATACCGTAGGAAAAATGCTTTCCGCTGAAGCCGTTTTTGGAACAGTAGAAGCAGTGAAAACAGTAAGTGATTTATTTTTACCAGTAGCAGGTACTATCTTAGAAGTAAACCCAGCATTGACTGCTCAACCAGAATTAGTCAACACCGATCCTTATGGTGCTGGTTGGATGGTTAAAGTAACGGTTGTTAATACAGCAGATGTAGAAGCCTTGTTGACTAGTGAAGCATATGCAAAGTTGGTACACTAAACCAACCTTTTTATGAAAAGTTTAAGCTGGGTGATTGGAGAAATCTTACTTGTATTTGTTTTATTGAGCTTGCCAGGCAGTAATTTTTCTCAACATCCTGGATGGATGGACGTGGTACATTTTGACAAATTAATCCATATGGGATTGTTTGGCTCTTTAGCTTTATCCCTTTTTGTTCATTTCGAATTTTCTAAGCTCAGTTTTTTAAAATCCATAAGAGCCAAAGCATTGACTTTAATCCTATGTACCTTGTATGGTATAGGTATGGAATATTATCAAAAATATTTTGTGCCCACAAGGGGCTTTGAAGTGGCAGATATGTTGGCAGATGCGGTAGGCGCCCTATTGGCATTGCCTATATTTATGGTGTTGAGAAAAAAATATTTTAAGTAGTTTTAGTTAACGAATGGGAATAGAAAAAGACATACAGCAACCAGCATTTAGAAATGAGTTCCAGAAAACGGGCATCAATCTTATTTATACAGCCAATTGGTTGAATGAAAAGATTGGACATATACTTAGTACAGAAAAAATTACACAACAACAGTACAATATTTTAAGAATTTTGCGTGGTAGCGAATGTCCTTTAAGTACCTTAAAAATAAGAGAACGCATGTTGGACAAGATGAGCGATACCAGCAGAATTGTAGATAGATTGATCGCGAAAGAATTGGTAGAAAAAACTGCCTGTATCAAAGACAAAAGATTGGTAGATATTACCCTTTCTAAAAAAGGAATACAATTATTAGAAAAATTAGATCAATTCAATGATCAAATAGATGGCATTCTAAAAGGCATCAACGAAAAAGAAGCAGCGAGTCTTAACCAAATCTTAGATAAATTAAGAGACGCCAGCACCAATAAATAATTTAATTTTATGAAGCGATTTACGCTTGTCGTACTTGTCCTTTTAATGGCGCATGCTACTGAAGCACAATTAAACTTAGCCGATAAAAATGTTTTTGAATTTAGAGGCGTTTGGGTGGCTACGGTTGAAAACATTGATTGGCCAAGCAAAAAAGGCTTGAGCAACCAAGAACAAAAACAAGAATTCATTGCTTTACTAGACCTGCATCAAAAAAATGGCATGAATGCCATCATCATGCAAGTACGTCCTTCGGGTGATGCTTTTTATCCCTCTACTTTAGAACCCTGGAGTGAATATTTAATGGGTAAGCAAGGTTTACCTCCAAGCCCATTTTATGATCCATTGGAGTTTATGATTCAAGAAACCCACAAAAGAGGGATGGAATTTCATGCATGGATCAATCCTTACAGGGCGGTATTCAATACAAAAAAATCAAGCATTGCGCCTAGCCATATTACCCGCTTGCATCCAGCATGGTTTTTAACTTACGGAGATAAAAAATATTTTAATCCAGGCCTACCGCAAGTTTGGCAACACACCAATCGCATTGTAAGAGATTTGGTTACTAGGTATGATATCGATGCCATTCATATAGATGATTATTTTTATCCCTATAGAATTGCGGGCAAAGAATTTCCTGATGAAAAAACTTATCAGCAAAATAAAAGAGGCTTATCCAAAGAAGATTGGAGAAGAAGCAATTGTGATACCATTGTCAAACAATTGTATGCGACCATCCATCAAATCAAACCAGCGGTTCAGTTTGGGATAAGCCCATTTGGTATATGGCGCAACAAATCAAAAGATCCAAGAGGCAGCGAAACCAAGGGCGGCCAAACCAATTACGATGATTTATATGCTGATATACTGTTATGGTTAGAAAGAGGATGGGTAGATTATATAGCCCCTCAAATTTATTGGGAACACGGGCATCCCCTAGCCAATTACGATACCATTATTGATTGGTGGAATACGCACAGTTATGGAAAAAATTTATACATTGGACATGGTATGTACAAAGCAGGCACCAATACTCCTTGGAGAAATAAAGAGGAAATGCCTTATCAAATTAAAAGAGAAAGAGCAATAGAAAATACCAGGGGTAGCATTTATTTTAGCAGCAGTAGTTTTAAAAATAATCCCAACAGTTGGAATGATAGTTTGCAACAAAACTATTATCAAAAACCAGCTTTATTGCCTACTATTCCTTGGCTAGTGCAATATGAGGTTGCGAGTCCTTCAGTTATAAAGCAATCAGAAAATACTTATCAGATCAATCAAAATCAAGGCAAAAAAGTAAAGCAAATAGCAATTTTACAGGGCAGTGAAAAACATTTTACTGTGGCCGCCATCGTTTCGGGCGAAACCAAATTTATTAATTTGAATGCACTTGGCCTAGATAAGAAAAATCCACAACCCTATTGGATCGTTGCCATTGGCAATCAAAATCAATTGAGTAAGTTAGTAGCCCTTCCTTAAATTATTTAATCGAAAGACCTTTTTAAAGGAATATTTTCATTGGCTTTGATGATCAATGGGACATGTTCCACAATGGTCATGTCGTTGTCTAATCCAAAGGCTTTCTGGTCGCTTTGGGCCAATTGCTTGATGTTAAAATACACATCCATGATGAAGTCTTCTCTAATTGATAATTCATTTTCAATAGAGAAGAAGCTTTCAATAATCACATAAGTAATATCGGTATGAAAATCTTTACTCTTTAAAGACTCGTATTTGCTATAAATGCCCAACTCTTGAGATTCATTCAATTCTTGCATCACTTTTTTGAAGCAAATATTCACACGCGGCTGAATTCTAAAACCTAATTTAAAATCGACACGCATTACTTTATCATCCACTAATTCTTTAATGGTATATTCCATACCATAGGGAGAATCGGTACGGTCAATATGTAAGAACCAATATATATCGGCACGTTTTGGCTTTCTATTTAAAATAGAATCGATGATTCGGTGTTCAATTTCTCGATGGTTATTGGCCTTGGTCAAATACACCAAGTGGGTGGCGTATTTAGGCACGTCTTTATCAGCACTTAATTCAGCAAGCGGCTCTAAATAATCTTTCAACTTCACAAAATCTAAATAACGATTGGCAATTTTTCGAGCACGATGCCAAATCATCATTACAAAAATCATACTTAAAGAAAAAATGAAAGTAATGGCAGCTTCTTTAATTTTTACAAAATTGGCTACAAAGAAAGAAATCTCCACAATGGTAAATATTAAAACAATCAGGGCTACCAATGATTGACTCCATCTTTTTACATTCAACATATAAAAATTCATAAGCATGGTAGTCATCATCATACAAATAATAATAGAAAATCCATAAGCCGATTGCATGCTTTCGCTTTTCTTAAAGTACAAGAGCATGGTCACACAACCCACCCATAAAATAAAATTTAAACTAGGAATATAAATTTGTCCTTTTTGGTCGGTGGGGAATTTAATGGTTACACGAGGCCAGAAATTTAAACTGATGGCTTCGGAAATTAAGGTAAAAGAACCACTAATTAAAGCCTGACTGGCAATAATGGTAGCCAAGGTGGCTACCCCAATACCGATTACTAAAAACCAATGGGGCATAATATTAAAGAAAGGGTTCATGCCATTGTCGCTTTGCCCAATAAAGTCTAGCAAGTAGGCACCTTGACCCATATAACTCATCACCAATGCAATTTTTACAAACATCCAACTTACTTGTATGTTTTGCCGACCACAATGGCCCAAATCACTATAAAGTGCTTCTGCACCCGTAGTACAAAGGAAAACTGCACCCAAAAGCCAGAAACCATTGGGATAATGTACCAATAAGTCATAGGCATAATAAGGATTCAATGCACTTAAAATACCCACATGATGCAGCACTTGCGAAAGGCCTAAAATTAAAATCATGGAGAACCAAATAAGCATAATAGGCCCAAATGCAAAACCAATAATTTTTGTACCAAAGCGTTGAAAGAAGAACAATAAAGAAATGATAGCAAGAACAATACCTACTGTTAAATTATTTCCAGGTACAAAAACTTTTTCTAAACCCTTTACCCCTGCTAAACCTTCAATTGCAGAAGATACTGAGATTGGCGGCGTGATCATCCCATCTGCTAAAAGCATCGCAGCACCAATGATTGCAGGCACATAGATCCATTTTACATAACGACGTACTAAAGCAAATAAAGAAAATATTCCACCTTCACCACGGTTGTCTGCACGCAGTGTTAAAAAAACATATTTAAAAGTAGTTTGTAAAGTAAGCGTCCAAAAAACACAAGAAATGGCGCCATAAACCAATTGTTCGGTTATTATTTTATGGTTGATGATGGCTCCAAATACATACAAAGGAGAGGTTCCAATATCTCCGTAAATAATTCCTAGCGTTACAATTAAACCTGCTACTGAAAGTTTGTGTGCATGATTGCCGCCAGATGATTGTCCCATGGATTGTTGTAAGTTGAGGACAAAGTTTATAAAAATTAAATAAAGAAACGGCTTAAAAGTGAAAGTATTTTATAAATTTCTTTAAATAAAAAGCTAAGGCTTGTAAGTCCCCCATTTAGCTTCCACTGCTTTGAAACGAAAATCAAAAATTCCTTGAAGTTGATTTTTGACCATGACTACCTGGGCAATATCCCCTAAAAAGCCCAAGGGAATTTTATAATGAACAATATCTTCCATTTTCACGCCTCCCTTTACCTCGGTAAAATGGTGCTGATGGTGCCATAGCGTATAAGGGCCAAAGCGCTGCTCGTCTACAAAATAAGCCCCTTCTTGTACATGGGTAATTTCTGTCATCCAATACAAAGGAATCCCTAAAAGCGGTTTTACCGTGTATTCAATAATTTGACCAGGGTACATTTTAGCGCCATGGTGTTTGCTAATTATGTTAAAACCCATTTTTTCAGGGGTAATTTTGGCAAGATTGGCAGGGCTACTAAAAAAGTCCCAGGCTTCTTGCAAAGAAATAGGGATCAACTGCTCGGTATGGATAGAATAAACTTTTGACATACCTATACAACAACAGATTGTTGTTTTTGTTGTCATAAATCACCCTAAAGCCATTAATTTTATCCTATGATAAGTAAAGCCGACCAGCTCAAAGCTTTTAATGCCATTTATTCAGCGCTAAATGAACAGCAAAAAAAAGCAGTAGATACGATTGATGGGCCTGTCATGGTCATTGCCGGACCAGGTACAGGCAAGACCCAAATACTCGGTGCCCGCATTGGTAAAATACTTTTAGAAACCGACACCGCTCCAGAAAATATTCTTTGTTTAACTTATACCGATGCCGGAGCCATCGCCATGCGCAAAAGATTGGTGGATTTTATTGGGGCCAGTGCTTATAAAGTTACCATTGCTACTTTTCATTCTTTCTGCAATGACATCATTCAAGACAATTTATCCTTATTTGAAAAACCAAGTTTGGATCCAATCTCAGAATTAGAAAAAATTGAACTACTAAAAATATTGATTGATCAATTTGATAAAAACAATCCTTTAAAAAGGTATCGTGGCGATGTGTATTATGAAATGAGTAATTTAAGTAGATTGTTCAGCGCCATGAAAAAAGAAGGCTGGACCACTGCCTACTTAATTGAACAAGTCAATAGGTACATTACGGAGATCCCTACCAGAGATGAGTTTGTGTACAAGAAAAAATACAAACAATTTGAAGCAGGTAGTTTGAAACAAGGATTGGTAGATGCAGCCTTGGAAAAAATGGAAAAATTAAAAGCCGCTGTAGCTTCCTTTGATACTTACCAAGACTTAATGAAAAGCCATAGCAGGTATGATTTTGACGATATGATCAATTGGGTGATTGCCGCCTTTAAAGAAAATAAAAATTTACTGGCGCAATACCAAGAAAGATATTTATACATATTAGTAGATGAATACCAAGATACCAGTGGAACACAAAATGAACTGGTACAATTACTGGTGAACTATTGGGAGCAACCCAATTTATTTGTAGTGGGCGATGATGATCAAAGTATTTTTAGATTCCAAGGCGCCAATGTGGAGAACATGTTGCATTATCAAAAGCAATATGAACAAGATTTAGTGACCATTGTTTTAGAAAACAATTACAGGTCTACACAACCCATCTTAGACGCTTCTACTTTGCTTATCAACAATAACCAAGAAAGATTAATCAATAAAGTAAAGGGCTTGTCAAAAAATTTGATTGCGGCTTTACCTGAAAATATTTCTATAAAAAAACCTCCCGTCATCGCCGTGTACAATGATCCACAAGAAGAGATGATGGCCATTGCAGAGCAAATTAATCAACTTATTAATCAAGGCATCGCTCCCAAAGAAATTGCGGTACTGTACAAGGAGAATAAATACGGAGAAGAGATTGCACATTTTTTGCAACAAAAAAATATTCCCATTTACAGCAAAAGAACAGCGAATTTATTTGATCAAGTATTGATTCAACAAATTATAAAAATATTAGATTATTTAGCCTGCGAATGGGATCAACCCAATGAAGGCGCTAATTTATTATTTGAAATTTTGCATTTTAAATGGTGGCATATTTCTCCAATCACCATTGCAGTATTGACTACCGAAGCCAATCAATTAAAATATGGCAATCCTGAAAAATCATTTCGTCAAGTGTTGGTAGAAAAAACGCAGGATGCACAAATTAATTTATTTGAACAAGGAGGGATTGTTGCCGTAGCAAAGGCCATGCGTGTAATGGAAGATTTGATGAGTCAAATTCCCAATGTAACTTTATTAAATTTAGTGGAACAAATACTTCAAAAAACAGGCATCATTCAAGAAGTACTTACTGGGCATGATAAAAGTGATGAGTTGACTTTAGTAAGTCATTTTTTTGATTTTATCAAAGAAGAAACACATCGACATCCTAATTTACATTTGAGCAGTTTGGTAGCCATGTTAAAATTAATGCGCAGAGAAGACATTCGTTTGCCCTTACCTATTACCACAGGCAATGAGTCAGGTGTAAATTTATTGACCGCCCATGGCAGTAAGGGCTTGGAATTTAACTACGTTTTTTTAGCAGGCACCAATGCGCATTATTGGGAGAAAAAAAGAAGTACCGCCAATGCAGGTTATACTTTACCAGACACTGTATTAAGTAGTTTAGAACATGCCAATGACAAAGAGGAGTTGAGAAGATTGTTTTATGTAGCCATTACTAGGGCCAAACAAAATTTAAGTATTTCTTACAGCCAATACAAAACGGATGGCAAAGAAGCAGAGCCCAGTCAATTTATAATTGAAGTGTTGGAAGGCAAAGAAGCCAACATACAAAAAATGGAAGTACCCGCTGCCATCAAGACCACCTATACTTTATTACGTTTACATGCTGCACCTAGACCAGAAATTCAGCAACTAGAAAATGATTTTATTACACCTAAGCTGGAAAAATTTTCGATGAATGTAACGGCGCTCAACAATTATCTAAAATGTCCATTACATTTTTATTACAATAGTTTAATTAGAGTGCCTTCGGGCAAGTCCGAAGCCACTACTTTTGGATCGGCCGTGCATGACGCCTTAAACAAACTGTTTAAAAAAATGCAAGACGCAGGCAATGTTTTTCCTGATACGCAAACCTTGGTGCAGGATTTTAATTATTACATGAACAGACATCGTGAAGCATTTACCCAACAAGAATTTAAAGACCGAAAAGAATTAGGTGAAACGGTATTGATCAAATTTTATGACAAGTATGTCAACGAGTGGAACAAAGTAGTCACCACCGAATACCGCATCAACAATGTAGTTTTCAAAGACATTCCATTAAAGGGGGCCATAGATAAAATTGAGTTCAATGGCAAACAAGTGGTGGTGATCGATTACAAAACGGGCAACATCGAAAATGCGCGCGAAAAACTACAAGCCCCCAATGACAAAAATCCATTGGGTGGTGATTATTGGAGACAGGCCGTGTTTTATAAAATACTTTTAAACCATCATCCAAAAAATTGGGAAGTAGTAAGTGCCGAATTTGATTTTGTAGAACCCAATAAGAAAAAACAATTTGAAAAAATAGCCATCTCCATTTCGGATGCCGACTTGACCACCGTAGGCCAACAGATACAATTAGTTTGGGAGAAAATTCAAAACAAAGATTTTTATACTGGTTGTGGCAAAGAAGATTGTCATTGGTGTAATTTTGTTAAAACCAATGAATTGGCGGTGGCCTTACATGAAATAAAGCTTGAATCAGAATCAGAGGAGGAATAAATAAAGTAAGTTTGCAGGGTATGAATAAATGGACATTTTTAAAAGTTTTGGCCCTAGGCTTTTTTGCATTTAGTATAACCATTCAAAACACCGGTTGTGCAAATATTGTGCCCCCTGGTGGTGGACCTAAGGATAGTCTGCCGCCTTATTTAGTGGCCGCCAAACCTCATGATTCTTCTTTAAACATTCAACCTAAAGAAATTCTAATTGCCTTCAATGAATTCATTGCCAGTAGCTCGATTCAAGAAAACTTAGTCGTCTCTCCTTCTTTAAAAATGGTTCCTTTGGTGGATGCAAAATTGAATATACTTAAAGTGCGCATCATTGATACCTTATCACCCAATACTACTTACAGCTTAGCATTTGGCAATGCTATTAAGGATGTGAATGAAGGCAATATTGCTACTAATTTTACCTATGTTTTTAGTACTGGCGATCATTTAGATACAGGCAGATTAAAAGGCACTGTAAGCCTTGCCGAAACCGGTAAGATAGACACCACCTTAATTGTTGTATTGCAACCTGCCGAAAAAGATTCCGCCATTTTTAAAGAGAAGCCAGTTTATTATACAAGAATTAATAGCAAAGGAAAATTTGACTTTCATTTTTTACCCCCCAAGACCTACCAGGTATTTGTCTTGCCCAATGATTACACTAAAAAATACGACGACAGCACCAAACTATTTGCCTTTGCCAATGCGCCTATTACTATCCAACCTAATACAGACTCCATTCATTTGTATGTATTTCAGGGCGCTAAAAAAATGGAAAAGAAAAGAGCGGCCAGTGGCAATAAAGCGGCCACTAAATTGGGGGCGATCTTAAAGTACGCAAAAAATTTAGAAGGCAATGAGCAAGATTTATTAAAACCTTTGAACCTGAGTTTTGAAACACCAGTTCATTTTAATGACAGCTTCCCTATACTACTCTGCGATACATTAAACAATACATTGGATGGTTTCCATATTTTTATAGACAGTGCCCACCCAGAAACGGTGGTCATTGATTATCCCTGGCCGGCTCAAACCAAATTTCATTTGATTGTTCCTAAGGCCAGTATCAAAGATTCTATCAACAATACTTTAATCAAAACAGATACCCTTAAGTTCATTAGTAAATCCGAAGCTGCTTATGGTGCCTGCATCATTAGAATCAATGGCTTTAATGAAAAATTAAATCAAGTATTGTTATTGACGCAGGACGATAAAGTAAAATACAGTTACCCTATTACTAAAAATACCATCAACATTCAAAAATTACCTCCAGGCGATTATGGCTTAAAATTATTGAATGACAGCAACCACAATGGGGTATGGGATACCGGCAGTTATTTTGGCAAAGCAAAGAAACAACCCGAAACTGTTCAACTACTTGCCACCCCATTAAGTATCAAATCGAATTGGGAGAATGAATTAATATTAATAATTAATAAGTAATTTTACGCATTATTTGAACTTATGCACTTACCCTCTACCTTATTAGAAAATGCAGTGGCAGAATTTGCCAAGCTGCCAGGTATAGGAAAAAAAACGGCCCTAAGATTGGTTTTGCATTTATTGAAACAAGAGGAAGCCGTTACCAATCATTTTAGTGAAGTACTCAATAAAATGAGGAAGGAAATTCAATTTTGTCAAAGATGTTACAATATTAGTGATGGCAGCATTTGTTCCATCTGCGCCAATTCAGGAAGAAAAAAAGACACCATTTGTGTGGTGGAAAATATACGTGATGTGATTGCCATTGAAAACACGCAACAGTTTAATGGCACTTATCATGTATTAGGAGGAATCATTTCTCCCTTAGATGGGATTGGACCAGAGCAATTGACCATTGAACCCTTAATTGAAAGAGTAACCAAGGACAAAGTGAGTGAATTGATCTTTGCCTTAAATCCCAATATACAAGGAGACACCACCATTTATTATATTCAAAAAAAGCTCACCCGTTCCAATTGCCTCATTACCACCATTGCTAGAGGTATCGCTTTTGGAGGTGAATTAGAATATGCAGATGAAATGACCTTGGGTAAGAGCATCTCCAACCGACAACCTATCCATCAATACATTAAATAGGAAAAATTAAGTAAAATACTTATTTTTGATGTTCAAACATTGAATTATGAAGCAACTAATATGGGTATTTGTATTATTGATTGGGCTCGCCCATCCCCTATTGGCACAAAAAAAATTCAGTACCAATAATGCCGTTGTGCATTTTATTGCTGCCGACGACAATGACATTGACGCAGTGAATAAAGAAGTTGTCAGTCGCTTAGAAACCAATGGGGACATGAGTTTCATCCTACTAGTAAAAAATTTCAAATTTGAAATGGAAACCATGCAAGACCATTTTAATAGCGAATACTTAGAAAGCGATAAATTTCCACGTGCCTTTTTTTCTGGAAAAATTATCAATATCAAAAGCGTCAACTTTACTAAAGATGGCAAATACCCCATCATCGCTGCTGGCAATTTGCAAGTACATGGCGTTAGTAAACCCATTCAGACCAATGGATTTATAGAAATCAAAAATGGCCAAGTAAAGACGAGCGCTCAATTTACTGTTACCTTAAAAGACTTTGGCATTGGCGGGGTCTTAATCAAAATGGTGGCCGATAAGATCAACATTGATGTGGCCGCTACCTACCCCTAAGCTAAGCGCCACTGGTCTTATTGCTTAATTTGGCTACAAAGCAATAGTATATTAACTTTGCACCGCATTGCAGGCGGATTTGTTTATTGTTCAACCTGCCTTCCGAAAGGAAAAAAAAGAACTAATAAACGATACTATTTACACCCCCCACTTTTCAATAGTATTATTAGTTACTCTATTTTCTTTTGGATCCATGCATAAAATAAAATTTATGTCAATTCAAGAGACACTTAAAAAAAAGATATTGGTGATTGATGGCGCCATGGGTACCATGATTCAACGCCACAAATTAACGGAACAAGATTACCGAGGAACTCGTTTTGCCGATTGGCCCTCTGACTTGAAAGGCAATAACGATTTGTTGTGCATTACCCAACCCTCCATTATTACAGGTATTCATTTACAATATTTAGAAGCAGGTGCCGATATTATTGAAACCAACACTTTCAGTAGTACTTCTATTGCCATGGCCGATTATGATATGCAAGCCTTGGCTTATGAATTAAATGTGGCAGCTGCTAAATGTGTGCAAGAAGCCATTAAGCAATACAAATCAAAACATCCTAACGCCACAGAAAAATATATTGCAGGTTCTATCGGACCCCTAAATAAAACTTTAAGCTTATCACCCGATGTAAACAATCCTGGTTTTCGTGCCGTTAGTTTTGACGAAGTAGTTACCGCTTATACCGAACAAATTCGTGGATTAGTAGATGGAGGTGTAGACGTCATTTTAATTGAAACTATTTTTGATACCTTAAATGCCAAGGCTGCCATATTCGCAGTGAAAGAATATTTTAGAAAAGAAGGCAAGACTGAATTACCCATGATGATTAGTGGAACCATCACCGATGCCTCAGGTAGAACCTTGAGTGGTCAAACCTTAGCCGCATTCTATACTTCTATTGCGCATGCTAAACCTTTAAGTGTAGGTTTAAACTGTGCTTTAGGGGCACAAGAAATGAGAAGTCATATTGAAGAACTTTCACAAATCGCATCTTGTTATACATCGGCATATCCCAATGCTGGCCTACCGAATGCGATGGGAGAATATGACGAAGAACCCCATCAAACGGCGCATTTTATTGAAGAGTGGGCTAAAAATAAATTTGTCAATATTGTAGGTGGCTGTTGCGGCACTACCCCAGAACATATCAAACATATGGCGGATAATGTAAAAAATATCACACCCCGTTCCCTTCCTATTTTAGACCCAACTATTTAAATTATGAGTGAAGAAATAATACATATTAAACCTTATTTAAGATTAGCAGGATTAGAACCTTTAATTATTCGTCCTGAAACTAATTTCGTGAACGTAGGGGAAAGAACCAATGTAACAGGCTCTAAAAAATTTGCACGACTCATTCGAGAGAACCAATATGAAGAAGCTTTGTCTGTTGCAAGACAACAAGTAGAAAGTGGTGCACAAATTATTGACGTAAATATGGATGACGCTTTATTAGAAGGCGTGAAGGCCATGACTACTTTTTTAAACTTAGTGCAAAGCGAACCCGATATTGCCAAGATACCTATCATGATTGATAGTTCTAAATTCGAAATTATTGAAGCGGGTTTAAAATGTGTGCAAGGAAAATGTATAGTGAATTCTATTTCCATGAAGGAAGGAGAAGCTAAGTTTATTGAACAAGCACATATCTGTAAAGCATTTGGTGCCGCAGTGATTGTGATGGCTTTTGATGAAGTGGGTCAGGCAGATACCAAGGATAGAAAAATAGAAATCTGTTCGCGCGCTTATAAAATTTTAGTTGAGCAAGTCGGTTTTGATCCGCAAGATATTATTTTTGATCCCAATATTTTTGCAGTAGCTACAGGTATTGAAGAACATAATAATTATGCAGTAGACTTTATTGAAGCTACCCGTGTGATTAAAGAAAGAATGCCACTTGCTAAAGTAAGTGGTGGTGTATCGAATGTATCTTTCTCTTTTAGAGGTAATGATGCCGTACGTGAAGCCATTCATGCAGTATTTTTATTTCATGCAGTGAAAGCAGGTATGGATATGGGTATTGTGAACGCAGGTCAATTAGAAGTCTATGATGAAATTGAACCTACTTTAAGAAACTTATGCGAAGATGTTATTTTAAATAGAAATAACGACAACAACGAAGCCACCGAAGCCTTAATTCAATACGCCGATACTGTTAAAGCCAAAGGAAAAGTAGAAGTAAAAAGTGCAGTTTGGAGAGAAGGTACCGTAGAAGAAAGATTAGCGCATTCTTTAATTAATGGTATTACTGATTTTATTGATGCAGATACCGAAGAAGCCCGATTGCAATACAGCGAACCCTTAGAAGTCATTGAAGGGCCACTGATGGCGGGTATGAACCAAGTGGGTGATTTATTTGGTGCAGGAAAAATGTTTTTACCGCAGGTGGTAAAAAGTGCAAGGGTGATGAAAAAAAGTGTGGCAGTATTAACACCCTATATTGAAGCAGAAAAAGAAAGAAAAAAATTAGCTTCCATTAACCCGAATGGGGCCAGTAAGGGTCCTGCTAAAATATTACTAGCCACCGTAAAAGGGGATGTGCATGATATTGGAAAAAATATTGTGGGCGTAGTACTAGGCTGTAATGGTTATGAAATTATTGACTTAGGGGTGATGGTACCTGCCGATAAAATTTTAACAGAAGCACAAAAGCACGATGTAGATATTATTGGACTGAGTGGATTAATTACGCCTTCTTTAGATGAGATGGTGTATATCGCTAAAGAAATGAAACGCAGAGGAATGACTATTCCATTGATGATTGGAGGTGCTACCACTTCTCGTATGCATACGGCCGTAAAGATTGCACCAGAATATGGAGATGGTGTAATACATGTATTAGACGCTTCCAGAAGTGTAACGGTGGCTGGTTCTTTATTAAATAAAGACCAGAAAGCCCCCTTCTTACTAGAATTAGAAAAAGCATATGCAGGACTGAAGTCCGATTTTGATAATAAAAAAACCACCAAGCAATCACTTAGTTACGCGGATGCTTTGCAAAATAAAGCCATCATTGATTGGGAAAATTTTAAAGTGGTAGCGCCTAGTTTTACCGGTAATAAAGCCATAGAAATAAACGACTTATCGGAGCTTGTGGACTATATCGATTGGAAACCTTTTTTCATTGCTTGGGAATTGCATGGTAATTTTCCTGCTATTTTAACAGATGCGGTAGTAGGCGAAGTAGCTACAAAATTATTCGAAGATGCTCAGAAATTATTAAAGCAAATTGTTGAAGAAAAATGGCTGACCGCCAAAGGGGCCATAGGTTTTTGGCCAGCTAGTTCTCATAACGATGATGTACTAGTAGAAAATGGTAATGAAAAACTAGCCTTACATTTTTTAAGACAGCAAGCTAAAAAAACGGTGGGTCAACCCAATTATTCATTGGCTGATTTTATTTGCCCCGCTGCTGAAAATAAAAAGGATTTTATCGGCGCCTTTGCGGTTACCATTCATGGTATTGAAAAACATATCAAAAAATTCGAAGAAAACTTAGACGATTATAATAAAATTATTTTACAAGCCTTAGCAGATAGATTGGCAGAAGCCTTTGCAGAATATTTGCATGCTAAAACAAGAAAAGAATATTGGGGCTATGCTGCGGATGAAACTTTAAATAATGAGTCTTTAATTAGTGAGCAGTATGTAGGTATTCGCCCTGCACCTGGTTATCCTGCTTGCCCCGACCATACAGAAAAATATACCTTGTTTAATTTATTAGACGCTGAAAAAAATACAGGCATCAGTTTAACTGAAAGCTTGGCTATGTATCCAGCATCCAGTGTTTGTGGTTGGTACTTTGCGCATCCACAAAGTCAATATTTTGGATTGGGTAAAATTAACCAGGACCAAGTGATGGATTATACAGCAAGAAAAAACAAACCATTAGAATACATTACAAGATGGTTGCAACCAGTGATTGATTAATTTTTTTCAAACAACCACCACAAACGCTTGCGAGATTTTACTTTGTAGTTTTTGCGAACGTATTTACTAATATGTTCAATGGCTTCATCCACGCTGTCGGTAAACAAAATAAACTTTTTATCCTCTTCTGCAATAGTGCCTGCTGCTATCATCTGCTCCATCCAATGTTGAAATGGTTGATAATATTCTTTGCCCATTACTACAATAGGAAAATCATTGATGACCTTGGTTTGAGCTAAAGTAAGGGTTTCGAAAAATTCATCCTGCGTACCAAAACCTCCAGGCATAATCACAAATGCATAAGAATATTTTACCAACAATACTTTTCTAATAAAAAAATAATTAAAAGTAAGGGAGATTTGTGTGTAAGGATTGATGTGTTGCTCAAAGGGTAATTTAATATTGCAGCCCACCGATGTGCCTCCATTTTCAAAAGCCCCTCTGTTGGCTGCTTCCATAATGCCTGGCCCCCCACCTGTCATGGTGGTAAAACCCAAACCTGCAATACGTTTGCCCATTTCTCTTGCCTTGATGTAATAGGGATTATCTTCTTTAAATCGAGCCGATCCAAAAACAGTTACACTTGGGCCCACAAAATGTAAAGTTCTAAACCCCTTGATAAATTGTACAAATATCTGCAGCGCAAATAGGAATTCATTCACCCTAGGTTTAGGGCCTTCTAAATCATATTGCTTGGTGGCAGGGATGATTCTTTGACTTAATTTGGAAGGCATCAGTAAATAATTGATGAATGAAATTCAATTCGATGAAGTTAGAATAAATTATTAAGTTGAGTACATTAAATTAGTTAAATTTGAAGGGTCTATTGATCAATGCAATGAAACCCATTTTTGTTTTTTTTACTTTCGTTTTCTTTCAAGTTTTTGGGCTAAGGAGTTATGGCCAAAACAAAGTAGTGTTGGAACAAATTCAAACCTATTCCACCATTAACCCAGCAGCAAGTTATTGGCATCTCCCAGCAGACCTCCATCCGATTTTAGAAGCTTTCGATTCAGGCTTATTTGCCTCTTTGCAAATGCAAAGAGAAACAAGCATAGCCCCTATCGTTAAAGAATTAAAAAAACAAACACAATTAGGAAAGATAGAAGTGGATTGGTCAAGAAGCAGGGAATATCCTTTTCACGCTTATTTAGAATTGTATGAAATGAACCCTGAACTTATTTATAGAAACAAATGGATCAACCTACCCCAAGCTAAACGGGACAGCATTCATTCCATTTGGTACATGGCATGTAATATCTATAATCAAAAGCAAGAAAAAATATTTGGTAAAACCATGCTCATTGGCATTTTACCCATTCATTCCTTGGGTATGGGTTACGAAATTGCAACCACCGGTAGTGTGCCTAGCAATATATACCAAGGTTTAACCAAGGCCATTGGCTATCTGTCTCCACAAATGGAAAATATGGAATACATGGAAGCCAAAATGCCTACTGCCTATGCGACCGATAATTATTGGATGCCATTCATACACAACCACCCAAGAATTTTATTTGATACCGCCAAGCAATTTATGTCCTATAGCAATAATGGCTCAACACAATTATTGAGATCGCCCGAAGCGGTCTTAAATAAAATAAATATCAAAGACAGATCGCCCAATAATCCATTCAAAGACGTAATTGAGTTGATTCGAAAATCTAGGGCTGGCATCAATTACAAAGAATACTACCAAGTGGTACAACCCCTTCGAGATGTGCATGAAAACATCGATTATACCATTCAAGCATACATCGAATTCAATAATGAAATTGTCAATGATGACAATGCAAAAAAATATGGCATTGAATTTTTACAAGACAGTGTACATAAAATATACCAAGACAAAAATGAAATCGGAGGCTTTCTAGTCAAAGAGAATGTATTGGAACTAAATAAATATTATTACCCTGATAAAGTATACAATGGCTATGATTCCACCAAGGCATTTGCCTTAGGAACTTTTTATGCCAAACAATTGATTGTGCAAGCCAGAGTCATTGAGGGAAAAGTGTTGGGGCATGATTTTTCAATAAAAATAAACTTCGAAACCAATTTAAAAACCATCAGCTTGGACAATAAATTAATCATGGTTGTGCATGGAGACAAAAAGCCAAGTCAAATGGTTTTGGTTGAAAATAATATTCCTGCGCACCTGACGAATTTACTTATACTGATGGCCTATAGTGAAATTTTTCAAAGTCCTAGCTAACAAAAAATATATGCGCATAGTAAGTTATAATGTAAATGGGATAAGGGCAGCCATCAAAAAAGGATTGATTGATTGGTTGACCGAATATCCTGTGGATGTTTTTTGCGTTCAAGAAACTAAGGCCACCGAAAATGATATCGACCTTTCTTTATTCACAGCCCTTGGCTACCATGTCTCTTGGTTTTCGGCACAAAAAAAAGGCTATAGCGGGGTAGCCATTTTTAGTAAAATAAGGCCCGATCTAGTAGAAAAAGGCAATGGATTTGAAATGAGTGATTTTGAGGGCAGGGTCATTAGAGTGGATCTAGGGGACCTCACCATTGTCAATGCCTATTTTCCTTCTGGAAGCAGTGGAGAGGAAAGACAGGGCTATAAATATCAGTGGTTGAAAGAATTTGAAAGCTATTTAAAAAAACTTCAAAAGAAACGTTCTAAAATTATTCTTGCCGGAGACTACAATATTGCACACCGTGAAATAGATATTCATGATCCAAAAGGCAATAAAAATTCTTCTGGATTTTTACCTGAAGAAAGAGCCTGGATGGATGGCTTTTTAGCAGGTGGATGGATAGATAGTTATAGAAAAATAAATCCTACCACCACAGGTGGCTATTCCTGGTGGACCCAAAGATTTCCCAGTGTTAGATTGCAAAATAAAGGATGGCGTATCGATTATCTCTGCACTACAGAAGCCCTTGACAGCTCCATCAAAGCCGCTACCATACTGCCGATGGTAAAACACAGCGACCACTGCCCTATCGTTGTAGAATTAAAATAAAATATAAAATTATTTTCATGAAAGTGTATAATATAAGTTTTCAAATTGATCCAGCTTTAGAATTTCAATGGTTAGAATGGATGAAAAATAATTTTATTCCTGGCTTAATGTCCAGTCAAAGTTTTACAGAAAATAAATTTTATCAAATTAAAGTGAATGGCGATCAAGCACCTACTTATACTTTACAACTTTATTGTGACAACATGGAGCTATGGCAGGCCTATCAAGAATTACAGGCAACCGACCATTTAAAGGAAGTACAGCATACCTGGGGTGAAAAATGCTACTATTTTTGCACCGAAATGCAAATTGTGAATTGAATGTGGATAGATTAAATAGCCGAAACTCAAGGCAGGCTTATATTTCAGCCGATTATCAATGAAACTCAATACCAGCAAGGGTTTAAGTCATTTTCCCTTCAATAACTTAAACTAACGAATTTCATGATTTTGCATGAAAACCTTACTATTTAAGGGTTTCAAGGGAAATATAAATATCATATTTTAAAAAAATTATTTTTTCAATTGATAAAAGCCAATAAATTTGTTACATCGTTTTAAACTTATAAAAAACACATCTATGAACAAAGCAGAATTGATCGCTCACATTGCTGACAATGCAGAGATCGCAAAAACACAAGCTAACGCAGCTTTAGACGCATTTATCGAAGCAGTTACAAAGGCCTTGAAAAAAGGAGATAAAGTAACTTTAGTAGGATTTGGTACATTCTCAGTTTCTAAGCGTGCTGCTCGTATGGGCCGCAATCCACAAACTGGAGCTGCTATCAAAATCAAAGCTAAGAAAGTTGCAAAATTCAAAGCAGGTAAAGAATTGAGCGGTAAATTATAGTTTTAGTGACTAAAATCGCTTAATTACAAGATTTTGAAAAAAAACCCTCGTATGTGCGAGGGTTTTTTTATTTTTGCTGTCCAATCAACAATTAACAAAAAATAAGAATATGGGAAGAGGAGATAAAAAAACAGCTAAAGGAAAAAGATTTAAAGGTTCTTTTGGCGTAAGCAGACCACATAAAGTGGCTAGCAAAGGCGCTAAAGTAGCAGCTGCAAAAGCAACTACACCTAAAGCCGCTGCCCCTAAGGTTGCAGCTGCAAAAACCGAAAAAGCAACTAAAGCGAAAGCTTAACACTTTTTAATAGAGACCCCCTCAAGGGGTTTTTTTATTTAATTTAAAGTATTTATGAAACGCATCACGTTTTTAGTACTCTCTCAATTATTGGTAGCAAGTGCTATGGCACAATGTTCTATTTGTACTAAAACAGCAGCTCAAATTGGTCAAGAAGCAGGGAAGGGATTCAATGCGGGTATACTTTACTTAGCTGCCATGCCCTTTGCCATTGTGGGTTACGTCGCCATTAAATGGTGGAAACAAGAAAAAGAGTAAGCGCTTTTATAGCACTCAATAAAATTGTTGTGCAAATTTGAAAATATTAAAATTTGCCTCCTCGCATGCCAAGTCTAATTTAATTTTTACTTGCGCCAAATCTACTTGATTCATTTTTTGTGCCACCACCAATTGGATCAGTTTGGTCAATAACATTTGTTTTTTCTTTTCTCCAATGATCATACGCTTGTGGTGTTCTTCAATGGCCTCTACTAATTCAGGTAAGCCTTCTTTTTCAGTCGCAATGGTGGCAATGACTTGCGGTGCATTGACATTCGTATTTTCTACAATCATTTGTTTTAACTGGTGCAGAAAGTTTGCTGCATTGGGTCGGTCGCTTTTATTGACCACAAAAATATTGGCAATCTCCATCAAGCCCGACTTCATCATCTGCACTTCATCTCCTGCTTCTGGAACCAAAACCACAATGGTGGTATCGGCCAAGGAAGCCACTTCGACTTCGGATTGTCCAACACCCACTGTTTCTATAAGGATGTAATCAAAGCCCACCGATTGCATTAGTGTAGTTAAAGAGAGCATGGCACTGTTGACGCCACCCAAATGCCCTCTGGCAGCCAATGATCTGATGTATACATTGGGATGCAAATACCAATCCTTCATACGGATTCGATCCCCTAAAATAGCCCCTTGATGAAAGGGTGAAGAAGGATCCACTGACAGCACCGCTACTTTTTTATCTTGATTGATCCAATGTGCTATAAGCGCGTTGATCAGCGTGCTTTTGCCTGCACCAGGAGGACCAGTAATACCTATGACTGGAATGGTGTTGGGTAACAAACTTTGTAAAAATATTTCCGCTGCTGCAGTTTTATTTTCAATC
>Ga0194037_1000604_pt1 | contig 27633 bp, 17 predicted proteins | sample JunL306m_MetaG_FD_148653 | JGI IMG/M metagenome (GOLD analysis project Ga0194037, IMG submission 148653) | Anoxic zone freshwater microbial communities from boreal shield lake in IISD Experimental Lakes Area, Ontario, Canada - Jun2016-L304-6m | ecosystem: Environmental > Aquatic > Freshwater >...
GTTATGATTGAAGAATTATTTATGTCTAACACAACATTAGTATCACTTTTAAACTGAACGAAAAATATGAATAGCTAAAGAGTTAAATATAAATAACTTATGATATTATCAATCAAATTTCTATATCAAACTAAAACAACAATTCAACAATGAAAAAACAACGATTATTTCGCTATTTAATGCTTCTAAGCCTAAGTTTATTCTTAGCAATGAACATGAATGCTCAGTTCGTTTCCGTTGGTAGCGGAAGTTACAGAACCACACCTCCTGGATTGGATGCGGCAGGAAGAAACCAATTCCCTTCGGGCACACCTTATTTGAGTGGAAATGCAGTAGGAAAACCAGTCCCAACTAGCGACTGGTGGTCAGCGTTGGTGAAGAACGGAACTGCTTCCAATCTTTTCAATTATCCATACACCATGAAAACAACTACTACCGGCCTGGTAGTGAGCTATATTCCTTGGGGTGTAATAGATGATTTAACTCCATTTTTAGTGGGTGTTACCGGACTTAGTGCTCCCAAAACATACGTTGCTGATTATTCCGACTGGACAGTAACTATGGATTGGAATGATGGAACACATCAATTTCAAGCTACTGCAGGCGTAGGTATGCCATTTCTTTATTTTACCAAGAAAACTGCGGATGTGGCTCAGGTTACTATCAACTCGGGTACGGTAGTTATTGATAATGAAATGCTTGTATGTACAAACGTAAAAAACGGTGCTGACTTTGCTGTTTACGCTCCGGTTGGAAGTACATGGACACAAGCTGGATCTGTTTATACTTCTACACTGAACGGTAAAAACTATTGGTCAATGGCATTTATTCCATTGACTGCTACCAATGTTGCTGCTGTAGCTGGAGAATATAAAAAATACGCTTACGTTTTTCCTGTAAAAACATCAGCCACTTATACTTACAACGAAACAACTTCCGTTTTACATACCGATTTCAATGTACAAACCGAAGTGAAAGAGGGAACTGAAACCAAAGTATTGCTCGGTTTACTTCCTCATCAATGGGGGCATTTGGCAGCTAGTTCTCCGGTTCCAGATAAATACAGTTATGCTACAGTTCGTGGTGAAATGAAGACCATGGCTGGAAACAATTTCAGTGTTGAAAATACTTTTCACGGTGTACTTCCAACTTTACCTTACGTAGATAATTACAGCAAAGGATTTACGCCAACCGCTTTAACTGAGAAAATTGCCGGCTTGGAAAATAGTACTATGGCTACTTGGACTGATTCGTATAATGAAGGTCAGGTATTCAACCAATTGATGCAGACAGCACGTATTGCCAACGAAATGGGTAATATTGTGTCGCGCGACAAAATGTTGGCAACCATAAAAACTCGTCTCGAAAACTGGTTTAAAGCTGAGAATGGCGAAGTGGCTTTCTTGTTCTATTACAATTCTACATGGAGTTCTGCCATCGGTTATCCAGCAGGTTATGGTCAAGATAATGGTCTAAACGACAAACAATTCCATTGGGGATATTTTATATCGGCAGCAGCTTTTGTAGAGCAGTGTAGTCCGGGTTGGGCAGCGCAATGGGGCGGAATGGTGGACCTGATTGTGCGTGATGCTGCGGCTTACGATCGCAATGATACAATGTTCCCATATTTGAGAAATTTCAGTCCTTATGAGGGTCACAGCTGGGTGGATGGTTTTGCCAATAATCCTCAGGGAAACAATCAGGAATCGAGTTCTGAAAGTATGAATTTTAATTCAGCATTGATAGAGTGGGGCCAGGTTTCTGGCAACAAGGCCATTCGCGATTTGGGAATTTATCTGTATACCACCGAGCAGACTGGTATAGAGGAATATTACATGGACATTCATCATCGCAATTTCCCTACATCACAAAAATACAGTTTGTATTCACGCGTTTGGGGTAACAGCAATGACAACGGTACATTCTGGACAGCTGATATTGCTGCATCTTATGGTATCGAAATGTATCCTATTCAGGGCGGTTCGCTTTATTTAGGACAAGATACTGTTTATGTAAAACGGCTTTGGGATGAGATTGTGACCAATACTGGCATTTCAAGCAATCAGGTAAACCCAAACCTTTGGCACGACATTTTTTGGGAGTATTTGGCATTTATTGACCCTGCCAAGGCGATTGAAATGTATAATTCTTATCCAAATCGCGACATAAAATTCGGTATTTCGGATGCGCAAACCTATCACTGGTTACACGCCATGAATGCTTTGGGACGCATGGACGGAACAATTACAGCTAATTGTCCTATTGCTGCAGCTTTCAGAATGGGCAGTCAGATTAATTATGTAGCTCAAAATTACAGCAATGCACCCATCACCGTTACGTTTTCTACAGGCTATCAATTGGTAGTTCCAGCCGGAAAATTGGCTACCAGCAGGGATGGAAGTATTACTGGAACTATCTCTTCATCTTTCGCACAAGCTTTTGTAGGTGGAAGTGCGAAGTTAAATGTAGCCATTAACAGCGGAACACCATCCAAAGTTGAATTTATGGATGGTATCACTTCATTGGGAACGCTTACTGCTGCGCCTTACGCCCTTACAACTAGTAATTTACAATTGGGGATACATAATTTTTATGCCAAAATATATGAAGGTGATAAATATACTGTTACCAACACGGCTCAGGTTTTAGTAGGCAGTCAGTTACCATATGGTGGCTCTGCTGCGGCTATTCCTGGAACATTTGAAGCTGGTAAATACGATATTTTTGATGGCGGAAAAGGCCAAAACATTACTTATCTTGATGTCACAACTGCCAATTTAGGTAATTTCAGAATGGATGAATCGGTTGATGCTTCGACCGATGCCGCTGAAGGCGCAATAGTTGGAAATATAGCAGCGGGCGAATGGTTGGAATATACTGTGAATGTAGCTCAAACTGGTTTATATTCCTTTGCATTCCGTTATGCTTCAGGTAATTCGGCCGGTGGTGGTCCATTCCATTTGGAATTAGATGGTCAGGTTGTTTCTTCTAATATACCAGTTCCTTCTACATCTTCTACTGTTTGGACTGTTTGGGCAACAAATACTGTTGCCGATGTTCCATTGACAGCTGGTCAGCATGTATTGAGAGTGTCATTTTCTTCAGGTGAATTTAATTTGGGAAAAATGACTTTTGCACGCACAGGTGATTTGACTTTCAGCTATCCAACTGCCAATGCGGGACCAGATTTGAAAGTGGTTTTACCGGCAACTTCAACTACCTTGGATGGTTCGACAAGTACCGAGACGGCTTCAAAAGCCCTGACATATCGCTGGAAACAAGTTTATGGACCAACAGTTGCCGTTATTTCCGATTCAATAGTAGTAAGTCCATCTGTAACAGGACTTGCCGAAGGAATGTATAATTTCCGATTAACTGTTAAAAACACTGACTCACGTGTATCTACCGACGAAGTATTGGTGATGGTTACCAACACTGCAAATGTGGCACCAACCATTTCGCTAACTTCACCGGCCAATAATTCAACCTATACGGAAGGAAAGCCAGTAACAATTTCGGCAAATGCCAGTGATTTTGATGGTACAATTTCTAAAGTTGAGTTTTATCAAGGAACAACTTTGCTTTCGACCAGCACTGCTGCTCCTTATACAACAACATGGAATCCAACAGTAGGAAACTATTTAGTAACTGCAAAAGCTACCGATAACGGTGGAGCAGTAAGTACTTCGCAAACTGCAAGTGTAACCATTGCGCCGTTAATGTCTTGTACTACAACTTCAACGACTGCCACTCAAGGTTCATTCTCGGTTGGTTACAAATGTACGTACGAAACAGTAGGAACAGATGTTACTATAACTTACGAGATGCTTGATGATAAAGCTGGTGTTATTGCCTATTTGTGGAAAGAAACTCCATTTAGCGAATCGGCCATGACCAATGTTAGTGGAAAGATTTTTTCAACAACTATAAGTGGACAAACTCCAGGTGCAACCATCAGTTATGGTTGTAAATTTGCTTACTCAGGCGGAATGTCAGTAACCAAATATATTACTTATGTGGTAGGTTCCAATTGTGGCGGTACAACTAATGATACACAAGCGCCAACAGGTTTTACGGCTACACTTGGAGCAGTTACAGCAAACTCGGTTGAACTATTGCTTAATGCTAACGATAATTCGGGTACAGTTGTATACAACGTAACTTATGGTACTAGCACAGTTAGTACATCTACTCCAGCAGGCACTCAGAAATCTATGATGATTACAGCGCTAACTCCAGCAACACTTTACAATTTCAGTATTACAGCCAGCGATTTGGCAGGAAATAAAGCTTCTAATAATCCGATTCTCCTTTCTGCTACCACTTCTGCCAATACCAATACAGAATGTGCAGGAACAGCATCTGCAGCAGCTCAGGGAACATTCTCTGTAGGATATAAATACGACTTTTCCACTACAGGAACAGATGTTACGGCCAGTTTTGAATTGTTAGATAATCAATCAGGAGTAGTTGCATATTTGTGGAACTATACTTCAGGGTTTGCTGAAACTTCAATGACCAATGCAGGTGGCAAGAAATTCACCATCAAGTTGACTGGAAAAACTGTTGGAACAACTCTTCAGCTTGCCTGTAAATTTGCTTTTGCAGGGGGTATGTCGGTTACTAAAACGTTCCCTTATACGGTTGGAAATGTCTGCGCAGGAACTGGAATCGATAATCCAATGGCTTCTGAATCATTCTTCTATCCTAATCCGGTACAAGACAAATTGCGTATTAAATCAGACCAGATTATCAGTCAAGTTATTATTCGTAATTTAGTAGGCCAAGCTGTGAAAAATGTTGTAGTAAACAATACTGAAACAATACTTGATTTGGGCCAGCTTTCTGCAGGTAATTATTTCGTGACATTAAAATTGTCTGACGGAAGAATTGCAACTCAAAAAGTAATTAAATTATAAATCCTTTCAAGTCCGCGGGGATTCCGATTTCCGCGGACTTATTTCTTCTCTAAAAAAATAAACCGGTACTACTCAAATGGCTATACCAATACTTAATATGATGAAGGACGAATCAAAAAAAATACATTTTCTACTAATATAACTCTGGAGCAAAATGCACACAATAAAAAAAATGACATTATCGTTTTTTTGTTTTTTATCCATATTTACTTTTGCACAAGATTATAAACTTGTGTGGAAAGACGATTTTGACAAACCGGTTTTAGATAAAAAAACATGGACTGCCATTGTCAATGGCGATGGTGCCGGAAATAGGGAACTACAGTTTTATTGCCGTGAGAATATTACCATAGCAAAGGAGCCCGTTTCAAAAGAGAATTGTTTGGTTATTACAGCCAAAAAGGAAAAGTTTAAGGGAAATGATTGTACATCAGGCCGTTTGTCTACAAAAGGAAAAATGTCTATCAAATATGGAAAGGTGGAAGCACGTATTAAAATGCCAAAAACAGCCAACGGATTATGGCCAGCGTTTTGGATGCTAGGTGCCGATCAAGATGTTTCTGTATGGCCAAAATGTGGCGAAATTGATATTGTAGAAATGGGAAAAAAAACCGGTATCGATAACGGTGTTCAAGACCGCTATTTTAACGGGGCTTGCCATTGGGGAGAAAGTTGGAATGGAGGTAGTTATCCTAATAAAGGAATATCAACCACTAACGATTATAGTTTGCAGGATGGTTTTCATACCTACACAATGTTCTGGACTCCAGATTCAATCAAAATGTATTTGGATTTAGAAAAATATCCGAATGCAAAACCATATTATGAAATTCCAATTTTAGGTGAAAATTTACCAAATCAAACTTCACGTTATTTCCGTAAACCATTTTATATCATTCTTAATCTGGCAGTTGGAGGTACATTTTCAGAAATCTACGATATTAATAAAATAACTGCTCTTAAAAACGGGGATGCCAAAATGTATGTGGATTATGTAAGGGTGTTTCAAAAAAAAACCGGGAATGAAGAGTTCCACAGATTCAAAAAATAATTTGTTTTGGGTCGTAGTAAATAAAGCTTAAAAAGAAATCACCAAATTGTCAAATTGAAACACAATGCGCTAGAAATCAATATTCTATAGAATTTGTTTTTTGCACTTACTGAATTTTCGACTAATTTATCAAAACCAAAAATTTAATATTATGAATCACTACAAAACATCTCCTGAGGATGTAGTTCCTTTTGGACAGAAAATAGCATTTGGGTCGGGTCATTTAGCAAATCAACTTTTTCCTGCCGCTTTAGGCGTATTTATGATTATATTGGTATTGGCGTTAAAAATGAACCCGCTTCTAGCCGGATTGTTGGCTGCGCTTCCACGTCTTTACGATGCAGTATTAGACCCTGTAATGGGGTATGTATCAGACCATACGAGGTCTAGGTGGGGGAGAAGAAAACCCTATATTCTTGTGGGAAGTATAATTACCGGTTTGACATTTATGGCCATGTGGCAATTGTATCCTGAAAATACCCAAACCTACAATTTTGTGTTTTTCTTAATCATGTCCTTGGTTTTTTATACTGGCTATACCATTTTTGCAGCTCCACTTATTGGATTGGGATACGAAATGACACCCGACTACAATGAGAGAACATCGTTAATGGCTGTTTCACAGTGGATTGGGCAAATAGCATGGATGATTGCTCCATGGTTTTGGGTTATTATTTATGACAAAAACATATATGCTTCTGCGCCGGAAGGAGCTAGAAACTTATCCTTTTGGGTAGGCGGTCTGTGTTTAGTGTTGGGTATAATGCCCGCTTTGTTTTGTAAAGAAATAGCCTTGCCCGAATTGCAAGGAAAATCAAAATTGTCAGTCAAGGAACTTGCTGAAAATACCAAGGATTTTTTCAAGGGAATTAAACAAACCGTTACATGTAAGCCATTTGTGAAATTATACGTATCTACATTCTTGATTTTCAACGGTTTTCAAACCATAGCGCAATTTGCATTTTTTATCATCATATTTTACCTGTTTAAAGGTGACACAACCGCTGCCGCACAATGGCCAGCATGGTTTGGTACAATTAGTGCCGTAGCCACAGCCTTTTTGGTAATTCCGGTCATCACTTTTGTATCTAAAAAAATTGGGAAGAAAAATGCATTTATCATGTCTACATTAATTTCGATAATAGGCTATGGTCTTAAATGGTGGGGCTTTAATCCCTCCAATCCTTACATGATGTTCATTCCAATTCCCTTTTTATCATTTGGTATTGGCGGTTTATTTACGCTGATGATGTCGATGACTGCTGATGTGTGCGATGTGGACGAACTTGAAAATGGAACAAGACGCGAGGCCACATTTGGTGCGGTGTATTGGTGGATGGTAAAACTGGGCACTGCTGTTGCATTACTAACCAGTGGCGCCGTTTTGAATTGGGTTGGGTTTGATAGCAATGCTACTGTGCAAGCTGCTGACACTATCACGAAACTAAGAATTGCCGATATAGCCATTCCAATTTTTACAGGTTTGATGGCAATTATTGTCATTTGGAAATATGATATTACCGAAGCTAAGTCACACGAAATTAGAGAAGCATTAGCACTACGTCGAGCCAATAATCTTAAACAGGCAGAAATTAATGAAGAACTTCAAGCGCTAATATTGATTCAACCCAAATTAAGTGACAAAGTGAATTAAGATAGTTCAATAATGCCAATAGTAGAAGAAACTTTTATTTCAGTTCAAAAGTTCAATTGTGTAATGATTCGACCAAAAACATAAAACGAGATTTTAAAACAAAAATAAGTTCAATGAGCAATAGATTAAAAGTATTATTAGTTCTGATCCAATTATGTCTTATGATGGGATTCACCCAATCAAAAATTGAAATCAAAGACAATTGGTACTATTTAAACGGCGAAAAATTCTTTATCAAAGCCATTGGTTATGAAATTGGTGCACGCCCAGGGCAGCATCCTTATCAAGGTGCAAAGGTTGAGGATTTGGACTTGTTGAAATTTGATTTAAAAGTCATCAAGGAAGCAGGTTACAATAGCATTCGTACTTGGAGCCAGTTTTCGGAAGCTCAATTAAAAGTCGTGCAAGCTTCTGGTTTGAAGCTTATTATGGGACTCGAAATTAATCCGGACAAAGATTATGGTGATCCAGTTTTTGTGAAGAAATGTGAGACAGATGTTAGCAAAGTAATGAGTTATGCTAAAAAATACGATTGTATCATTACTTACCTAGTTATCAACGAACCGCAAACCAATCATATTCATACTGTTACTGGCAAGGCTTTTGTGAGTTTCATGAAAAGTCTTATTGGTATTATTCACAAAGAACATGCAGGTATTCCTGTCACACTGTCGGCCAATGCAATGATTAGCGATTACATGGACGAAAGTATTTTTGATGTCTATGCATATAATTGTTACGACCATAGTGAAGCGCAAACGGCAACGATGGGATTCAAGGATTATATAAAAGGGCTTTGTAAATTGAACGGGTTAAATAAACCATTTATTACCACAGAGTTTGGATATTCAGTTTCGCACAAAGGATATGGTCGTTATGGCGGACAAACACTTACGCAACAAAGCGATGGACTTATTGCCAATTATCGCGATTTAATCGATGCTGGAGCGGTAGGAATGTGCCCATTTTATTATGCAGACGGTTGGTGGAAAGGCGACGATGCGCGTTATCACAATCCCGATCAGCCCGAGGAATGGTTTGGATTTTGGGGCTACAGCGATGTGAATGATAAGTTTGGGTCTCCACGTCCAGTTTGGTTTGTAATGCGCGATTACATGAAAGGGTTGATTATCAGTCCCAAAAACAAAGATATTTATATGACAAAAAAAATACCTTTGGAACTCTATGTCGATAAAGAAGTAAGTAAAGTGACCGTGAAAATAAATGATAAGCTCCTGTATTCTAAAAAGATACTAAAAGAAGGTTACCTTTCCGACAATATTGAATTGTCAATAAATGGTATAGAAGATCAGGAATTGGCATTTGAATTTTATGACAAGAGCAATAAAGTAATAAAAACAGAATCAATCATGATTTTGGCCTCTGATAAGCCTTTTGAATTGCCAACCTTAAACATTGAAGTAACACCTGACAATGATTTGAATGCAGGGAAAATAGCCAGTGTGAAAACAAAAATAGTAACCAAAGATAATTTTAAGTTAGTCGACGATTTAAGGGTGAGTTATAACACTCATTTAGGCTGGGAAGTTGGGCCACAATCAAAAGTCAATATTAAAGATCAGTTGGAAAAGAGAACCATTGAGAATGAAAGCTTTTTTACAATTCCAGATAATTGCTGGGTTGTCAATGCATCAGCTGGAATAACCGTTCAATACGGTAAATTTAATTTTAAAATTCACGACCAGAAAATCATTTTCCGTGGCGATTGGGCGAAGGAAGTGGGGAGAAAATAGTTTAAATCGTTTCGTGTTTTATTCATAAACTGAGTAGTAAACCCCATTTCGGGGAATGACCACTATTAAATTCGAAAAATTATGAACAATACAAATCAAAAATTATCCTTCAAAGAAAAGATTGGATACAGTCTGGGCGATACTGCATCGCATTTTGTTTGGGACATGGTCGGTTTTTGGCTCTTGTTTTTCTATACCGATGTGTATGGTATTTCCGCTGCTGCAGCGGGAACGATAATGTTGGTAGCCCGCTTCTGGGATATGGCCATCGACCCAATCATCGGCGTAATATCCGACCGCACCAATACCCGTTGGGGAAAATTCCGACCGTATATTTTATTTGGTGCCATTCCATATGCAGTTCTAGCGATTCTTACTTTTACTACGCCAAATCTCGGTGAAATGGGTAAAATAATTTATGCAGGTGCCACTTACGTTCTTCTGATGACAGCTTATGCTTTTATCAATTTGCCTTATTCTGCTTTGGGTGCGGTAATGACAGACGATACATATGAGCGTGCCGGACTGAACACTTTCCGATTCATTGCAGGATTTACTGGACAATTTGTTGTAACTGGATTGGCACTTTCATTGGCGCAATTTTTTGGTCACGGAGATAAAGCACAAGGTTTTCAGTACACTGTGTTTTTGTTTGCCGGTCTGAGTCTGGTGTTCTTTTTCATCACTTTTCAAACTACCAAAGAAAGAGTTCAGCCACCAAAAGAACAAAAGAATTCCCTCAAAGAAGATTTAAGAAACCTCTTGGCTAACAAAGCTTGGAGAATCCTTGCAATAGTTGGCATCATCTCTTTTATCATGTTTGCCATGCAAAACGCCGCCATTGCTTATTATTTCAAGTATTATTTGGGACGTGAAAATAATGTACAACTATTCAATGTAATTGGAACAGTGGCACTGATTGTGGCATTGCCATTTTCAAAACCATTGGCAAAAAGATTTGGAAATAAAAACGTATTTATTGGAAGTTCGTTAATTTCAGGCCTCTTTTTTATGCTCATTTATCTACCGGGTATAACTGATTTAAACACCATTTACGCTTTCAATATTATAGCCAAAATGGCTTATGCGCCTGCCGTTCCACTACTTTGGACAATGATAGCCGATTCTGCCGATTATGGTGAGTGGACTACTGGTCGCAGGGCAACTGGTTTGTATTTTTCGGCTGCCGTTTTTGCTCAAAAGGCTGGCTGGGGAATTGGCGCTGCCATTGCAGGTTGGATACTTACCATTTCTAATTTCGTGCCCAATGTAGCACAAACCGAAACTGCCATTACTGGTATAAAACTGTTGGTGTCAGTTATTCCGGGCATTTTGTATATGTCATGCGCTTTGTTCATGATTTTTTACAAGATTGATTCTAAAACAACTGATTTGATGAAGAAAGATTTAGATGCAAAACGGGCAAAAGATAATCAATAATTATATTTAAACCATATTAATCTCAATAAATAGAACGCTAGTTGTTATTAATAATCAGTTATATAACCATATATTAAACGAAAATGAATAATTTATTTATTGGAAATAATCCAATCAATTCAGAGAAAAAAGAAGCATCGGGTCAATTCATCCTTATTGGCGATGAAAAGTACTATCAGATAAAGAATTATGATACAATGCAGCCTTTCTTTATCAGCCTAGCTAGCGATTCTGATCACTGGATGTATATATCAAGTACCGGTGGATTGTCGGCAGGAAGGAAAAATCCAGACACTGCGCTTTTTCCTTATTATACGGATGACAAGATTACTGAATCGAATGAAATTACAGGTAGTAAAACCATATTCCAAGTCCAGAAAAATGAGAAATGCTATCTGTGGGAACCATTTTCCGACCGCAACAATGGCGTTTATTCTTTGGAGCGAACCATTTCGAAGAGTACCATTGGCAATAAACTGATCTTTGGGGAAAAGAATTTTGATTTAGGCTTGACATTTTGCTATTGCTGGATGAATGCCGATGATTTTGGCTGGGTAAAGAAAAGCTGGTTGATTAATGACTCGGAAAAATTGGCCGAAGTAACTTTGGTAGACGGTTTGCAAAATATATTGCCCGCGGGCATTGACCGATTGACACAAAACACCTATTCAACCTTGGTGGATGGCTACAAAAAGACAGAGCTAATTCAAGAGGCTAATCTGGCCCTTTTCCGCATGGAGGCCATTTTGGTGGACAGGCCAGAACCCAGTGAGTCATTGAGAGTCAATACAGTTTGGAGTTTTGGATTGGATAATACAAGTTTTTTATTGAATTCAAAACAGTTGAATGACTTCAGAAATGGACATGAAATTGTTCCCGAACTAGAAGCAAAAGGTGTTCGTGGAGCTTTCTTTTCGTGTGCAAAAATTAAATTGGATTCGCAATCTACTAAAACTTGGTATTTTATTGCTGAATTAAACCAGGATGCTGTAAAAGTGAACAACCTCATTGATTTTATTCAAAACACCAAAAATATTGCTGAAGTTATTGAACAAAATATAGAGAAAGGGACCAAATCACTACAATCAATAGTAGCTGAAGTTGATGGTATTCAACAAACAGCCGATGAGAACGTGATGGCAAGGCATTTCGCCAATGTGCTTTTTAATACAATGAGAGGTGGAATTTATAGCGAGAATTATACCATTTACGCTGACAATTTTATTAATCACGTGAAGCACTTTAATATAAAAGTTTGGAATAATAACGAACCATTTCTAACAAAACTTCCCCTTTCAATCGACCATTCCGACCTCGAAAAAATGATATTACTCCAGAATGATAATAACTTGTATCGTCTTTTTTTGGAATATCTACCATTGACATTCAGTCGCCGACATGGTGATCCAAGTCGCCCATGGAACTTGTTCAACATCAATGTGAAGGACGACCATGGCAATAAATTGCTTTCCTATGCCGGTAATTGGCGTGATATTTTCCAAAATTGGGAAGCACTATCGTTGTCATACCCGGGTTATATCAATGGGATTATTGCCAAATTCCTGAATGCAACAACTGCAGATGGTTACAATCCATATCGTGTTACTAGTGAGGGTATTGACTGGGAGGTGATTGAGCCTGATAACCCTTGGTCTAACATTGGGTATTGGGGCGACCATCAGATAATTTATCTGTTGAAATTGATGGAAGTTTCTCACAATCATTATCCCGAAAGTCTTATTTCTATATTAGACAAAGATATGTTTGCTTATGCTAACGTGCCTTATAGACTAAAAACTTACAATGAAATAGTGGCTGAACCCAAAAACTCAATACGTTTTGATGCAAAATTGCACGAATCCATCGAGAAATTGGAGAAAAATTATGGCGCAGATGCAAAGTTATTACTCAATGTAAATGATGATGTGATGTTGGTAACCTTTACTGAAAAAATGCTGTCTACATTGTTATCAAAACTCAGTAATTTTGTTCCCGAAGCAGGTATTTGGATGAATACCTTACGCCCCGAATGGAACGATGCCAACAATGCTTTAGTTGGTTCGGGTGCGTCAATGGTAACACTTTACTACATGCGTCGTTTTGTTGCTTTTACCCAAAATCTTTATAAAAATGCAAGTCTGGATAATTACTCTGTATCCGATGAAATGCGCAGTTTCTTTAGCGAATTGTACGGAACATTTATTGATTTTGAGAATCATATTCATAATGGCTTTGACAATTATCAACGCAGATTAATAGCCGATGAATTAGGAAAGGCAGGCGATGCCTATCGCACCAAAATCTACAGTGGATTTTCTGGCGCTAAACAATTTATCAATAAAAGTGAGTTGAATGATTTCTTTACTTTAACCTTGGCTTATATCGACCAATCCATCGTTGTTAATAAGCGTGCCGACAATTTGTATCATGCATATAATTTAGTGGCTTTTTCAGATAAACAAGTTACTGTTCGTCATCTTTATGAAATGCTGGAAGGACAAGTTGCAGTTTTAAGTTCTGGGAAACTCACTGCCAATGAAATACTTGATTTACTCAATGCATTGCGAGCCAGTAGTTTGTATCGTCCAGACCAAGAAAGTTATATACTTTATCCAAACAAACAACTTCCTTTGTTTTTGGATAAAAATGTTATTCCATCGGAGGATGTAAAACAAAATCAGCTCTTGATGAAATTAATAGAAATGGGAGAAACCAGCATTATTACACAAGACAAAAAAGGTCATTTTCATTTCAATGCCGATTTTAATAATGCTTCATTCCTAACTATTGCCTTGAATCGTTTAAAATTAAATTCAACTGTAAATGTTACAGATAAAGAACGGGCTGAAATAATGTCAGTTTATGAAAAAATATTTGATCATCAGTCCTTTACTGGTCGTTCTGGAACTTTCTATAAGTACGAAGGACTAGGATCTATCTATTGGCACATGGTTTCCAAATTGTTGTTGGCAGTAGGTGAATGCATAAAAAAAGCAACATCAGAACATGTTGATATAGAGATACTAAATCAGTTAAATGCGCATTATGCAGCCATTCAAAAAGGTATTGGTGCTCACAAATCTCCGGCCGATTATGGTTCCTTTCCTTTTGATCCTTACTCGCACACTCCAATAATGGCTGGTGTGCAGCAGCCAGGTATGACAGGTCAAGTGAAGGAAGACATCATCAGTCGTTTTTTTGAATTAGGGGTGCTAGTTGAGAATGGAATCATTACTATACAGCCTATTATGTTGAACAAAACTGAGTTTATTCAGCCAAACTCCCAATACTCCTCAGCGCATCTTTCTTTTACTTATTGCACCGTTCCTTTCATCTACTTTATCGATGGAAAAATCGGAATTGATGTTGTTTATAACAATGGGAAAACAGAATATAATGTTGATTATCAATTAAATGATTCGCAAAGTAAAGACGTATTTAAACGTAATGGAGAAATTAAAAAGATTATTGTGCATTTTAAATCTTTAAATTGAAATGATTATTTTTTGAATAAAGCCCTATATTATTTGAATGCAGGGCTTTTTCAATTTTATTTAAGCGTTAATTGCTATTGCTTATAAAGGGAATCGCAAATGTTCAATTTTTACTTGTAGCATTAAAGAAAAATTGTATCTTTGTCATCCTTAACTTTTGAAAAGAAATTTACACTTGAAAAACCTAGCCAAACAAATTGTTCTTTATCCTTTTTCTGTTCTATATGGAATAATAATCTGTTCTCGTAATTGGTTGTTTGATAGAAATATACTATCTATAACGAAATTCAACATCCCAATAATTTCCGTAGGAAATCTATCGATAGGAGGAACGGGAAAAACGCCGCACACCGAATTTATACTTTCGTTTTTACAGGATGATTGGAAGGTAGCACTTTTAAGCCGTGGCTATAAGCGTGAAACCAAAGGTTTTTTTCTTGCTGATGATAATGCAGATGCAGTGAAATTAGGTGATGAACCGTTTCAGATTTATCAAAAATTTCCAAGGGTAATAGTGGCTGTTGATGAAAAAAGGGTGCATGGTGTGAGAAAACTTCAAGAAATTGTTCCTGATTTGCAAGTAGTAGTTCTGGATGATGCTTTTCAGCATCGCTACATTCAACCTGGATTGTCTATTTTACTGACAGATTATAACCACTTGTATACACGCGACATGCTTTTGCCAGCTGGTAGACTGCGCGAAACGAAAAGTGGTAGTGTACGTGCCAATATAATTGTAGTTACAAAATGTCCTGCAAATTTGGAAAATATTGAATATCAAAGAGTTGAAAAGGAACTTAATTTAAACGGAAATCAAGACCTCTTTTTCTCCCGCTATGTTTACGATGAAATGATACCCGTATTTCCAGCCTTGGAAACGGAGAAATGTACTTACAACAACTTAAAAAATAATGATTTTACAGTATTACTGGTGGCCGGAATTGTTTATCCGCAATCCATTGTGGAACAATTGAAAAAATATACTAGCAAAGTAGAAACACTGTTTTATAATGACCACCATGTGTTCCTAATTCAAGATTTATTGTTGATAATGAGACGGTTTGACGAGATTGAATCGACTAATAAAATACTTCTGGTAACAGAAAAAGATGCGGCTCGGTTGGTGACACATCAGTTTTTCCCAGAACGATTAAAACCGTTTACTTATGCCTTGCCAATTAGAGTTCAAATATTAAATAATCAAGAAAATATATTTATCAAAAAGATACAAGACTATGTTGCAGAAAATACAAGAAACAGCTGATTTTCTTAAATCAAAAATGACTTCAAGTCCCAAAACAGGTATTATATTGGGTACTGGACTGGGTAATTTGGTGACTCAAATAACCGACAAAACTGAAATAACATACGAGTCAATCCCCAACTTTCCTGTTTCTACAGTGGAAGGTCACTGTGGAAAACTTATTTTCGGCAAACTTGGCGATGTAGAAGTACTGGCCATGCAAGGTCGATTTCATTACTACGAAGGGTATGATATGAAGGCAGTTACATTTCCGGTAAGAGTGATGAAAGCGTTGGGAATTGAGACTTTGCTGGTTTCAAACGCTTCGGGTGGCGTGCATCCTGACTTTGAAATTGGTGATTTGATGATTATTACCGACCACATCAATCTTTTTCCTGAACACCCATTGCGAGGAAAAAATACTCCCGAACTCGGAACTCGATTCCCCGACATGAGTGAAGCATATTCTAAAGAATTGATTGCCAAAGCCAAACGAATTGCTGCAAAAAATAACATCAAAGTAGTTGAAGGTGTGTATGTTGGCACTACAGGCCCTACTTTTGAAACGCCGGCAGAATACCGCTATTTCCGCGCTATTGGCGGGGATGCCATTGGTATGAGTACTGTTCCAGAAGTGATTGTTGCAAATCATGCGGGCATGAAATGTTTTGGAATTTCCATAATTACCGACCTTGGCGTTCCAGGAAAAATAGTAGAAGTGAGCCACGAAGAGGTTCAAATCATTGGCAACTCGGTACAACCGCTAATGACGTTGATAATGAAAGAATTGATTGCCTGATTTCTTCATCTTGAAGTATTAAATACCTGAATAAGCTCTTCCTACCTAAAAGTTTGAAGAGCTTTTTTTTATAGAATCTCTACCACTTTACGCAGACTCACATAGCAAACAAATCCCGAAGCTTGATAACCCATCTCGGTAATTAAATCCATATACCGCTTCACTTGCTGAACGTATTTTTTGCTTTCCTTGTCACCAAATTTATAGTCAACAATTGTTGCTAAATTACCATTAATAATCACACGGTCAGGGCGATATTGCTCGCCAGTAGGAGTGAGGATGGCTGTTTCGTTGAGGATCCGCACATCGGACGCAAACCAGTTCGATGTTTCAGGCAACTCCCAGAAATGCTGCATTTCTTCTTCTACCGTTTTACTTTCGGCTTCGCTAATTCTTCCACTCAGCAGCATTTCCATAATGGCTTTTGGTTGGTCGGATTTGTGGGTGATTTGGCGTAGAATATCGTGCATAATGATGCCGTAGTTCAGTTTACTATCCGTCAATTGTTGACTTTCCAACCAGTAATCTGCACTTTGGTGACGAATGCTGAGGCGGTCGGCGCTACTCACCGACGGATATAAACTCACTTTTTCGTTGATGTCTGAATTTGGCTGGTCTTTATAAACAGCTTTGGTAGGTTCGCCCAATTCAAATTCTTTTATTTCATCATTGTAAAAGTCTGTAAGCGGAATAATTTTTGTATCCAAACCGGGTGTACTTACCTGAAAACAAGTGGTGAGCAACGTTGATAACGAATTAATTTTATCCAGACCTTCCACTTCTTTCTTTGGAGCGGGCGCAAGGCAAATCAGCTCGTTGATAGCGCGTGTGAAAGCCACGTAAGCCACATTTAGGCTGTCGATAAACTGATGCATCTGTTCGTCGAAATAGCTTTCAGCAAAAATAGATTGACCGAGTTTGGAGCCATATTCAATGGGCAATAGAGGCAGTTCGTTGAAAGGTGCAACGGTTGGTTCACACCACAGAATATTGCGCATTCGGCTGTCTAAATCCCAATCGCAGAAAGGCATAATTACCACCTTGAAATCTAGTCCTTTCGATTTGTGAACGGTCATGATGCGCATTGCATTTTGATTGTCGGGCGTGGAAATACATTGCTTCTCGCCATTCTTTTTCCACCAGGTAAGAAAGCTGTTCAAATCTGCTGTTTTTCCTGTTGTGTATTTAAAAACCACATCCTGAAAAGCCTGAACAAATACCGCTTCGTTGTGCCATGTTCCCACACCAAACAGTGAAATGATTTGTTCCACCATATCAAATAGTGAACTGTTTTTCAATGAATGAAGCTGGTTATTTTCTTCAAACGTAAATAATGGCGAAAGACTGTTTTCAACTCTTTCGGAAGTAGTAAAACAGGCATTCAGCGCTTCATTTTCGGATTTACTTTGTTTGCCACGAGCGTATTCGTAATTCACAATGGTTTGCTGAATACTGTCGGATGGGTTTACGAACAGTTGCAGAATGCCCAGCACGAAACGCACGGAAGCAGCTGCACCAATCAGCAATCCTTCATTTCCCATAATGTCGTAACAATATTCGGCCTTGGCTTCCGGAGTAGTTTTATAGTTCAATAATCGATGAATTACCTGCTGTTCTTCTTCGTTTTTACGCACCAAAATAGCTATGTCGCCGGGACGATAACCTTGGTCTTGAAGGTTTTCCAGTATCGTGGGCAATCGTTTCAAACTTTCTGCTTTCCAACCCTCCTCGTTTTCGTCACGAGGAATAAAAGTGACTTGTACCCTGCCGGTAGCAGCTCTGGGAGAAGTCAACTGATGAATATTGGAGTAAGCATGTTCAATTTTATGGGTCAATGTTTCCAATTCGGGATAAACGGGAAGCACGGCTTTAAGGTTTTCGTTCAGTTTGCTTTGCAATAATTGCGCAGCGCGAAAGAAAAATGAGTTGTTGAAATCGATAATATTTTTGTCGCTACGCCAGTTGGTTTCCAGGTTTTCTTCATGCATTTGTTCTGGGCGAAAATCTGTCAGGATTTTTTCATCTAGAAGCTTCCAATCTGAATTTCGCCAACGATAAATACTTTGTTTCACATCGCCCACCACCAAATTGAATTTTCCTGCCGCCAAGCTATTTGCAACTAACGGATAAAAGTTTTTCCATTGCAAAGTGGAGGTGTCCTGAAATTCATCAATCATGAAATGATTAATCTGAATTCCCGTTTTTTCATACACAAAGGGTGCATCGCTGTTGTCAATAATCTTGTTGAGCAACAAGTTGGTATCCGAAATAAGCATGGTGTTTTGCTCATCGGTCAACTTTTTTATTTGTACCGCCAAATCAGAAAGAATGCCCAGCGTATTGATGTGTTTTATGACCAATAACGCAGAATTGTAGGTGATAATTTCAATTTGAAGTATCTCTGTCAGTTGAATGAGGTGTTTCTGAAGTCCACCATAATACGCACTTTCGATGGCAGAAATAACATCTTTTGGAGTGGTTTTGGTGTAACAATTGGCCACATCATTTGCCAAAGCCAGAAAAGTGGCACTTGCATCTACGCCACCATTTTGCAGCTTTTCCAGGGTTTTCATTGCCGACCGTGAACCACCTTTAAACTGTTCTGTGGTGAGTCCGTTCAACACAATTACCCTCAACGCTTCGGTGGCAGTCTGCTTTACCTTTGCTTCAAAATCTGTTTTAATCTGTCGCAGACTTTTACGATAATTGGTTAAAAACTCTTTTTCGTGAAGTTTTCTATTGGTATCTTCTGCTTTGTGCTGGTAACTTTCCTTGAAAACCTCCCGCCCCAAATCCATAATGCTTCCACGCACATTCCAGTTTTCGGACTGCTCTATTCGTTCTTCGGCAAACTGAGTGAGCCATTGCAGCAACTGTTTATTATCAGGCTTGGACAAATCCATAAACATGTTATCGACGGATTGTTCCAACGTTGAACTTGTATCCAACTCCAAATTATAACCGCCATGCACGCCAATATCGCGGGCAAATGACCGAATGACTTGCTGAAAAAACTTATCGATTGTACTTATAGAGAACGAAGAATAATCGTGCAATATGGTGGTGAGAATGTGCTTGGCCTGTTCATTTACGCTTATTTCGTCCAAGTGAAATTCTTTCATTAATCCAGCTCGATAATCGGATTTTTCACCTTGCGCCAATGCATGCAATTCCTTCAGGATGCGTGATTTCATTTCGTCGGTGGCTTTGTTGGTAAACGTTACCGCCAAAATTCGACGATGCGCCCGTTCCGTTTTGGGTTGGAACAGTAAATGTATATAATCTTGCGTAAGTCGGTAAGTTTTGCCGGAACCGGCAGAGGCGCGATAAATGTTGAGCATGGGATTATATCAAGTTGAATTGAATAGGAATTCTAAAAAACAGCCGAAACTATTTTGCTTCGGCTATCGTACTATGGTTTGAAATTATGCTCTGAATATACACGTTACCATGTCGGTCAAGATTATAAATAATGTACCAATTGGTTTGTTTGCTCCGTCTATACGTGTGAACTTTTTCTCCATATCGTTTGTGAAGGCTATATTGCGTATTAAAATGGAAAGATTTTGAGTCAAGATTATCGCAAATTTCCAGAATATTATTATGATAGGAAACAACATGATTATACTCAAGTTTATGTTTAGACCATGTAAGTAGTCCATTAAAAATACGTTTTAAGTCTTGCTTGGCAATTTTACTGTAAAATACCATGATTCCTGCATATTTCATCTAAATCCTTCCTCGATTCAACCCTAAACTCTTCAGATGTCATATATCCTTCAGGGGTTTCACCTGTTACTGCTGGATTTTCAAACTCAATACCTTTGTGATAACGGCGCAAATCGTTCAATATTTTCTTTCCGTTTCGGGTAGTATCGTCAATTTTTACTGTGTGTATCATAATTTTTGGTTTTTGTATTTACGATGCAAATATACTCACTTCATTTCGAATTAATACTATAAGTTTCGGCAAATTAGCAAGTTGTTTTTAATGAATTATAGCAAGGTCAACTTCTATTTCTTGGTTTTCTTTTCAATACTAATTAAGCTAATCCCTTTTTTCCCTACCTTTGCAACAATTAAAGTTCATTTGAGATGTTCTTGTTTAAAAGTTAGATAATGGAGTTTGGAATTTTAATATTAGGAGTTTTAGCAGGTATATTGTCAGGTTTGTTTGGCATTGGTGGAGGTATTATTATGGTACCCACACTTATCGCTGTTTTTGGATTGGATATGCTCAATGCCAATGCCACTTCTCTGGCAGCCATGTTATTGCCTGTAGGATTATTCGGTGTAATTACTTATTATAAAGCTGGATATATCAATGTGCGCAATGCACTTTGGATTTCCCTGGGATTGCTCATGGGTTCATTTTTTGGTGCCGAATTGGCCGTTTCGGTGGATGTGAAGGTGCTGTCGAAACTATATGCAGCTTTTTTACTTTACATTGCACTCGGTTATTTGAATATTTCAGCTTTGTTTCGCAAAAATAAAACTCCCATAATAGACTCGGTTGTTACTAATGAAAACATAAAATACTCCTTCTGGATTTTTATTTTAGTCGGGATTTTAGCTGGAGTAATTGCTGGCTTGTTTGGCAAAGGTGGCGGATTGGTCATTGTGCCAGTGCTCATCAAATTCTTCAAATATGATGCAAAATCTGCCGCTGCCACCTCATTGGCAGCATTGCAATTGCCAGTAGGTTTGCCCAGTGTAATTGTTTATGCCCAGGCAGGTTATCTCAACTGGCTTTGGGCTGGATTAATGGCTTTGGGAATTGTGGTAGGTGTATTTTTTGGAACCAAATTAGCTCTAAAACTACCAGCTGCAATGTTCAAGAAAGTATATGCTTTCTTTTTGCTTGGCGTGGCAGTTTTTATGGTATATAAGTATATTTAAAACAAACAACCTCTTTTTGTGAAGTATATAAGAATAAAACCACAATAGGAACAATAGAGAATTTATAATTAAGACAATTAGCTTGTTAAAGAGTTATTTTTATTGTTCCCATTGTGGTTTTTAACCTCTTTTTTTATTCTAATTCTATTGCATTCTTTCCAACCTTGCAGCGTCTAACCGAAGCAATATGAACAGCATTATGGTGAAACCCCAAAGCGAGGAGCCTCCGTAGCTGAAAAATGGCAGCGGAATGCCAATCACAGGCATAATTCCCAGCACCATTCCAATGTTTATGGTAAGGTGAAAAAAGAAAATACTGGCTACGCAATAGGCATAAATGCGGCTAAATGCTTCCCGCTGTCGTTCGGCAATGCGCAGTAATCGCATCAGCAGAAGCCAGTAGGTAAACAATACCAAAGTGGAACCCCAGAAACCGTGTTCTTCGCCAACGGTGCAAAAAATAAAGTCGGTGTCCTGTTCTGGCACATATTTGAGCTTGGTTTGTGTGCCGTTCAGGAAGCCTTTTCCCCAAAAACCGCCTGAACCGATGGCAATTTTCGACTGGTTTACATTGTAACCAGCACCCAACGGAGCGTCATCCATGTTCAACAGTACTTTGATACGCACTTGTTGATGCGGCTCCAGGACGTTTTCGAACAAATAATAGGATGAAAAACTGAAAAGTACTGAACCTATTGATATTAAAACCACAAACCAGTATCTTTTGTAATGGCTTATTATTTCAATCACAATCCAGAATATACAAGTCGCAATCACAGTGAAAATGGCTACGTAATCATAATTTATTCTAAACCAAATGTTCAAAATATATGATATTGCACTTATTCCAATTGCTCCAATAATCAATATCGCCGCCTCTTTTCTGTGTTTTGTGATAAAAAATGCATATATGAATTGTGCTACAAGTATGATTCCCATCGCCAATACAATCCCTAAACTTCCGCGGTCAATTTGTATAGGAACAATGCTGAATTTTATAACCACTACGAATAACAATATTGCAAAAGTACCAATCAACAGCACAATTCCATTCATTCCCTCGCGGTATAGCATCAGCAGAAAGGCAACAAATACCAATGCCGAACCCGTTTCATTTTGAAGAATAATACAGGCAAATGGCAGAAAAATAATCATTCCCAACGGAATAAGATCTTTCCAGTTTTTTAGCTTGTAATTATAAGAACTCATAAACTTGGAAAGTGCCAATGCTGTAGCCATTTTGGCCAATTCGGCAGGCTGAAAACTAACTGGGCCGATGACCAACCACGACCGGGAACCTTTGATGTCGTGTGCAACAAAAATCGTTAGGATTAGCAGCAGAATTGCTCCCCCATAAATTACGTAGCTGAAGAAACTGTACATTTTGGAATCAATGAGCAGCAGCACACCGCCGATAGCAAACGCGGTCAATATCCAAACAAACTGCTTTCCGGCACGCTGACTGAAATCGAAAATACTCGCTTGGTCAAAGTCGTAGCTTGCTCCGTAGATGCTCACCCAACCCATAAAGACAAGCGCAACGTATATTGAAATCGTTGTCCAGTCTATTGCATATTTTATACTAACGTTCTTGGACATTGCTGTTGGTTACCATGTTACTAACTTTTTCCTGTAATTCTGTTCTTTCAATTTTCCCCTTGAGGTATTGTTCCACCAACAAACTGAAAATTGGCGCTGCAAACATAGACCCAAACCCAGCATTCTCAACCACTACCGCTATGGCAATTTTGGGGTTTACACGTGGGGCAAAACCCACAAAAATGGAGTGCGGTTTTCCGTGACTATTATCGGCTGTTCCTGTCTTTCCACACATTTCAATCCCTTCTAATTTTGAAGCGGTGGCAGTTCCCGATGTGAATACACGCGCCATTCCTTCGTACACAACTGGATAATACTGTTTATCCACCTTTATTATATGCTTGTGATTTTTCATTGAATCGCATCGGTTAAGATGCGGCGTAATGTAATATCCCTGGTTGGCAATTCCCGCCATTGCATTACAAAGTTGCAGCGGTGTTACCAGCACTTCGCCCTGCCCGATAGCGATGGAACGAATGGTAATGGCGCGATAACCAGTAATGCTCTTATATACTTTGTTGTAGTATTTCTGCGTTGGAATATATCCTCTCGATTGTTCGTAAATATCGCTTTCAGTATATTTCTCACCAAATCCAAAACTTTTCATTCTTTCCACCCAATCATCATAATTTCGTCTGAAGTTAACGTTCTTTTCTCCATACCCATCTTTTTCAACGGTCACTTTGAATGCGTTCCAAAAATATGGATTACAGCTTTGTTCAATGGCACTCAGCAATCCTACCGGAGAGCCATGATGGTGTGTACATTTAATGGGCGAGGAGGAAGGCCCATTGCAAGCAAACATGGTGCTTTCATCAATACCACCCATTTGTTGCAAAACCAATGCTTGAACTGGTTTGAATGATGATCCTGGCGAATATTGCGCTTGTGTGGCACGGTTCAATAATGGTTTTAACGGGTCTCTCACCAAGTTCATGTAGTTTTTGGAGCGTTGACGACCCACCAAAAGTGTAGGATTGAAAGTTGGACTGGAAACCATGGCCAAAATTTCTCCTGTGGAAGGTTCGATGGCCACAATACTGCCCATTTTTCCTTTGAAAAGTATTTCTCCCAATATCTGTAATTTAGCATCAATGGTGAGCGTTAGATTCTTACCCGCTTTTGGTGCTATGTCTTTTTTGCCGTTCTCATATTTCCCCTTTATTCTTCCTTTGGCGTCACGCAGCAAAATCTCCACGCCTTTTTCTCCACGCAATTGAGTTTCGTAGGTTTTTTCAATGCCATCACGCCCAGCATAATCGCCTTGTTTGTAATAATTGTCAGCTTCAATTTTAGTGGCCGACACTTCACCAATACTTCCAAATAAGTGCGCTCCAATTGGATATGCATATTCACGCAAAGTTCTGTTTTGAATGTAAAATCCTGGAAATTTGTACATCGATTGCTGGATGGTAGCTACATCGGCACTTGTCAGTTGCGACATGAAAAGTTGTGGTGTATACGACGAATATCCCTGGTTTTTTCTACGGTCTTTTATATCAGCAAGCCGATTAATCAAGTAGCTTTTATCAATATCCAATGCTCTACAAAAAGCCATTGTGTCTAAACCACGGATTTCTCGCATGATAAGAGCAATGTCATAAGCAGGTTTATTATAGACTAATAGCGTATGGTTGCGGTCATAAATTAAGCCTCGCGGTGGGAATTGCGTTTTCTTCAAAAAAGCGTTACTTTCAGCACCTTCTTTGTATCTCGATTCAATAATTTGGATTGAAAATAATCGCAAAACGTACATAACTATTACAGCCGTCATGATGATGGCAATGACGGTTTTTCTGTTTTGTAACGTATCGTTAATCATTCGTTATTTGGTATTTAGCGATTGTATACCTAAAATCATCATTATTGTCAGCACTGAACTGAGTATGATTTTCAAAGACATAATCCAGAAATTGGAGAAGGAGAATGCTTCCAAAAAGAACAAAGTAGCATGGTGAATTATCACCAAAGTAACCACGTATTTTACGTAGGCACTCACCCCGAATGTGTGGAATGAAGGCGTGGGATTGTTTCCCTCTTCAATGGCAGTAAACAATTTGATAATACCAGTTCGTAAAAAGGCAACCATTACGGCTGCAAATGCATGCATTCCCATGGTGTTGGAAAAAGCATCAATTGTTAGTCCCAATACGAAAGCCAATAATAGCACAAACCAGCGAGGAGTCTGAAATGGAAGAGAAAGAATGAATAAAATGTAGATGTAGGGATTGATATACCCAAGAAATTGGATATTATTCAGCACCAGCACTTGAACCAGCACCAATAAAACAAAGCGGATGATATTTTGAAGTACGATAAGCATTTTTTTCAGTTATCAGTTATCAGTAAACAGTTATCAGTTAGTAATCAGTTTAGAATTGATATTCAGTTTTTTAAGTTGTAATAATTATTTTTTTATTGACTGCTAACTGTTTACTGTTAACTGACAGCTGTAATTATTCTTCTGTTGTTTTTTCAATGTCCTTTTGTTCCTTATAATTCAGATAATCAATCACTTTAACGTGTGAAAGCGTGCGGAAGTTTACGGCTAATTTTACTTTGATATTGAAATAAGCATCACTTTCCTTGATTTTAAAGTCTTCGATGATTCCTACCGGAATTCCTTCGGGGAATGTGCTAGTTAAGCCGCTGGAAACTAGTGTGTCACCCAAAGCCAATTCTACGTGACGGGCAATGTCGGTTAAGTTGGCATAGCGGTAATCCTCACCCGACCAAACCAACGGGCCAGTGTAATGACTCCGTTTGAATTTACAACTGATTTGTATTTTTGGATTCAGAATAGGAATTACCACCGAAAATCTTTTAGAAACAGTTTTCACTATTCCCACCACGCCTTCGTCGCTCACCACGCCCATATCTACCTTTATGCCGTCAATTGCACCTTTGTTCAGTGTGATGTAATTCTGTATTTTGTTGGTGGAACTATTGATTACTTTGGCCGAAATAAACTCATATTCCATTTCGGGTGGAATAAGAAAATGAACCGAGTCGGACGCTTCGGGTTGAAGTGTCGACATTTTATTCTGTAGCTTGATAATCTGATTTTTAAGTGCCGTGTTTTCTTGCGAGAGATTGTCGTTGGCAGCACTTAATTTGAAGAATTCTATCACCGAATTATTCCAACCGTATAAGGTTGAAACCAATGTATTGCTGGATGATAGAAATATACTTTTTTGATAGTCCTGATTTTTCACAATCAAGGTTAAGCATGTTATTTCCAAAAATAGAAATAAAAACACCACACTATATTGTATCAAAAAACTAATGAGATTCTTCATGTTGGATGTAAACTGTGCGGAGGGAAATTATAATTAATAATTGGCAATTAATAATTAATAATTATGAGAAAGATATATATTTGGTTTTTGGCAAATACGAAGTGCATTTGCCAAAAACCAAAAGTGTTTTTATCTAATTAAGAAAGAGAATTTATCTACATTTTTCAATGCAATACCAGTTCCACGAGCTACTGCACGCAATGGATCTTCGGCGATATGAAATTGGATGTTCAGCTTGTCAGTCAATCGTTTATCAAGTCCGCGAAGCAATGCTCCACCACCAGCCAAATAAATTCCGCCCATTACAATGTCGGCATACAATTCAGGAGGAGTTTGTTCCAAAGCACTCAAGATGGCCGATTCAATTTTAGAAATTGATTTCTCCAAACAATGTGCAATTTCTTGGTAAGAAACCGGCACTTGCATTGGCAAAGCAGTCATACGGTTTGGCCCGTGAACAATAAAATCTTCGGGAGCATCCTCCAAATCGGTCAATGCAGCACCTACGTTGATTTTGATTAATTCAGCCGTACGTTCACCCACTTTAATGTTGTGCATGCGTCCCATGTATTCCACGATGTCTAGTGTCAAGTCATCACCAGCAATACGAATAGATTTGTTGGAAACAATGCCACCCAGCGAAATAACAGCAATTTCGGTAGTTCCACCGCCGATATCAACAATCATACATCCGTTCGGAGCTTCCACGTCAATACCGATACCGATAGCAGCTGCCATTGGTTCGTAAATCATGTACACTTCACGTCCGCCAGCATGTTCCGACGAGTCACGTACCGCACGAATTTCCACCTCGGTGCTTCCCGAAGGAATACAAACCACCATTTTGAGTGACGGCGAGAACAGACGATTTTTTGTAGGAATCATCTTGATTAACCCACGAATAAGCAACTCGGCAGCGTAGAAATCAGCAATTACACCGTCGCGCAAAGGGCGTACGGTACGAATTCCTTCGTTCTCTTTTCCTACCATTTGGCGTGCTTTTTCGCCAATTGCAATCAGTTTGTCGGTGCGTTTGTCCAGAGCTACCACTGAAGGTTCGTCCACTACAATTTTATCATTGTGAATGATAATGGTGTTAGCAGTACCAAGGTCGATTGCTATTTCTTGCGTAAATGAAAATAGTCCCATTTTCTTTCTTTATTTCAAGTTTTGTTTTTTTTAATGTCTAATGACTCAGGTCTAATGACACAAGTCTTACCTAATAATGCCGTAGGCAATTTTTTTTTAATTCAAAAATGTAAATTATCTAAGAATCTACTCTACTATTTTGTCTTTTATGTTGTAAAGTTCTGCTTTTCAAAGTAGCATCAACAATTCTTTTTTTTCTCCCTGTAGCTTTATAATATGCAATTATATTGCTTATTTCTTCCCTGTCTTTTTTGGTTAATGGTTTTGGGTCAACAAAGAAGTCTATTCCTTCAGGTTCATTAATGTATCCCATAATATCTAGATTATAAAGTA
>Ga0194037_1000605_pt1 | contig 27553 bp, 21 predicted proteins | sample JunL306m_MetaG_FD_148653 | JGI IMG/M metagenome (GOLD analysis project Ga0194037, IMG submission 148653) | Anoxic zone freshwater microbial communities from boreal shield lake in IISD Experimental Lakes Area, Ontario, Canada - Jun2016-L304-6m | ecosystem: Environmental > Aquatic > Freshwater >...
TTTTTGTTTCCTCATATTTCCATTGAATAGGGCCTTCGCTGTAAAACAATAAATAATCTTTTTCATCAAATTGATTGTCGCCCCCATCATTTACTTGAATGGAATTTTCGACCAGCCCTGTCAAAGGATTGGCTACTACTTTATCATTAAGATTAGACAAATTATAATTAAACAATTGTGCCTGACTAGAAGGAAAAGGCAAACTAAATCCCATGGCTTTTAGCTGGGTACCACTGAGCTGATAAATTCCTTGTTTGGCTACCGCAATTTTGACCCATTTTCCATTGAATAATGGGGAGTTTTGCCCATTAACACAGAAGGGTAAAAACACGATACTAAAAAAATAGAGGAGCGAGCGCCTTATCATACACTAAAATTAGGGTTTTACTAACATAAGAATATAATTACAAGTGAATAAATGATTAAAAAACAAGCTATATTCGCACTATCACTTAACCCCATTTTTGTATAAATAATTACTATGCATTTTATAAATAGTATTTTACTGTTTTTTGCGCTACTGTTAGTAGGGCCAGCTTTATTGTCTACTTCCCATCAGAAAGCAACAAATTTTATTAGAGTGGAGGCGAAAACCACTGACCCATATGCCGAAACAGTGTTGATTCGTGGGGGTACTTTTGCCATGGGCATGAACCAAGAAAACGTCATGGGCGATTGGAACAATAACTTAAGAAGAGTGACCGTGAGTTCTTTTAGAATAGATCAATTTGAAGTTAGCAATAAGAAATACCGCAGTTATATTCATTGGTTAGAAAAAATATTTATTCCAATTGGTAGAGACTCCATTGTGCGTGCTGCATTACCAGACACTACGGTTTGGAAAACAGATTTATCCTACAACGACCCCATGGTAGAAGGTTATTTTAGATCCTCCGTATTCAATGAATATCCTGTGGTGGGTGTTACCTGGGAGCAAGCCAATGATTATTGCAGATGGAAAACAGACCGCTCCAATGAACAAACTTTATTAAAATACAATTTGATCGATCCCAAAAAACCCTATGTAGGAAAAATGGGCATCATCAATGAATTATCAGATGCCTCCAATGCAAAAGGGGTTACATCCACCTCCAGTGCTACTGGATTCAATAGATCAAAAAATATTGATGATTATGTAATGATTCCTGATTTTAGATTACCCACAGAAGCAGAATGGGAATATGCAGCAAAAGTATCTAGCGGAAAAAATTACATCTCTAATTTTAATCTTCCAAAATCAGGAAGTAATTCAAAACATCCCAATGCAAGTGTGGTGACCTCTGATAGTCCTTATCCTTGGAGCTCCAATGGCAACGATGGTTTAAGAAATGCAACCACTAGTAAAAAGAAAGGATCTAAAGGAATGTTCTTAGCCAATTTTAAAAATGGAAGTGGTGATTATATGGGTATGGTGGGTTATTCCAATGATGGTGCTGGCTTCCCTTCTAAAGTAAATAGTTTTTTACAAAATCAAATTGGTTTGTATAATATTAGTGGCAATGTGAATGAGTGGGTGGCCGATTTGTATCGACCAATGAACTCCGTTGATATGGACGATTTTAATCCCTACAGACGCAACAACAGTTTAGATGGAGATGACAATAATACTTCAAGTTATGAATCTGGTACCAATACTTTAATTTCTAATAAATCTAGAGTTTACAAAGGTGGAAGTTGGAAAGACCGCCCCTATTGGTTAAACCCAGGCACCAGAAGATTTTTAGACCAAGATAAATCAAACAACACCATTGGATTTAGATGTGCTGTATCTGCCTTTGGTATTGACACGCCTGCTGCATCAGAAGAAAAAAAGCATTGGTGGAATCCATTTAACTTATTTAAATAATAAGTGGAATGAAACTACGCATTGGCTCAGGTATCGATTTTCATCAATTGGTTATTGGCCGAGACTTATGGATTGGGGGAATTAAAATTCCACATACCAAGGGTGCTTTAGGACATAGCGATGCTGATGTTTTATTACATGCAATTTGCGATGCCTTATTAGGTGCTTTAAGTTTAGGGGATATCGGTACCCATTTCCCAGATACAGATGCGGCTTACAAAAATATTGACAGTAAAATTTTACTGCAAAAAACATACGAACTCATTACTGCCCAAGGCTATCAAATTGTAAACATAGATGCTACATTGTGTTTAGAAGCACCGAAAATAAAACCTTATGTGCTGGCCATGCAAGAATGCATAGCAGGTATTTTACAAATAGGAAATAAAGATGTTTCTATCAAGGCAACCACTACTGAAACCATGGGCTTCACTGGAAGAGGAGAAGGTTTAGTTGCCCTGGCCACTTGTTTGTTAAGTTCGTCAAATAGTTAAAACTGCTACCTTATGAAGCAGCTTGATTCCATTTCTTCTTTATACGAAATTTTTCAGTTGCACCCAAAAGTGCAAACCGATACCAGAAAATTGCAGAAAGGTGATTTATATTTTGCATTGAAAGGACCCAATTTCAATGGCAATGAATTTGCCATCAAGGCATTGGAAATGGGCGCTGCTTATTGTATTGTAGATGAACCCATTCAAGCCAATGCTGAATTACATAAAAGAATTATTTTAGTGGAAGATGTCTTGACTAGTTTACAAGCATTGGCCAAATACCATCGCGAACAATTTACCATTCCATTTATTGCCATTACTGGCAGCAATGGAAAAACCACTACCAAGGAATTAGTAGCTTCCGTATTAAGTAGTCATTACAAAACCTATACTACACAAGGAAATTTAAACAACCATATTGGCGTACCGCTTACTTTATTAAATATTAAAAAAGACGCGCAATATGCCATCATCGAAATGGGTGCCAATCATTTGCATGAAATAGAAAGTTATTGCAGTTATACTTTACCCACCCATGGATTGATCAATAATTGTGGTAAGGCCCATTTAGAAGGCTTTGGTGGAGAAGAAGGCGTAAAAAAAGGCAAGGGAGAATTGTTTAATTATTTAAAACAAAATCATGGCATTGCTTTTATCAATAGCGATTTAGACTATTTAGTGGAGATGAGTAAGGGCATTGTAAACATCATCAGTTATGGAATATCGACTGGTCAATTACAAGGAAAAGAAGCTAAGCAAGATGGTGGCTTATTAAAAGTAAACATTACGAAAACAACGGATAGCCATTTACAAAATAAAACCATACAAACACAATTGGTAGGGGCCTATAATTTACCCAATGTACTGGCCGCCATAAGTATTGGATTAGCATTTGAAGTGCCCGCAGAAAAAATAATTGCTGCGATAGAAAATTATGCCCCCAGCAATAGCAGGTCTCAATTAATTAGTTGGAAACAGAACCAAGTAATATTAGATGCCTACAATGCCAATCCAAGTAGTATGAAAGTAGCCGTTGAAAATTTTGCGCGTATAGAAACCAAATCAAAAATTTTATGTTTGGGTGGCATGAGAGAATTAGGTACAAGCAGCCTGCAAGAACATCAAGCCTTAATTGAAATTATCAAGGCCCATAGTTTTGAACAAGTAGTGTTGGTAGGCAAAGAATTTGAAAATTGCAAACATTCATTTAACTATTTTGAAACTACACAGGCTGCCAAGGCCTGGTTGGATCAACAAAATTATACTGCCCATTATTTTTTAATCAAGGGGTCACGGGGCATTCAGATGGAAAAGCTAATTGCAGCAGAATAGCATTTATTTGATACCTTTGCACCATGGCAACTAACTATTTGTGGAGTACAGTCACTAATCGATGTCCAAGGTGCAGAGAAGGTAAATTATTCACCTCCAGCAATCCTTACAATTTATCTGCAATTACTAAGATGAATGAATATTGTCCTGTTTGCGGACAACCTACAGAAATTGAATTGGGCTTTTATTATGGTACAGGTTATGTGAGTTATGCCTTAACCGTGGCCTATTTTGTATCCACTTTTGTGGCTTGGAAGGTATTGATAGGTATGACCTTTGGCTTGGAAGACAACCGAATATTTTATTGGATGGGCACGGCCATATTGCTATTGTTATTTATACAACCTTTAATTATGCGTTTATCCAGATCTATTTGGTTGGGCTGGTTTGTTTCCTACAATAAGCACTGGAAAAACGAGCCATTGGAATACAATGAGCGCATGGATCATAACAGAAAAGAGCTATAATCTCACTCAAAATCAAGTATTTATTTTAACTTCGCTGCCCCAATAGAGAGGTGTCCGAGTGGTTTAAGGAGCACGCTTGGAAAGCGTGTATACGGCAACGTATCGGGGGTTCGAATCCCTTCCTCTCTGCAAAATAGAAATAAATTAAAACGTCCCGAAAATTCGGGACGTTTTTTGTAGTAGGTAACAAGAGATGAAACTTGTTTCAATCTCGCAGTTAGCTGCTACAAAACTATGGGCTTCAAAAAAGCCCATAGTTTAATTTATTTCATTTTCATACCCCCCCCCCGGGATGCCGACGAACGAAGTGAAGTCGGCATCCGAGAATCCTTCGCTCATCCATTTTCAATATCATTATTTGAAAAGATGCCGAAGCAAAGCAACGGCATCCAAAATGCTTAATACCTATATACAATCAACTTAGAAATACCTAGTTTAAAACTAACAAACTGATCATTGCCTATTTTGGCTGGCGTATAATTTGCACGTAAAGTTTTCTCTACTTCCTCATTGCCAAAATGATCTATGACATCAGAACTGGTAAACCTGTAATCGATCTCACCAAAGAACCGAAGGTTTTGATTGTAATTGTATTGTACACCAACATGAATAGGTATGGTAGCAATAGGAATAAACTGGTCCACTAATTTAATGTAATCGTAAAAATATTTTTTAAAATTATTTTCATCCTTAGGTACATTTAAGATATAGCCCATGCCAATACCTACATAAGGATTGTATTTTACTTTGTGAAAACTATAAGGGTGATTCTCATAAAAAAAATACTCCATCCCAAAACTTATTTCATGAAAAGTTCTAAAGAACTGAAAACCTCTATCGAAGATTTCTTTATTGCTAGACAACAAATCATCTGCGCCCAAAGGAATGTATTCATAGTTCATACGCAAGGTAAACTGCTGGGTTAAATTTTTTCTATAAAAGATACCAAAATTGCTTCTAAAATTATTTACGCCAGTACCAATTTGCCCAAAATAGCTGGTACTACCAATATGAGCGCCCCATTCCCCTCTGTAATCCAATAGGCTTAGGTTTTGCGCAAAAACAAAACAAGGTAGCATTAAAAATAAAATAGGTATTATTCGCTTTTTAATCATTCCAATTACCGTATTTCTTTAAATGTATTTATTATTAGTTTTTCCTACAAACCAAACACTCCCATTGCATTTTCTGTAGTTAGCTCCGCTACTTCATGCAGTGGTATATTTTTAAGCTCTGACAATTTCATGGCCACTTGGATCATATAAGCAGGCTCATTGGATTTGCCACGATAAGGTACAGGCGATAAATAAGGCGCATCGGTCTCCAACACCAACCACTGCATAGGAATGTCTTTTATAGCTTCTGCTACGCCTGCATTTTTATAGGTAAGCACCCCGCCTAAACCTAAATGAAAGCCCATGGCAATAATTTGTTCGGCCGATTCTTTACTACCACTAAAGCAATGAAAAATGCCACGCAATCCTTTTTTAGCAAAAGGCTTGACTGCTTCAATGGTTTCTCCCATCGCATTGCGTGTATGAATCACGATGGGTAAATGATAATCCAAAGCCCAGCTCATTTGTTTTTCAAAAGCATGCATTTGTTGAGCAGTAAATGTTTTGTCCCAATAAAAATCCAACCCTATCTCCCCAATGGCAATAAATTTTCTTTTTGCTAATTGTGCTTTCACCATCGCCAATTCTTCCTCGACATTTTCTTTTACCGAACAGGGATGCAAACCCATCATGGCCATACAATTTTTTGGATAGGCTGCTTCCACTTCAAGCATGGCTTTCAAACTTGCACTATCCACAGCAGGCATTAAAATAGTATCAATACCAGTATCAAAAGCATTTTTGAGCACCCCTGTTAAATTGTCTTTAATAGGATCTGAGTAGAGATGAGCATGGGTGTCTATAAAACGCATAAAGGCTAAATCTTAGTTTAATCCCTACAAAAAAAAGCTATTTTTCACGTTTTACATAATAATACCTACAATAAGTCGTTTAAGCTATGTAGACAACAATGGTCTTATTAGTACAGACATTCAACTTTGTTTTTTATAGGGTACGGATTATACCGGCTGAGGTTTCTACCTTGGCCTTTTTTTTGTCCAAAAGCCATTCCCTTTAACTTAATCTATGGCTTCAAAACGATAGCCCAAATTGGAAAAATAGGCCAATACTTGGGGCAGGGCTACTTCCAATCTTTCCCAAGCCTTGGCACTGTCATGAAAAACCACAATGGAACCTGGGCCAGCATTTTTGATTACATTTTTTGCGCATTGTTTCCCATTTAAATGCAAATCAAAATCGCCACTCAACACATCCCACATCATAATTTGTTGCGGCAAAGTTTTATCTGCTTTTATTTTTCTTAATTGCGCTGCACTGATTCTTCCATAGGGCGGACGAAATAAATTGGAAGTAATTAAAGTACTTGCGCTTATAATATTTTCGATATAAATTGGCGTAGCTGTTTTCCATCCATTTAAATGATCATAGGTATGATTACCCACTGCATGCCCCTGCTGGATAATAGATTCATAAATATTGGCATAGGAAAGCACATTTTTACCAATACAAAAAAAACTAGCCTTGGCATTGTATTTTTTTAATTGTTCCAACACAAAGGGCGTTGCTGTTGGATGCGGACCATCATCAAAACTTAAATAAATTACCTTTTCATTTGCGGGCATTTTCCAGGTACAACCAGGATATAAAGCCCTCAACCAAAAAGGTGTTTTTACTAAATACATACCCAAAGATAAATAGTTCTTTTGCCCATTTGAATATTATCTTTGTGTAAATAATAAAACGTATGGATTCAAAGGTTAGAGTAAGGTTTGCACCCTCCCCTACAGGCGGTTTACACTTAGGTGGAGTAAGAACTGTTTTATTTAATTATTTATTCGCCAAACATCATGGCGGGGACTTTATTTTAAGAATAGAAGACACCGATCAAACCCGTTTTGTAGCAGGTGCCGAACAATACATTATTGACACTTTAAATTGGTGTGGACTTACCCCAGACGAAAGCCCTTTGCATGGTGGCGCTTATGGCCCCTACAGACAAAGTGAGCGCAAGGCTATTTATGCCCAATATGCACAAAGCTTAATTGAAAAAGGTTTTGCGTATTATGCTTTTGATACCCCTGAAGATTTAGAGGCAAAAAGAAAAGAAATTCCCAATTTTCAATACAGCCGTGCTCATAGAATGGAAATGAAAAACTCCATTTCGTTGTCTGAAACCGAAGTGGCTGAATTATTGAAAAAAGGAACACCGCATGTGGTACGTATTAAAGTACCCGATGAGGAAGAAGTGGTTTTTACAGATATGATAAGAGGTGAAGTTCGTTTTGAAGTGAGTACCGTTGATGATAAAGTTTTATTGAAAGCGGATGGCATGCCTACTTATCATTTAGCAGTAGTAGTGGATGATTATTTAATGAAAATTACCCATGCCTTTAGAGGTGAAGAGTGGCTACCCAGTGCGCCGGTGCATATATTATTATGGAAATATTTATTTGGATTAGATCATATGCCTAAATGGGCCCATTTACCTTTAATATTAAAACCAGAAGGTAGTGGTAAATTAAGTAAGCGTGATGGAGAGCGTTTAGGCTTTCCAGTATTTGCCATGGATTGGAGTGACCCTAACACCAAAGAAACCACCATTGGTTTTAAAGAAAAAGGATTTTTACCAGAAGCCTTTATTAATTTTTTAGCGATGTTGGGCTGGAACGATGGTAGCGATAAAGAAATTTTTTACATTGAAGAATTGATTGCAAGTTTTGATTTGGAAAGAGTGCATAAAGGCGGTGCTAAATTTGATTATGAAAAAGCAAAATGGTTCAACCAAGAATGGATAAAAAGAACAGAAAACAAAGTATTAGCCACCTTACTTCGGCCCTTTTTAGAGGCAGCAAAGATTGAAGTGCATGAAGCGCCTTATTTAGTAAAAGTAATTGGACTGGTCAAAGACCGTTGTCATTTGTTGACCGATTTTATACCACAAAGCCAATTCTTTTTTGCTGCACCCACCACTATTGATACAGCAGCTATCCTACCTAAATGGGAAGAGAAAAAGCTGCGCTTTTTCGATGCATTAGTAAAACTATATGCTAAAGAAATTACAGCTGGTATCAAAACTTTACCTGCAGCAAACTTGGAAGCGAGTTTTAAAGAATTAGCCGCTGCGCATGAAATAAAAACAGGTGATTTAATGTTGCCCCTGAGAATTATGTTGGTGGGTGGTAAATTTGGACCCGGTGTATTTGAGATCATTGAATCCATTGAACTTTCTGATACGAACGCAAGAATTCAACATGCTTTGCAATTACTATCAAAAAAATAATGTAACTTAATAGTAATGAAACCCATTAGAGTATTAGTAGCAAAAGTTGGATTGGACGGCCATGACCGTGGAGCTAAAATTATTGCCACTGCGCTGCGTGATGCAGGCATGGAAGTAATTTATACGGGCCTACGTCAAAGCCCTGAGATGGTGGTACAGGCTGCCTTACAAGAAGATGTGGATGCGATTGGAATTAGTATTCTTTCTGGGGCGCACATGACCGTGTTTCCAAAAGTGTATCAGTTGATGCAAGAAAAAGGTTTAACCAATGTGCTATTAACTGGGGGTGGAATTATCCCAGAAGAAGACAGTATCACATTGCGCGCAATGGGTATTGGTACTTTGTTTGCGCCAGGTACCAACACAGCCGATATTGCGCGCTATATAAAAGATTGGGTGGCCAAACGCCATCAATAAATTGCTTTTTTAACTTCTAAAATTGCTGTTATGTCATCATTCCAAACTTTATTTACAAAAATGGAAGATCATACCTTGATCATTACCATTAATCGTCCCGACAAATTAAACGCATTGAATCAACAAGTGATGAAAGACCTTGATGCAGTCATGGACAGAGTGTATAAATTTCCTGAAATTAAAAGTGTAGTGATAACGGGTGCGGGCTTAAAAAGTTTTGTAGCAGGTGCCGATGTGAAAGAATTTGAATCCTTGTCTAAAGAAGAGGCTACTGCCCTTGCCAAAAGAGGACAAGAGGTGTTTTTTAAAATAGAACATGCTCCAAAACCAGTGATTGCCTGTGTGAATGGATTTGCTTTAGGTGGTGGTTGTGAATTAGCCATGGCCTGTCATTTTATTATAGCTTCTGAAAGTGCTGTATTTGGTCAACCAGAAGTGAACTTGGGTATTATGGTAGGTTATGGTGGCTCACAAAGATTGACCCAAAGAGTGGGTAAAGGAAGAGCCATGGAATTAGTGATTACGGGTAAAACCATCAATGCTACCCAAGCCATGAATTATGGGCTAGTCAATTATGTAGTGCCTCAAACTGAATTATTAGATAAAGCCTTCTCTATATTAAGCGTAGTGCATGAAAAAGCACCTAAGTCTGTGGGTAATTCTATTAAAGCCGTGAACGCTGCTTGGAACGAAGCAGAAAATGGCTACGATGTAGAAGCCAAATTGTTTGGAGAATGCTTTACTACCCATGATGCCAAGGAAGGCATTACTGCATTTATAGAGAAAAGAAAGCCTGAATTCAAAGGGAATTAATCACACCTTTCTTACCTTTGTGTGATTAAATTTTACACTATGGAATACAGAATTGAGAAAGACACGATGGGTGAAGTAAAAGTACCAGCCCATGTTTATTGGGGTGCTCAAACACAAAGAAGTATTGACAATTTTAAAATAGCACAGGATATCAATCGAATGCCTAAGGAAATCATTAAAGCATTCGCCTATTTAAAAAAAGCAGCTGCCTTAACCAATATGGATGCAGGTGTTTTACCTAAAGAAAAATCGGATTTAATTGGACAAGTTTGCGATGAAATTATTGCAGGTAAACTAGACGATCAATTCCCTTTAGTCGTTTGGCAAACAGGAAGTGGTACGCAAAGCAATATGAATTTAAATGAAGTGATTGCCTATCGTGCGCATGTTATTAAAGGAGGAAGCTTAAGCGATAAAGAAAAGTTTTTACATCCTAACGATGATGTTAATAAATCACAGTCTTCTAACGATACCTTTCCAACGGCGATGCATATTGCAGCCTATCAAATTTTAACGCAAACAACTATTCCAGGTATTACTGCATTAAAAAATACTTTAGAAGCTAAGAGTGCTGAGTTTATGCATATTGTTAAAATAGGTCGTACCCATTTTATGGATGCTACTCCTTTAACATTAGGTCAAGAAATTAGTGGCTATGTAAGTCAATTAAGTCATGGATTAAAAGCCATCAACAATACATTAGCACATTTAAGTGAATTAGCCTTAGGAGGCACTGCAGTAGGTACAGGCATTAACACCCCTAAAGATTATTCTGTGAATGTTGCCAAGCATATTGCCCAATTAACAGGCCTTCCTTTTATCACTGCTGAAAATAAATTCGAAGCATTGGCTGCACATGATGCGATTGTGGAAGCACATGGCGCTTTAAAAACTGTAGCCGTTAGTTTAATGAAAATTGCGAACGATGTGCGCATGTTGTCTTCTGGACCACGCAGCGGCATTGGAGAAATTTTTATTCCAGATAATGAGCCAGGTTCTTCTATTATGCCAGGAAAAGTAAATCCAACACAAAGCGAAGCACTTACTATGATTGCCGCGCAAGTAATGGGCAATGATGTAGCCATTAATATTGGTGGCTCTATGGGACATTTTGAATTAAATGTTTTCAAGCCAGTGATGATTTATAATTTCTTACACAGTGCTCGTTTAATAGGTGATGGTTGCGTAAGCTTTAATGAAAAATGCGCCGTAGGTTTAGCGCCTATCGAAGCCAATATTAATAAGCACGTGAACAATAGTTTAATGTTAGTCACTGCACTCAATACAAAAATTGGTTATTACAAAGCCGCTGAAATTGCACAAAAAGCACATAAAGAAGGTACGACCTTAAAAGAAATGGCGGTGAAATTAGGCTATGTAACCCCTGAAGAATTTGATGCCTGGGTGATTCCTAAAGACATGGTAGGACTTTAGTTAGAATGATTCATCTGGAATATTATATTTCATCCTTCTCTGCTCGCCACTTAACGCTAAAAATCATAAATTCTAACTAAAAGTCAGAACTCGCACTTCGTGCTCAAACATGCTGACTTTTTTAACGTTAAAATTTATGATTTTTTACGCTATGGCTCGATGTTCAGGAGTGAAATACAATATTCACTGATGAACTTTTTAATTTAGATCTGCGCGAAAGAGAATTAATACTATTTCGAACGAACATTTGAGCGAAGCGATTGAGAGAGAGAAATAGGTATTTATTCTCTTTAAAGCGCAGGATGAAATATAATATGCACAAATGAACTTTTAGAATACTCTTTCCCCATTCAAATAAGTCTTCAATACTTTCACTTGAAGTATGCTATCTGTAGGTACTTTCATTAAGTCTTTATCTAAAATGATAAAGTCGGCTTTTTTACCTACTTCTATACTACCTACTTGTTTTTCCATACGGTTGGCCTTGGCTGCCCAAATGGTCATTCCACGAATGGTTTGCTCACGCGTTAATGCATTTTCCATTTGAAAGCCACCTGCAGGGAAACCTTTACTGTCTTGTCTTGCCACGGCTGCTAAAAAAGTTTTGAAAGGATTAATTTCTTCCACAGGGAAATCGGTACCCAAGGGCATCCAACTATTTTGCGCCAACAATTGTTTAAAAGCATACCCTGTTTTCAACCTTTGCTCACCTAGGCGCATGCCGGCCCAATACATATCGCTAGTAGCATGTGTGGGTTGTACCGAAGGAATAATACTATTCTCTGCGAAATAATGAAAATCATCCGCATTGAGTATTTGTGCATGCTCTATTCTCCATCTTTTATCATTCTTTCCTTTTAAATATTTAGCATACACTTTTAAGATAGTTCTGTTCGCGCTGTCTCCAATAGCATGGGTGCACATTTGAAAATCGGTGTTGATTAATTTTGCCGCAACACTGTCAAAATGCGCAGGGCTACTTAACAAAAAGCCCGACCAGCCTGCTTTATCGGCATATGGTTGTAATAAACAAGCCCCACGAGAACCTAGGGCACCATCTCCATATACTTTAATTCCTTTGACCATTAATTTATCAGTTACATAACCGCCACTAGTAAAATATTTTGAAGTATAAGTACTTGGCTTGTCACTTAACATCACATACAAACGCATTTTTAAATCATTGGATTTTTGTAAAGCATCCACATAATCAACATCTTCAGGACTCAATCCACAATCTGTAATAGTAGTTAAGCCTGTGGCAAAACAATTTGCTTGTGCAGCTGTCAACCAATCTTTATAATCTTCCTTCGTTGCCTCAGGAATTTTTTTCTCTACTACCCCCACTGCATTGTCAATTAATAAACCCGTTAATTTCCCATTTTGCATGGTGAATAAACCTCCTTCGATAGCTTGTCCTGCTTTTACTCCAGCAAGTGCTAAAGCATAATCATTGGCAATACTTGCATGTCCATCTACCCTTTCTAAAAGCACTGGTCGGTCAGGAAATAAACTATTTAATTCGGCATTGGTAGGAAATTCTTTTCCTGGAAAACGGTTCTGATCCCAGCCTCTTCCTTTGATCCATCCTTTCCCAGGATGCTTGGCAGCAAAGGCTTTCACTCTTTCTATGGCTTCGGTCCAACTAGGCACAAACATCAAATCCACCGCATATAAAGATTGCCCATAGCCTAAAAAATGCGCATGCGCATCTATAAATCCAGGATAAATAATAGCGTCATTTGCATTCACTGTTGAATCAGACTGATACGCTTTTAAAATTTCATCATTGGTACCTACTGCCACTATTTTACCATCTTGAATAGCCATGGCTTCCGCCTTACCAAATTCACTATTGACTGTATAAATTTGCGCATGATGCACAATTAAATCCACTCTTTGGTTAATACAAGCACTAAATAATAGCATGGAGGCGAATGCAAATAATAAACGCATAATTAAGGTTTTGAGCAAATAAAAGTAAGTAAAAAATCAGCTACTAAAAACCAAAGTGGACAAATGTATTAGTTTAACAACTCACAAGGCTTCAAACCGGTATGTTTTTTAAAGGCCGCAGAAAAATGAGAAATGGAAGAATAACCCAATAAGGCAGAAACATCGGTGACACTCAATGATTTTTCATACAACAAATATTTAGCGTGCTCCATTCTTTGTTGTTGATAGAAATCAAATATAGTAGTGCCATACACTTCCTTAAACCCCTTCTTTAAGTAGCATTCATTCATGGCTACTTTACGGCTCAATTCCTTGATGGTAATAGGATCGCCAATATGTTGTAATAAAAATTCACGCGCTTGATAAATGCTTTCTTTCCCTCTTTCATCTGCTAAAAACTTACAAGTAAAGACCATTTCTTTTTCTTCGATGATGCTTTCTAAACTGTACACCAACAACTCATGAATTTTTGCATTCACAAAAATATTTTCTAAAGAACCGCTGTAGCTATGATTCAACAAGGCATCTAGGGTCACTCTCTTCTTTACACTTAAAGGAAATGTTTTAGTAAAATTATCGGTATGCTTAAAGGCCAAGAGCTCATCTTTCTTGTTATTGGTTTTTACATTATGTACAAACTGATGTAAGAATGTAGCCGTGAAATGAAAGGAAAAAATATCGATGGTTTTTAATGGTCCCATGCATTCGGTGGTAGGCAATTGATTGCATCCCCCACAAACTTTGTTGTCGCAGTACCTATTGCCGGAAATACAGAATCTCAATTCAAGGTAATTTTCCTTGGGTTGGCTTGCATTGTAATGGTAGACAAACATCCCAGTATCTTCTGCTCCCCAGGGAGCTTGGGCTTGGTACCTTTTAATTTGGTATTGAGTAGACCCAGGAATACGCTGTTCTTTGCTGTATAGCAAGGCCATCCCAGTTAAACCTACGGGTGTATTTGCCTGCATTAAAAGTGCTTGAACCTCTGTCATTGCCACAAAATTAAGACATAAACGCTAAAGCAACTATTGGGCCTGAAAATCTGACCGAAAAATGACTTAGAAAACAGCCCATTTTTAGCCTAAAAAACTATGCACAAAATGGCAAAATTGGGGATAACTAAATCGGCCTCAAAACAGGCTTTAAACCCTTAATTATCTTAAGTTTGTACACATTCGGAATGCATCGAAAAACAAACAAATTTTAATCTATTTATGTCCAACGATTTACAGTCCAACGAATCAGCAGAAAATAAGAATTATGGTGCCGACAGTATCCAGGTTTTAGAAGGCTTAGAGGCCGTTAGAAAAAGACCCGCCATGTACATTGGGGATGTGGGCTCAAAAGGGCTTCACCATCTAGTCTACGAGGTAGTCGACAACTCCATCGATGAGGCCTTGGCGGGTTATTGCTCTCATATCGAGGTAGCCATCCATGAAGATAATTCCATCAGCGTTCAAGACAATGGTCGTGGTATCCCTACTGCGATGCATACCAAGGAAAAGAAATCGGCATTAGAAGTAGTTATGACCGTGCTTCATGCCGGCGGTAAATTTGATAAAAATACCTACAAAGTTTCTGGTGGATTACACGGTGTAGGTGTAAGTTGTGTGAATGCCTTAAGTACTAAACTATTAGTGACCGTTGAAAGAGAAGGAAAAATATTTGAACAAGAATACGCCATTGGTGTTCCACAATATGCAGTAAGAGAAGCAGGTACAAGTAACAAAACTGGAACCCGTGTTCACTTCTGGCCTGATTTAACCATCTTTCAAGAATCGGTGTATAAAAGAGAAATCTTGGAAAGTCGTTTACGTGAATTGTCTTATCTGAATAAAAGGATTAGCATCACTATTACTGATTTAAGAGAGAAAGATGAAACAGGAAATTTTTATACCAAGAATTTTTATAGCGAAGGCGGTATTGTAGAGTTTGTACAAATGTTGGATAAGAACGGAAATAGAAATCCAATTATCTCACAACCTTTGTATGTAGAAGGTTTGGATGAGGCTTCCAATGTAATGGTAGAAGTAGCCTTAACCTACAACGACGATTTTAAAGAAAATATTTTCTCTTACGTAAACAATATCAATACCATTGAAGGGGGTACGCACGTAACTGGTTTTAGAACGGCGCTTACCCGTGTATTCAAAAGCTATGGTGATAAAGAAGGTTTATTTGAAAGAGCAAAGGTTACCGTAGAAGGAGATGATTTTAGAGAAGGATTGAGCGCTATTATTTCTGTAAAAGTGCCAGAACCTCAATTTGAAGGTCAAACAAAAACCAAATTAGGCAATAGTGAAGTGAGTGGTGTTGTACAAACTACCGTTTCTCGCGTATTAGAAGCTTATTTAGAAGAGAACCCGAAGGAAGCTAAGTATGTAATCTCAAAAATTATTTTAGCAGCCCAAGCGCGTGTAGCAGCAAAAAAAGCACGTGACATGGTACAACGTAAAACAGTACTAACGGGTGGTGGTTTACCTGGTAAATTGGCCGATTGCTCGGATAGAGATCCTGAAAGATGTGAATTGTACTTAGTCGAAGGAGACTCTGCGGGTGGTACTGCAAAACAAGGTCGTGATAGAGGCTATCAAGCTATTTTACCTTTACGTGGTAAAATCTTGAACGTTGAAAAAGCGATGGAGCATAAGATTTATGAGAATGAGGAAATAAGAAATATGTACACTGCCCTTGGTGTAACAGTAGGTACACCAGAAGATCCTAAAGCTTTAAATATTACCAAGCTTCGTTATCACAAGTTGATCATCATGACCGATGCCGATGTGGATGGATCTCACATTGCTACCCTTATTCTAACTTTCATTTTTAGATACATGACCGAACTGGTTCAAAATGGCTATGTCTATATAGCACAACCTCCTTTGTATTTAGTAAAAAGAGGTAAAGAGCAAGAATACGCCTACAGCGAAGAACAAAGAAAGGCCTTGGTGATTAAATTAGGTGGTGGCAAAGAAGATGCTGTTACTATTCAACGTTACAAGGGTTTGGGAGAAATGAACGCGGATCAATTATGGGAAACCACCATGGATCCAGCACGCAGAACCCTAAAACAAGTAACCATTGAAAGTGCTGCCGAAGCCGACCGTATCTTTAGCATGTTGATGGGGGACGATGTGGCACCAAGGAGAGAATTTATCGAAAGCCATGCCAAATATGCCAAAATTGATGCTTAAACCAGGATTTTCTACGTTTTTTGGCCGATTTAGCAAAAAATCAAGCCTTTCCGTAAATGAATCCCAATAAATGACCTACTTTCAATTAGAAATATTCACTTTAAAATTTATACAAAATGGACACTTCAAAAATGATTAAAGCGTATTGCTTAAAAACAAAAGAAAAAAATGTACCAATGCATGACGCTGTCATCACAAAAACTGCTAGAGGCGGTTATATGGCAGGTGGTAATGATGGTAAAGGAAATAAAATGGCAGCTATTTTAAGCGAAACCAATGCCCTTAAGGCAATCGCTGATGGAGTTGCTAAAAAAGGATTCTAGTAAACATCGTTTACAATAGATTCTTAGTAAAATTTCATTCTAAGTTTATCTAATTTAAGCCCTTTCGTTCATTCGAGAGGGCTTTTTAGTGGTTGGAATTGTTGCTTAAGCCAAGTTCGCAAATACCCCTTGCTTAATTTTTTCTAAAAGGGTAAAACACTGCTCCATGCTTTTTACCTCTTTGACGATCAATACAAAGCTTCGGCCCACTTGTTTAAAATGAGCTTTATTCATGTTCTTTTGCGCATAGTCAAGTAATTGCTTAAAAGTATTGCTTTCAAAATAAGGCGAATCGGGTCGGTTGATAAAAAAGCATCTTAAGGTATCATCCTTCATGGTCATTTTTTCAAAGCCCAAGGCAATGGCAATGCGACGACAACGAATGGTAATAAATAAATCATTCACCGAATTAGGGATAGGACCAAATCGATCTGCTAATTCTGTTTCCATCAAGGCCAACTCCTCATCATTTTCTGTTTGATCCATTCTAGTATACAAAGAAAGCCTTTCGCCAATACTTTCTACATAACTATCTGGAATCATAATTTCCAAATCGGTGTCAATGGTACAGTCTTGCACAAAATCATCCTGTTTGCTTATTTCTTCTTCAAACAATTCTTTAAAATCGGAACGTTTTAATTCTCTGACTGCTTCGGCCAATATTTTCTGGTACATTTCAAAACCAATTTCGGCCATAAATCCACTTTGTTCTCCGCCTAATAAATTGCCCGCACCGCGTATGTCTAAATCACGCATGGCAATCTGAAACCCGCTACCCAACTCACTAAACTGCTCGAGTGTTTGTAATCTTTTTCTAGAATCATCGGGTAGTGTACTCATGGGTGGCGCCAATAAATAACAAAATGCTTTTTTATTGCTACGACCTACCCTTCCTCTTAATTGATGTAAATCGCTCAAGCCAAATTGATGCGCATTGTTCACCATAATGGTATTCACATTAGGAATGTCCACCCCACTCTCTACAATATTGGTACAAACCAATACATCATACCTTCTTTCAATAAAATCCAATATTTTTTCTTCCAATTGATGGCCTTCTAATTGTCCGTGTGCATAGCCAATGCTAATGTCTGGACACAAGCGCTGAATAGTCGCACACATTTCTGCCAAGCCTTGCACTCTATTATGTATAAAAAATACTTGGCCTCCTCGCTCGGTTTCAAAATAAACAGCTTCTCGAATGGCATCTTCATTAAACACTTGCACTTCGGTATGTATGGGTTGTCTATTGGCAGGCGCAGTGTTGATGATACTTAAATCTCTTGCACCCATTAAACTAAAATGCAAAGTCCTTGGGATAGGCGTGGCGGTTAAGGTCAAGCAATCCACATTGGTGCGCAATGTTTTTAATTTTTCCTTATGGCCTACCCCAAATTTTTGCTCCTCATCTATCACCATCAAACCTAAATCTTTAAAATTTACTTCCTTGCCTAAAATGCCATGGGTCCCTACCAATATATCTATCTTCCCTTCTTTTACTTTTTCTATGGTTTCTTTTTTTTGCGCTGCAGATTTGAACCGATTTAAAAAATCAATGGTGATCGGAAAATCTTTCAAACGTTCACTAAAAGTTTTAAAATGCTGAAAAGCTAAAATAGTAGTGGGTACTAAAACCGCCACTTGCTTGCCATCAATGGCTGCCTTGAAAGCCGCACGCACAGCAACTTCTGTCTTACCAAAGCCCACATCTCCACAAACTAATCTATCCATAGGCGCAGGGGCCTCCATGTCTTTTTTTACATCTGCAATGGCCTTGGCTTGATCTATTGTTTCTTCATAAATAAAAGAAGCCTCTAACTCATGCAGCATGTAATTGTCGGGTGAAAATGCAAACCCCACTTGTGCTTTTCTTTGGGCATATAATTTAATTAAATCAAAAGCAATCGATTTTACCTTGGCCTTTGTTTTGTCTTTTAATTTTACCCAAACATCCGATCCTAATTTATTCACTTTAGGTGGCGTTCCTTCCTTGCCTGTATATTTTGAAATTTTATGGAGCGAATTAATATTCACATATAAAATATCACTGTCCTTGTAAATAATTCTGACTGCCTCCTGCCAACGTCCATTGACTTCGATTTTTTGTAAGCCACTGTACACCCCCACCCCGTGATCGATATGCGTCACATAATCGCCAGGAAGTAAGTCCCGCAAGGTTCTTAAGGTAATGGCCTTGCTTTTACTATAGGCTTGTTTTACTTTATACTTATGGTAGCGTTGGAAAATTTGGTGATCGGTGTAACAAATAATTTGATGGTCATGGTCAATAAAACCTTCGTGAATATTTTTTACAATGGGCGTAAATTGTATTTCAGTTTTTAAATCGGTGAAAATAGCATGCAAGCGTTCCAACTGTTTGGCCTGCTCGGCAAATATAAATACAGCATATCCCTTTTTTTCGAAAGATTGTAGATTGTCAATTAGCAATTCAAACCTTCTATTAAAAGAAGGCTGCATTTGGGTATTGAAAGCAATATTTTCTTTGGCCAGTTGTGCATGAAAACCCCATTCTATGATGGACTTGGTGGCCAACTGCTTTTGGGTAGCTTCTACCGTAACAAAATCATCCAATACACTCTGCCTTTTGTGGGCATCCTGCTCATCGGCGGTATTGGCACTGGCATGATGTTCAATAAAATCTACCAAGGCTTCGAATTGATCATTGCCTCTTTGCTCAATGACATTCCAATCTTTCAACCAAACCATAGCATCATTGGCCATAAAAGTCAATAAAGGAATTTTTTGTGTGTCTTCGAACTGCGTAGTGACATTGGGAATAATATTGACTTGCAATAATTTTCTTTCACTTAATTGCGTGGCGGGATCAAACAATCTAATGCTGTCCACTTCCTCTCCAAACAATTCAATACGGTAAGGTTGTTCATTGCCAAAAGAATAAATATCAAAAATACCTCCGCGCAAAGCAAACTGCCCTGGCTCGTAAACAAAATCGGTGCGCTCAAACCCATAACCAATAAGGCTTTGCATTAGTTCATTCAAATTGACACTGTCGTTGGTTTTAATTTGAATCATGTTTTGCTGCAAAGTATTGGGCATGATTACTTTTTCAAACAAAGCTTCTGGATAGGTGACTATAATTTTTTTATTGCCCCCCATGGAAATTTTAGTGAGGGCTTCGGTGCGGAGCATGACATGAGAAGGATTCAACAAACTAAAATTCTGTGGTGTTTTGTAGGAAGAAGGAAAATAAAATAAATCCATTGCTTCCGTAACACTTTCGATAGAATTGAAAAAATAAGCAGCTTCTTCGGCATCATTGAGTACCACAATATGATTGAACTGCTCAGTTTTGGGATGCGTAAAAATAGTTTGTAAAACAAAGGCAGCAGCCGACCCATGTAAATTTTGTAAAAAGACCTGATAAGGCTTGTTTTCAAGTTTGGACATAGCTATCCGATCCGCCAAATTATTTAGGAGGGGGGAATTGCGAAAACGTTCAAACAAAGATTGCTCATTCATACATCAACCCCACAAAGATACAAGCTGTATTTAATAACTTGCTTTTTGATTTAGCTTGATGTTCAAAATAGTGGTTTTTTTGGACTGCAAACTAAGCAGCGCCACACCATCATTGCCTGAAAAATAAGGGATAAAAAAACCTTTTTCGTAAGCCACCACTAGGCTATAAGACCCTGCTGGTAATTGGAATTGATAATGACCTAATGAATCGGCGGTGGCAGTTTGTATTAAATCTCCATTAATTTTAGCACAAATATTCCCATTTTGATTTTCTAATTGAGCCAAATGAAGTGCTTTGTAAATGTATAGTTTGGCACTTGACGCTTGGCCATTACTGCTAGATTTTCCTTTAATAGGCATAGCATTGCCCCACTGTTCTGTAACCATCCCTTCAAGAACAGCATTGTTTTGAATTTTAGCATAAAGCTTCATGTCTCGGCAAGCCATTAGACTAAATCCAAATAGGGTGAATAGATAAAAACGAAACAAGCATTTCATCCAACTAAATTTTTACTTAAAATTACAGCAATACCCGGCCAATCTCCTTTATTCATCTGCTTTTTTATCTATCTAACTTAAAAAATATGAGGAATTCATTGTAATTTTATAGGGCCTAATTTTAGGCTTCCAATCCCAGTACGCTCAATGAAAAAAACAGTTTTATTTCACTTTTTTTTACTTGCCCTCTGCATAGTTTCCTTGGCTCAAAACCAAACCAATAAATTAGTATTAATTAATACCGCCAAAATATTAGAACAAGAATCAAGAGCCAGTTATTCTGCTGCAATAATTTTAGCCAAAGAAAAAGGATGGCCACTTTTTTATACATCAAAAAATAATTCCATTGCTAGTTTAATTGGCGTAGATGCTTTTGGTCAACCAAGGTATAAAGTTGGGTTTGCAGATCCTGTGCAAGCCACGACTGTAAATACCAATAAAGTATGGCCAGGTGGCATTGCAGGCTTAAGCTTAAATGGAAGCAATGATAGCCTCACCAATAAATTAGGCATTTGGGATGAAGGCAAACCAAGACTTACCCATCGCGAATTGGCAGGAAGAGTCACCGTTAAAGACAATGCCAACAATACAGTGGACCATAGCACCCATGCCTTAGGCATCATGATGAATACCGGAATTAATCCATCGGCCAAAGGAATGGCCTATGGATTAAAGGGGGCTTATTCCTACGATTGGAATAACGATGCCTCTGAAATGGCCTTAGCAGCTTCCAATGGTTTATTAATCTCCAACCATTCCTATGGAACGGTTACCGGCTGGGATTACAATACCGATTCATCACGTTGGGAATTCAATGGTAGATGGAATGAAAAAGAAGACCTCAATTTTGGATTGTATGATATTGATGCACAAAGATTTGATTCCATCGCCTACAATGCACCCAATTACTTAATTGTAAAATCTGCTGGAAACAATCGCTCTACCAATGGACCTGCTGTTGGTCAAGATTATTGGAGAAGGGATCAAAATGGGAAATGGTATGATGCAGGTGCTAGGCCAGATAGTTTAAGCAGCAACAATGGTTATGGTATTATTCCCACCGATGTGAATGCAAAAAATTTATTGACCATTGGGGCCGTTTATGGTATTGCTGCAGGTTATTCCAAAAAAGAAGAGGTACTCATGACTGGTTTTAGTAGCTGGGGACCTACAGATGATGGAAGAATAAAACCTGATTTAGTTGGAGATGGTTACCAAGTATTATCCTCCATTGGTACCAACGATTCTAGTTATGGTTATTTGAGTGGCACTTCAATGGCCGCTCCAGATGTTGCAGGTTCCCTAGTTCTATTGCAAGAATTAAGTCAACAATTAAGTCCAAAGAAATTTATACGCGCTGCAACGGTCAAAGCCTTGGCCATACATACTGCTAATGAAGCGGGATTGTATCCAGGTCCTGACTTTAAATTTGGTTGGGGTTTACTTAATTTAAGTGAGGCTGCCAATGTTTTAAGCAATGCGCTTATTTCAAAAAACAATAATTCAAGCGCAGACCTTGTATATGAAAAAACTTTGCAAAACAAACAAAGCGATACCTATACCATTGTAGCCTCTGGCATAAAGCCTGTAAAAGCTACGATTGTTTGGACCGATGTAAAAGGCAGTGTTGAAACTACCCTGAATGATACTACACCCAAATTGGTGAACGATCTAGATCTAAAAATTAGCAGCGCCAGCAAGATTTTTTTACCCTGGACTTTAAGTGCCACTAATCCAGATAGCCCAGCCATCAAAGCCAACAATAGATTGGACAATGTAGAGAAAGTAGAAGTTGATACCAGTTTTATTGGTAATACGTATACTATAATAGTCACTCATAAAGGAAATTTAGAAAGAGGCAAACAAGACTATTCCTTAATTATTAGTGGAGCAGGTGGAAATGTATACTGTGTCGACTCAGCTATTTCTAGCGCAGGTACTAGAATAGATAGCACCAGCATCAACAACATTCAATTTACAAATACGACCAACAATCAATACATAGACAATAGCAAATACAATATTTTGGGAGAATCCAATGGTAATTTAAGTGTCGCTCTTAAATTAGGCAGCAGCGACACCAGCAATGCCACTCGTTTTGTAAAAATATTTATTGATTATAACAACAATGGCAATTTTGAAGACAGCGAAACCGTTGCTACAAGCATTGCTTTAAAAAATGGAATATACAGTACCAATATTGCATTACCTGGTAATTTGAAAGCAGGCAGTTTTACTAAATTGCGCATAGTTGCCATGGAAACCAATAGCAGCAATAATGTTAAAGCTTGTGGAATATACGCTATTGGAGAAACGCAGGATTACACTTTAAAGATAACCAACCCTTCTACCGACTTAGCCATCTCTGATTTAATTAGCCCGACAGGAAGTGTTTGCCAAAAAGCAGTACAATACATCACAGTTAAAATAGCAAACAATGGGTCTACTGCACAAAGCAATTTGCCCTTAAGTTTATTGGTGAAAGATGGAGCTACCACTATTTTATCTGTTAATGAAATCTTCAAAGGCAGACTCAATGGATTTGAAAGTATGAATTATACTTTTCAAAAGCCAATGACGGTGGAGGCAAGTAAAACTTATTCCATTACAGCTTCTGTCAATATTACCAACGATCAACTAAAAAGCAACAATAGTTTAACTGCTTTTTTTGTTAGTGCAGCTTTACCAGCAACCCCTTCTGGTAGCGCTAATTTTTGTAGCGGTCAATTAAAATTATTGGTCACCAATCCAAATGCTTCCAGTACTTATCTATGGTATGATAGTGCTAACTTATCAAATCCAATTGCCAACGGAACGAATGTTGTTTTAACCTCTTCAAAAAATCCAATTTATTTAACTCAAGGTTTTCAAGGGACGGCAGGACCTATTACCAACAGCAGTTTGGCCAATACGGGTGGTTATAATAATTTTAGCGGCAATTATATTAAAATAAATACCACTAGGCCTATAAATATAGAAACCACCAAGCTGTATACGGGCTACCCAGGAAAACTCAGTTTTACTTTAGGCACATTGGTTTCTGATAATGGCACTACCTATTCCTATTATGCATTACAAACAGTCAATTTAAATGTAGACGCTAGCAGCCCAAGTCCTGCTTTCCCAACTTACGACTCTGTGAACAAAGTGAATACCCCTACCCCCTATGTAAGTGGGGACAGTGGTAAAGTATATGCCCTCAACTTTAACATTCAAACACCGGGCGATTACATCCTTGTGGTTGCCTGCGACAGTGCCACTTTGTTTAGAAACAATGCTTTAACTACTAACACCTATCCTAGTGGACCTGCAAAAATATTTAGTTTTACAGGCAATAGCGTTCCTACCAGTGCAAGTAGTACTTATCAAAACTATTGGTACTTTTTTTACAATACACAAGTAAGCACCCCAGATTGCTTCAGCCCCGCTGCCATCATTCCTGTGCAAACTACCCCTAATCCAACCATCTCAAGAATCGGTGATAGCTTAACTTCTAGTGCCGCTAATGTGTACCAATGGTATTTGAACGATACCGCCATACAGGGTGCTAGTTCAAAATCCTACAGGGCCACACAAAATGGACTGTATAAAATATCAACCTTTGTTGGTGATTGTCAAACCACTTCACCCAACTTACTTGTATTGGTAAGAGACCCTAGTGGCAAAGTAATCACCGATGTACAAGAAAGCAGTCCAAAAGACATTAACCTTAAGATAAGTTCTGACGATAATATAGAAAATCTAATAAAAGGTAATTCCTTTTATGTTCAATTTAGCAAAATACAAACCGAAGGTATCTCCCTAGAAATTGTCAATGCAGTTGGAAATAAGGTATTTCAAATTGAAAATTTAATCAACCAACAAGCCCCACAGCGCATCAGCACAGGAAACTTAAGCACTGGCATTTATTTTGTAAAAATTTACGCCAATAAAAAAGTATATGTACAACGTGTTTTCATCACCAATAATTAAAATTTAAAACTATGGCACTAGAATGGATGGAAGGTATACTGACAAAGATTGTCGATGAAACCTCTAATACAAAAAGATTTTATTTTGAAATACCCAGCATTGAAAAATTTGATTTCATTCCAGGGCAATTTGTTACATTAGACTTGCCCATTCATGAGCAAAAAAATAAAAGATGGAGAAGTTATTCCATTGCCTCTGAACCCAATGGTACCAATACTTTTGAATTAGTGATTGTTTTATTGGAAGGCGGGTTAGGTACTACTTATTTATTCAATGAAGCTAAAGTGGGTACTAAGGTAACTTTAAGAGGACCACAAGGCGTATTTGTGCTTCCTAAGAATTTCGAGCACGATGTTTATTTTATTTGTACCGGTACTGGTATTGCACCTTTCAGGTCTATGATTCGATACATTCATGAACATAAAATTGAACATAATAATATACACCTTATTTTTGGTTGCCGTAAATTTGAAGATGGCTTGTACATTGATGAACTAAAAGAATTAGAAACCAAAGAACCAGGCTTTCATTTTCACCCTTGCTATTCTAGAGAAACTGATGTACCTGCTGGCTCCCATAAAGGATATGTACACCCTGTGTATCAAGAATTATTGAAAGAAAACAAAGAAACCGCCCATGTTTGGCTCTGCGGTTGGAAAGCCATGATTGATGATGCACGTAAAAATATGACCGACTTAGGGTTGGATAAAAAGCAAGTGCACTTTGAATCTTTTGGTTAGTTGACCTTATTACTTATGACTTTTTCAAGCTGTCTCAAAAAAGCCCCAAGCATCGACTCGGGGCTTTTTAATATAATACATTAATTGAAGAATTAAATATTTACAATTAAATTCAGAAATACAATTTTTTATCGAGCGTTTTAGCGAGTCTAAAAAATTGTATTTTGAATAAAATTGCTTGAATAGGTATACTAAGCAATATGTGCTAGTACCAACTCCTTTACTTTACTCAATGCAATACGTTCTTGTAACATGCTATCGCGGTAACGAATCGTCACCGTAGCATCTTCTTTAGTTTGATGATCGATGGTGACGCAGAATGGGGTTCCAATCGCATCTTGACGACGGTATCTTTTTCCAATCGCATCTTTTTCTTCATAAAAACAATGGAAAGACTTTTTACAATCGTCCATTAATTCTTTAGCGAGTTCTGGTAAGCCATCTTTTTTAGTCAATGGAAGGATGGCCAATTTATTTGGAGCCAATTTGGCTGGTAAATGCAAGACCACTCTTGAATCGGTGGTACCATCTTCTTTATTAATAGTTTCTTCTTCATAAGCATTGGCCAATAACAACAAGAACATTCTATCTAAACCAATAGAGGTTTCAATCACAAAAGGCACATAATGCTGATTAATCTCCGTATCAAAATACTGCATCTTCTTTTTGCTAAACTCCTGATGACGGGTTAAATCGAAATCGGTACGAGAATGTATACCTTCCACTTCTTTAAAACCAAAAGGAAATTCATACTCGATATCTAAGGCCGCATCGGCATAATGTGCTAATTTAACGTGGTCATGAAAACGGTATTTTTCTGGTGCTATGCCTAAACTTAAATGCCAATTCATACGCTCGTTCTTCCAATGCTCATACCACTCTTTCTGCGTTCCAGGCTTGATAAAAAATTGCATTTCCATTTGTTCAAACTCACGCATTCTAAATATAAATTGACGCGCAACTATTTCATTTCTAAAAGCCTTCCCCGTTTGTGCAATACCAAAAGGAATTTTCATCCTGGCAGTTTTTTGCACATTTAAAAAGTTCACAAATATACCTTGGGCCGTTTCAGGTCTTAAATAAATGGTGCTAGCTTCTTCTGCCACTGCGCCTATTTCTGTAGAAAACATTAAATTAAACTGTCTTATCTCTGTCCAGTTGCTTGTACCACTAACAGCACAAGTAATTTTATTTTCTTCTATTAGTTTTTTTAGTCCTTCAAAATCTTCTTTGGCAAGCAAGGCATCCATGTCTGCTAACAATTTGTCGGCTGCTTCCTTATTTCCTTTTGCTATCAATGCATCCGCATGTCCTTCTATTAAATGGTCTACACGGTATCTTTTTTTACTTTCTTTATTATCAATTAAGGGATCACTAAAACTATCCACGTGTCCACTTGCTTTCCAAGTAGTTGGATGCATAAATATGGCGGCATCAATACCCACAATATTTTCATTCAACTGGGTCATGCTATTCCACCAATAGTCTCTAATATTTTTTTTCAATTGCGCACCGTAAGGGCCATAATCGTATACTGCACTTAATCCATCATAGATCTCACTGCTTGGAAATACAAATCCATATTCCTTGGCATGGGAAATAATGGCTTGTAATGTGTTGTCTGGTTGTACCTTACTCATAGGCTGCAAATATACTGAGAGATTGGATTACCTATGTAATTTTTCGTTGTTTTGATGCCTGGAACCATCTCTGATGGTTTTCTTTTGTATATTTTTCTCCAATGCCGTAGCTAAATCAATACCCGTTTGATTGGCCAAGCAAATTAGTACAAACAATACATCGGCCATCTCATCCGCTAGTAAAATTTCTTCCTCTTTATTTTTAAAAGATTGATCGCCGAATTTTCGCACCATGATTCGTGACAATTCCCCCACTTCTTCCATCAAAATACCCAAATTGGTGAGCTCGCTAAAATATTTTACGCCCACTGTTTTTATCCATTGATCTACCTGTTCTTGTGCTTGTTGTATGGTGGTCTGATTGGCCATGGTCTATTATTTTATTCTTTATTTTTTGAATCCACAATGATGGTCACAGGACCATTGTTAATTAATGCTACTTGCATGTCTGCCCCAAATACGCCTGTCTGAATAGGCGCGCCTAAATCTGTACTTAGTTGTTTTATCATTGCTTCATATAAAGGAACAGAGATATCGTGTTTTGCAGCGGCAATATAAGAAGGTCTGTTC
>Ga0194037_1000607_pt1 | contig 27538 bp, 32 predicted proteins | sample JunL306m_MetaG_FD_148653 | JGI IMG/M metagenome (GOLD analysis project Ga0194037, IMG submission 148653) | Anoxic zone freshwater microbial communities from boreal shield lake in IISD Experimental Lakes Area, Ontario, Canada - Jun2016-L304-6m | ecosystem: Environmental > Aquatic > Freshwater >...
CCCCTCTTCTACCGCGCCAGCCAGCTTAACCGCAGCTTCCCGGCTATTGCTCGAAAAAAGGCGTTCCACCGCCCTCTTCCTGAGGATGCTGCCGAGGAGGGGGGTTGTGGCGAAAAGATGTTTTTCAGCTTGCATCAAAATCCGGCGTCAAAGAATGATCGATTCACAGGAGTATACATATATCACTCTTACTTAAGCAAATCAGAGGGATCAACTTTGACAGGCTTCCCAACGGAATCTGTTTGCATGCACAGCATGGACCTCCCGCGACTCACGCTCGCTGAGCGCACTGCAAACAATCCCTTTTGCGCTTTTAACCGTTCACAGAGTGCCTAAAATCTCTTCTACTTTTTTTCTTCTGAACTGAAAAACCTCCTCAAGCCTGCGGCTGACAATCAGGAAATCAACCAGGTCGCCAAACATCGCCATCGGCATGACATAGTCAATCCGATCGGTCATTTCAACACCCCCCGGAATTTCACAAAACTGATGCTGATGATGCCAGCTCTCATAAGGCCCCGATTTCTGGCGATCCTCAAACATAAATGGTTTGTCAACTTTTGTGATTTCAGTCTCCCACTGCACCGGCAGCATCATGAAGGGATAGATCGTATAACTGATCAGCATTCCCTCATAAATCTTCTGCCCGCTGATGCCATTGGTAATCCTGAACATCATTTCAGGAGGAGTTATCCGTGCCAGGTTCGCCGGAGAAGAAAAAAAGTCCCACGCCTCCACGATTGAGACCGGAATGTGTTGTTTGTAGGTCAGGGAGTGTGATCCCATGATGCCGAGCGGTTACATCTTTTTCAGGAATACTTCCAATATGTAACGATTTTTTTGGTTAAAACGTATCCGCCAACCATACGTATATCGAGCGGGTCGGCGACGGAAATCTGGATATGAGAGAGATACCACGCTCACTCCCCGGTCCAACAGGAACCCCTTCAAGCGCTCTATGAGCAACTGCTTGCACCATTGATGCCCTGCCCCACCCGACAGGGTGAACGGTTACAACAAAACAGGTTGAACGAATGATTATGATTCGTGCTCAGGAACGAGACATTGAACGATGTGAGACCCGGCTCCGCAAGGAAAAACAGTTTAACCGGAAAGTGGAGATCAACGCCGAGCTGCGAGAGTTGAAAAAGTTACTGACTGGATTACAGTAAGAACAAATGACACTCCTTTGCAAGCACTGCGATTTCGATTTTTCGGATCAGCCATCGACTCGCAGACTTGCACCAGCATACGGAGCGATCCTTGAGCTGAGCAATGAAATCAACCTCCTGAAAATCGAGAATTATCTCTTTCTAAATTAACGCCCTCCGAAATTTCAACGACACCATCAGGCATTTGATTCCTTTAAGTTATAGAGATAGCATCAACCTCACTATCATAATGCACTTTCATTTTTTCTCCCTTTTTTGAGTTGATAATCAATGCCAGAAAAAATATCATCCAGGGTCATGGACTCAATCATTGTTCTCCGCTCTTCCGTATAGTTGCCATAACCTGTAGAAAATTGATTAAGAAATCGGATGGTATCAACCACCCCCATTTCTCGAATCAAAATATTGGTGGCATTTTCATTCACAAAAGGCATAGGTTTAATTTCGACATTCATAAGGTAACCTCCATTATTAGCTCAAGCGGGGATACAAATTGCGTATGCTCGTTAAAATTCAATAATTTGAGTCTTTTAAGTAATTTATCGTCGCAAGTACAGAAATAATTGGCGTGGTTTTCAATGGCAACCGCAGTATGTACAGCATCAAACGGCTTCACACCTACAGCGATGATTCGTTCACTGAGTAATCTGGTAAGATAAATAAGGGTGCGGTCCATGACTTCATTTAAGCAACTTTTTTCTTCAAAATTTACTTTTTTGCTTTTACGCCAGCCCCCGGCTTATTCTCATTTTCCAATCACACACGGTCATCATAACAATAGAGATATTTTTGTTGGCATTTACGGAGCCAGTCCAAAATAGCAAATAATTTGATCACCCGTTCAGCTTCCGCGTCCTCAAAGTCGACTCCTCCAACATGGCCGAGGTCTATTTCACACCCGATGCCGTTAAACAGAGCGACCTTTTCAAAGCCGTTGACAACATGAAACCCGACCGCACACCGGAAGACTTGCTCTTTCAGGTACTCCTTGACTTGAGCCTGCCAATCCGCAAAGAGTTGATTCAGGGTAAAACACTCTTCTTTGTAAATCAGCCGCCATACGACCTTATCGCCTGCTTTGATACCGGCGTGAACGAAGAGCTGGTCAAAGAGCTGGCACAGTACAAACCTTTGCGCGTCGTGTTCCGTGATACCGGCTTTACAACTGATACGGTCAAAATAAGCAAGGGGATGTTGTATTTTTAACGGAAAGTCCAACAAGGTACACGGTAACCCCCGTACGATCCGGAATTTGCAGAGCAAATGGAGGCTGCCCGTTGTGGCATGACAGAATACCGGAACGCACTCCATGAGCTTGCCAAATGAGTTGGCGCTGGCTTCTTGATGAGGTCGTCATTGCCAGACATAACGAACAAATTGCTGTGCATGGTTCAAGGAAAGGCGATAAAACACGGAAAGTTTTTTTAGTTCTGAGTTACGAGGGCATCCTGAAGAATTTCACGATCCACGAGTTTCAGCAATCCGTTCAGACGAGTCTCCCAGTCTGCCATGGTCATGGGAATACGTCGCATTGCCTGAAGTTCAGCCATATCGAGGTATGCTGAAACAATCCGCAGTATTTGCGCAAGTCATCAATTACAGCAAAACACTTCATCAAAAAGATTTGCACTTTCTGCATCCACGCAGAAAACCATATTGTCGATGGTGTAACACTTTTTGGTAACAACTATTTTTCTTGGTAAGATATCCTTACTCCATTACTATTCTTAATGAATGCCATGTTAGCCAAAATCTATTGTTACACTCAATTCCTAAAACAGATTACCTTGAAGTTGAAGTTTAGAATGGTCGCATCATGCTTACGCCGGTGCGTATGCAGCAGGCAGATGCCGTGCGTGCCAAATTAGAAGCTTTGGGTATTAATGACCAGGATGTTCTGGATGCAGTACAATGGGCAAGAAAAAGTCAGCCATGAGCTATCGCATCGTGCTTGATACGAACTGCATTATCTCTGCATTGATATTTTCACGCCAAAAGATGGCATGGTTGCGTCATAGCTGGCAGTCCGGGGCTATCATCCCATTAGTCAGCAAGGAAACGGCCAGCGAACTTTTGAAAGTGTTGGCCTATCCAAAATTCAAGCTCACAAACAGAGAGCAATTGTATTGCTGGCCGCTTTTCTGCCCTACGCTGAAACGGTCACTTCGCTTGAGGTTCCACTTGACCTTCCTGTAATATGAGATAAAACCGATCAAATATTTATGACGTTAGCCGTAGTTGGCAACGCGGATGTTTTAGTGACTGGTGATAACGACTTGCTTGTTCTTAAGGATGTCTTTAAGATTCTGCCAATTATGTCGCTCAGTGAATTTGAGCAATGGCAAAAAAGCTGAAGTAACCTGCTCACAATGGTTTCAATATCATCAAAATTTTCAAAAATTTAATCTGCGTCTATTATACAATTCTCATCAATCAGCGAGGCAATGTGCGGCCCCGCGCTTTCGAACTGCCGCCGTCGTAACGACCTCATCTCCCTGCAAGGAGTCGCACAGCATGGGTGACAGTGGATCAAAGCGCTGGTGGGCCATCCGGGCTTTCTCCGTGGTTGAGACCGCATAGCAGTAGAGGCAGCCGTGGGAACAGGTGTCGTAACTGCCGATGTCGCGGCTTTCGACACAGCGGCAGGCATGGCGCTGGCCGCTGTCTTTTTTTATCCCGCCCATTGTTCTGCCTGAGAGACGCTCAATCAGCTCGCCATCAATACAGCGACTGTGCATAATGCCGAGGTGCGAGAGGTCAATATCGTGGCTGCAGGTGCAGAGTGCCATGCCATTGCGCAACGCCGATTCTGCAAAGAGGGCACTCAGCTCCCCCATCGCCGCTTTGTCAGGCAACTGGTAACGGATTGCCTGCATCCGGCGACGCACCTTCCGGTAATCGTCAAGAAAGCTGATAATGCAGCGCTTCGTATATCCGGCAAGTGCTTCAGCCAGGCGGTTAAATGCCTCAACATGCCAGGCCGGAGAGAGCAGATTGCTCACGATCACCGGATCGTAACGCCACACAACATTGTCCGGCCCAATCAACTGCGACAATGTTCGGAATACCTCCACCATCTTCTCCGTTTCCGGCACACCCGGCTCCAGCGTTGCATCGTAAGGGGTAAGGGTAAAGAGAAAATAGAAGGGATAGCCAAGCGCTTGTATCTCCGGCAGACAGTGGAGAAAAGATGTCGGATTTTTGGTCCAGAAGACGAAGGCATCAACCGTTTCAGGAGTAAGCAGAATGCGGCTGACCTGCTTTTTTTGCATGGGATTGCGGACCAGCACCTCCCCTGCTCTCAGGCGGTTCATAAACCATTCGCCATAAAAGGCGGGAATGTCGCTCCGTCTGCTGGCACTGATAATCATATCGAGAGAAATTGGTGCAAGGTATCTGGCCCCTAAAAAATGGCGGCATAGAGAAAAGAGAGCCCAACAACAAACAGCACAACACCGGCACCTCGCTTGACAGAGCGCATCGCCGAAGATTTTCCGGCCCAGTCAAGATAGTGTTGCACCAGACTGGTCATGCTGCCAGCAACGGCAATGACTGCAGCATGGCCGATACCGAAGGCTCCAATCAGCAAAACCGCCTTGAGCCAGTTACCGGATGCCAGCGCAAAAACAACACCAAGCACAGGTGCAAGAAAAGCAAAGGTGCAAGGGCCGAGCCCGATACCAAAAAGAATCCCCAATAAAAAAGCTCCCCCGAGTCCGCCACGCTGCTCTTCTGGGAGTGCTATCCCCCTCCAGTTCAACGTGAACACCTCCATAAGATACAACCCCATAAGCAGAAACACTGCGGCTATCACAAAGTTCCCCCAATCGCCTGTATCACCGAGCATCCTCCCCATTGAGGCGGTTATCACCCCGATAATGGCAATAGTACACAAACTGCCGGATGCAAAGAGAAGGGAGAGGGAGACTGTGCGTTGCACTTTTACCCGGCCATGGCTGCTGATATAGCCGATCACAAGAGGAATGGCCGAAAGATGGCAGGGGCTGAGCAGAACACTGAGTATCCCCCAGGCAAATGATGCCGCAAAAGCAACAAGATAACTCTGGCTCAGCGCCATCGTCAATGCAGAAAAAAGAGACTCAAGCATACTGTTTGCTCCCTTATTTCGTGGGGCTGAGCCCTTGTTGCCTTAAGAGTTTATCAATCTCTGTTTCAGGAAAAAATCCCTCGTGACGGAAAAACTCTTTCCCTTTACTATCCAGAAAAACCTGTGTCGGAATCAGCCGTATCCGATACTGCTGAGCATAACTCCGCTCCTCTGCACTGGAGACATTATAAAAGATCACCTTGAGCTGCTCACCATATCGGCTTTCCAGAGAGCGCATCACCGGCTGCATCAATTTGCAGGGAGTACACCACGTCGCGCCAAGCTCGACAAAGGTTACCCGTGGGGTTGCGGCAGCCTGCGCGTTGCCTGACCAGAGCATCAGCAAGAGAAATGTTGTCAAAAAAAATACCTTTGCAAAATTCATTATCGCTCCTCCATTTGGATGCAATCTTGACATCCATTCTACACGTATCACCATGTTCAAAGAGTTGGGGGCTGTAGAGATTCGCTTACCGTTACGAAAAATAGTTCATCGCAAATATACGATAAATCACCAGGAAAAGAAATGGACCCTCTCTTCGCTCTGCAAGAGATAAAAAAGAGAGGCAAAAAAAGCGGCAGATTTTGCTTCTTCAAGCTCTATACTGTATTATTCAAAAAAATTAAAAGGACATCGTATAAGCACCGACAAAACACAACTACCCTTTTCCCTGGATTCAGCTTATGAGCAGACAAAAAAAAGTTCTGGTAGGTATTTCGGGCGGTGTTGACTCTGCGGTGACCGCCTGCCTGCTCCTGAAGCAGGGCTATCAGGTGACGGGTCTCAACATCAGGGTGCTCGACTCCCTTGAGGAAAGCCCTTCAATGCAGCCATCACCGCTCGTTATCAGCGACCACCCCGATTTTCAGATACCGGTCTTTACCCTGAACCTCAGCAGCAAGTTCAAAAGTGATGTCATCAGCTATTTTCATGATGACTATCTTGGAGGGAGGACACCAAATCCTTGCATGGTCTGCAACAAAAAGATCAAGTGGTTCGGCCTCTTTGAGGGGGCGAAAATGCTTGATGCAGAGGCGGTCGCCACCGGCCACTTTGCTTCGACCTCTTTCAGCGATGGACGGTACCGGCTCTACAAGGGGGTTGACCCGCAGAAAGATCAGAGCTATTTTCTCTGGATGCTCTCCCAGAGTGATCTCGAAAAAACCATCCTCCCACTGGGCGAACTGACCAAACCGGAGGTACGCAAGCTGGCTCACAGCTTTGGTGTCAGAGCGGCTGAAAAAAAGGAGAGCCAGGAGATCTGCTTTGTGCCGCAGGACGACTATTGCGGCTACCTCGAAGGAGCCATCCCCGGCCTTGCTGAAAAGGTGGCCGATGGCGACATTGTGGATGAAACCGGCAACGTGATTGGCAAGCACCGGGGCTACCCTTTCTACACCATCGGCCAGCGGCGCGGAGTTGGTGTTTCAGCGAAAATCCCTCTCTACGTCACAGGGATTGATACCGAGCATAACCGCATCCTGGTTGGCACAAAATCTGCGCTTGAAACCCGCCGACTCATTGCCTCCGGCCTGAACTGGATTGGCATTGAACCCCCAGACGGCCCGGTTGAGGCGCTTGGAAAAATCCGGTATCGTGACAAAGAAAGCCCCTGCACCATTGAGCCGCTTGAGCACAATGAGGTGGCTGTATCGTTTACTTCACCAAAAAGCGCTATTGCTGCCGGGCAGGCCGCCGTCTTTTACCGCAACCGCGAAGTGCTCGGCGGGGGCTTTATCCGCCGGGTTGTTCGGGAACCTTCATTGTAAACCTTTTCTCACCTCATGCTTCAACGAAAACATCTTTCACTCACCTTTCTTGATCTTGCGCCTGCCGCGCCGGATCATGCGCCGCTCATGATTCTGCTGCACGGTTATGGCAGCAATGAAAAAGATCTGATCCAGCTCGCGCCAATGCTGCATGAGGGGCTCCGCTATATCAGCGTTCGAGCTCCCCACACCCTTGATATGGAGATGTTCGGCTGGTTCCCCCTCGGCTTTACCCCGACCGGTATTACGGTCGATTATGCCGCAGCGGAGGAGGCTCGCCTGCAATTCATCAGCTTTATCAGGGAGATTCTTGCAGAGTACAAACCGGCAGGAGGCAAAGTCTTTCTGATGGGCTTCAGCCAGGGATCGGTGATGAGCTACATGACCGCCTTCAGTGAACCTGGGCTGCTGCATGGGGTGATCGCCTGTTCGGGGCAGTTGCCCGAAAGGAATCTCCCGCTGGACAATCCCGCTCTGCGCAAACTCCCCTTTATTGTGCTGCATGGCTTCTACGATGATGTGCTGCCAATTGCAAAAGGGCGAGCCTCCCGCGAGTGGCTCCAGCAGCGGGTGGATGACCTCACCTATCAGGAGTATCCGATTGCGCACCAGATTGCGGATGAGGGTATCCGGCTGATCCACTCCTGGCTTGAAAAAAGGGTACCGGCAACTCGGGAAAGAGAGTAATTCCCACCTTTTCGGTATATTCTCCATTTTTAATCACCGCCATGCCCTGGCAAACTAAAGAGGAAGTAAAGACGAATGAAGGAGAGCCTTTTATCCCTGGTTGAACAGCGCATCCTTGTGCTCGACGGTGCAATGGGCACCATGATCCAGCGCCATAAACTCAAGGAGGAGGATTACCGTGGCGCACGGTTTGCCTCGCACTCCCATCCGCTCCTTGGAAATAATGATATGCTTGTTCTCACGCAACCGGAGATTATCTACAACCTCCATTGCGACTTTCTTGAGGCTGGCTCGGATATTATCGAAACTAACACCTTCAACGCCAACCCGATATCCCAGGGAGACTACAATGCCGTTGAGCTGGTGAAGGAGCTGAATGTTGAAGCCACTCGCCTTGCTCGCCGCGCGGCCAACGACTTTACCGCAAAAAATCCCGACAAACCGCGCTTTGTAGCAGGTTCCATCGGCCCGACCAACAAAACGCTCTCTCTCTCCCCCGATGTCAACCGTCCCGGTTATCGCGCCGTCACCTTCCGGGAGGTGGTCGATAACTATATTGTTCAGCTTGAAGGTTTGATGGAGGGCGATGTTGATCTGTTGCTCGTCGAAACAGTCTTCGACACACTGAACTGCAAGGCCGCCCTTTTTGCCATTGAAGAGTTTTTCGACCGCACAGGCTGGCGTGTGCCGGTGATGGTCTCCGGCACGGTGGTGGATGCGAGCGGTCGCACTCTCTCCGGCCAAACCACCGAGGCTTTCTGGACATCCATTGCCCACCTGCCGGATCTGCTCTCGATCGGTCTGAACTGTGCGCTTGGCTCAAAGCAGATGCGCCCCTTCATTGCGGCAATGGCGGGCATTGCTGAAAGTTATGTGAGTGTTTATCCGAATGCAGGCCTCCCCAATGAGTTTGGAGAGTATGACGACTCCCCTGAATACATGGCCGCCCAGATTGCCGACTTCGCCACATCAGGATTTGTCAATATCGTCGGGGGATGCTGCGGCACCACTCCCCAACATATCAAGGCAATTGCGGATGCAGTCAAAAATCTTCAGCCACGCAAACGCCCTGCAAAACAACATGAACTGCAACTCTCCGGTCTTGAACCACTTTTTGTCAACCAGACAACAGGCTTCATCAACATCGGTGAGCGCACCAACGTTACCGGATCGAAAAAATTTGCCCGTCTCATCAAGGAGGGCAACTACGACGAAGCGCTCTCCATTGCCCGCCAGCAGGTAGAGAGTGGTGCCCAGGTGATTGATGTCAATGTCGATGAGGGAATGCTCGACTCCGAGAAGGTGATGAAAGAGTTCCTCAACCTGATCGCCTCCGAGCCGGAGATCTCGCGTGTGCCGGTGATGATCGACAGTTCAAAGTGGTCGGTTATTGAGAGCGGCTTGCAGTGCGTTCAGGGCAAAAGCATTGTCAACTCCATCAGCCTCAAGGAGGGTGAGGAGCTTTTCAGGGAGAGAGCCCGCAAGGTGTTGCAGTACGGTGCCGCCACCGTGGTGATGGCTTTTGACGAACAGGGACAAGCCGATAATTATCAGCGCCGCATTGAAATATGCAAACGCGCCTACGATATTCTCACTCAGGAGGTGGGCTTCCCGCCGGAGGATATTATTTTTGACCCCAACGTACTGACTGTTGCCACCGGCATTGATGATCATAACAACTACGCTGTTGATTTCATTGAGAGTGTCCGCTGGATCAAGAAGAATCTCCCTTATGCCAAAGTCTCCGGCGGTATCAGCAATGTCTCATTCTCTTTCCGTGGCAACGAAACCGTCCGTGAAGCGATGCATGCGGCATTCCTTTATCACGCCATCCACGAGGGTCTCGACATGGGCATCGTCAATGCCGGACAGCTTGCCATCTATCAGGATATTGAGCCTGAGCTGCTGGTACGGGTTGAGGATGTGCTGCTCAACCGTCGCCCCGACGCTACAGAGCGGCTGGTCAGCTTTGCCGAGACCATCGCTACCGGCGGAGAAAAAATCGAAGCCAAAGCGGCTGAGTGGCGGAGCGCTCCGGTTGAGGAGCGGCTACGCCACGCGCTGATCAAAGGGATTGTTGAATTTATTGAAGAGGATACTGAAGAGGCCCGCCAGCTCTACCCAAGTCCGCTCCAGGTGATTGAGGGGCCGCTGATGGATGGCATGAACGCCATCGGCGACCTCTTTGCTGTGGGCAAAATGTTCCTGCCGCAGGTGGTGAAGAGCGCCCGCGTGATGAAGCGGTCGGTCGCCTGCCTCCTGCCCTACATCGCCGCAGAGAAAGCGAAGAACAAGGATACCCGAGCTGCCGCCAAGGTACTTCTGGCAACAGTCAAGGGTGACGTGCACGACATTGGCAAAAATATTGTTGCGGTTGTGCTTGCCTGCAATAACTACGACGTGGTTGATATCGGGGTCATGATGCCCTGTGAAAAAATTCTTGAAGCGGTCGAGCGTGAAAAGGCTGATCTGCTTGGTCTGAGCGGCCTCATCACCCCGTCACTTGATGAAATGGTGCATGTCGCCAGCGAAATGGAGCGACTCGGGATGAAGATTCCGCTCCTTATTGGTGGGGCCACCACATCACGAATGCACACCGCTGTCAAAATTGCGCCGGTCTATTCTGGCGCGGTCGTTCAGGTGCTTGACGCATCACGGAGCGTTCCGGTGGTCAACAGCCTCCTCAATCCAGCGCTCAGCCCCTCGTATATCGAAGCGCTCAACAAAGAGCAGGCCGGATTGAGAGAAAGCCACTCGTCGAGCAACGCTTCAAAAAAATATCTTTCGCTGGCTGACGCCCGCAAGAACCGCGCTTTACTGCAACCGGTGGCCTACAAACCGCTGAAACCGGGCATTACCGTGCTGGAAAATGTCACTATCGGAGAGTTGCGTTCCTACATCGACTGGACACCCTTTTTCATGGCATGGGAGCTGCATGGACGCTACCCGCAGATTCTCGATGACGGTAAATACGGCACAGAAGCCAAAAAGCTGCTGGATGATGCCAACAGACTGCTTGACAGGATTGAAAAGGAGCAACTCCTTGGACTGAGAGGTGTTGCGGGACTCTTCCCGGCCAACAGCAACGGAGACAACATTGATGTTTACGCCGATGAGAGCCGCAGCACTGTACTGATGACGATCCATACTCTCCGTCAGCAGCAGGAGAAAAACGCCGGTGAACCGAACGTGGCTTTGGCTGACTTTATTGCCCCTGCTGAATCAGGAGTTCAGGATTATATTGGTGGATTTGCCGTCACCGCCGGTCTCGGAATCGAAAAGGTGCTCAAACAGTTCAGTGATGAGCAGGACGATTACCACCGCATTATGACGCAGGCCCTTGCTGATCGCCTTGCAGAAGCCTTTGCAGAAATGCTGCACAAGCGGGTGCGCAGGGAGATGTGGGGATACGAAGCTGCCGCCAGCACGGCAGGCAAGAAAACATGTGCCTGCCACCCCGACATCACTCCATGCCAGCCGGTCGCTCTTGATGAGCTTCTGGCAGAAAAGTACCAGGGCATCCGCCCGGCACCCGGCTATCCCGCGTGCCCCGATCACACCGAAAAGGCAGAGCTCTTCGCCCTGCTGAATGCTGAAACCAACACCGGCATCACGCTCACAGAATCATTTGCCATGAACCCGGCGGCTTCAGTCAGCGGTTTCTACTTCGCCCATCCGCAGGCAAAATACTTTATGCTGGGAAAGATAGGGAGAGACCAGGTGGAGGATTACGCTGAGCGCAAGGGGACTTGTGTTAAGGAGGCGGAAAAATGGCTTGCCCCAACCTTGAACTACGATAGCGAGCAACCTGTTGTGTAAAGAATAGTCGGAATAAAAGAGAAAATTTTCTATTATGCAGGATACGATGTTTGCAATGTGTTACATGAGGGCTGGCGTGCTCTCATTGCAGAACTTTTTTGACCAACGCATTTTCATAACAACACTAAAACAATAACCACCATGTCCAACGGCACAACCAATGATTTTTCAGTTGCTCTCAACAACCTTTTGACCACCGCAGGAACATTGGCCCAGCAGCAGTTCGATTTATTGAACATCGGAATCAGAACAGCCGGTGAGCTTCTTGAGCCTGTTGTCAAAACATCTTCTGACCTTATTGGCAGCCTCCTCAGCAATTGCTGCCAGTTTGTCCAGAACATCGCATCATCAATTTTTCCACAGACGCAGAAGTAAGCAACTCATGTTGATTTAAAAAGCGCCCTGAGACCCAGGGCGCTTTTTATTTTTCCTCCCTGCAAACCTGGCTTCCGCTTGTCGAACTCTTGAGAAGTTGCAGCGCTCTTTTGTCGCGATTGTATATGTCTTCACGAAACAGAAGCTCCTCGCCGTTGGGAACAACCGTAAAATAGAGGAGAAACACCGGAATCTGCTGCGGAAGAGTCACCATGGTGGTTTTTCCGGTATTGATAGCCTCCTGTATCTTTGCCCGGCTCCACCCAAGGCTGTCACGCAGCACCAGTCTGGCAAGTTCTGCGGGGTTTTGCACCCTGATACACCCTGAACTGAACGCCCTGCTGCTTTTATCAAAAAGCTCTTTGCCGGGTGTGTCATGCAGGTATATGGCAAGAGGGTTGGGCATCAAAAACTTGATTCTCCCCAGTGCCCCTTTGTCACCGGAGCGCTGCTGTAGATGGTAGGGAAGGTTTGCGGCTGAGTACTGTGACCAATTGACAGAGGCGGGATCAACAGTCCCCCCCTCTTCATTAACCACCCGCAGTTGTTTTTTAGCCAGATAGGAGTTGTCTTTATTGAGAGCAGGAAGAACATCTTTGTCGAGAACGGTCCTGGGCACCACCCATTTCGGGTTAAACACAAGAGAGTGCATCGCGGCACCGAACACCGGGGTTTGACGAAGAGGCTGCCCGACAATCACTCTGCTTCCCCACTGAGAGCGACCGTTTTCGATGTACTGGAGATAATATCCCGGAATATTGACGAGAATGCAGGTTGGTGGAAGATCATGTAAAAAAGAGCGGTATCGTTCAAGGTTGACGCGAATCTGATCAAGACGCTGCTCAACCGGAACATTCAGGACTCGAAAGGTGGTTGGACCTACGGAACCATCTACATCGATACCGTTCCGGCTCTGAAACTTTTTGACAGCCTCAACCATCTCCCTGTTGTAGACGGTTGAGGTATCTGCACTCGCCATAACAAGGGCCCCTGACACCTCAAGACGTTTCCGCAACACGGCGACCCGCCTGTCCCGAGACCCCTCTTTCAGGACAGCTCCCTCCGCAAGCCTGGGCCATCCTCCAAGATTGGCAATGGCACTATAACGCGCAAGTCCCTTTTTAAGAAGATCATAGTTGGCATCTTGTGGACGAAGCTCTTTAAAAACAGCCGTGATTGAACCTGAGGCAAGAGTACGTTGCAAAGTCTCATCCAACACCCCAAGCCCTCTCTTCTCCGGCCTCTTCCAATACGGCTCCAGCGTTACCGGATCAACTTTTCCATAACGAAGATGCGTTGCGAGAGTGAGATAGGCTTTGGTGAAAAGAATATCGACGCGTGCTTTTTTTTCAGGAGATACCAAGGTATCGGCAACAGATTGCCTGATTTTAATGAGATCATAATCAGAAGGATTGAGACCGTCAGCAGCAGACTCTTCAAGAGCCTCAATCAACTCGTCCACTCTCTGCCGATTCGTCCAGAGAGGTTGATAGCCTCCACCGGAGTAAAATCTGTCCAGCCTGATAGCCAGCAGCTCTTTGGCTGTTCCGCCAGGAGAACCCTTCTGCTGCAGCAGACGTTCACACTGAGCATGAATCTGCTCTCCATCACTTCTGTATGGCCGCTCACGCTCACCCTGCATCTCCCCATTCGCTGGAAAAGCAATCAACATCGTCAAAAAACAGAGGGAAACAAGGCGAAACATAAACAAGGCATCAAGCGTATTCAACCAGAGACATGCAGCCATTCTGGCAACAGAGCATTAAGGCGAAAAGATAGAATTTTTTATGAAAAAATTTCCCTTATAATGTTTCAATGGTAACACAGGTTCACGAATAACTACCACTCCGAAGAGGAGAGGCCAACAATCTCCTTGTAGGCAATGGCTGCTGCACATGAAGTCACCGGAACAGTGATCAGCAATCCGATACCAAACGCAAGAGCACCAAAAATGTTCAGAGCGAAAAGAACAACGGCAAAGCCCAGAAAGGAGAACCAGTTCCTTGAAATAATAGCACGACTCACCTCCATCGCCTGCCAGAACTCCATGCGGTAATCAATGACAAGAAAGGTAGTAAACATGTAACCAATCGCAAGGTAAAGCCCCGGAAGCAGCAAAAGCACAAAGCCGACGGTGACAAGAAGTGTGCTGGCAAGTGAGGCAAGAAAAAGGGGAAGAAAGTAGTTGAACCCCCTGAAAAAATCGCTGAACTGGAGCGGCTGTCCACTTGCATACCTGAAGGCCGCAACGCTGTATCCAGCATAAAATGGCGCGGCAACTGAAGAAAAAAGCAGTGAGCTGCCCGCATCAAAAAGAGCGGTCACAAGCCAGACCACAAAGATAACAAGGGTGAAACCCACGAATTCCCCAACATGGCCACGGAACATCACCCAACCCTGCCTGAGATAACTCTGGATATCGACAGTGCAACACTTGTTGTCGAAAAGCCCCGGATCAACTTTGACACCAAAATCAAAAGCGGCCATGTTTCTTACTCCAGCATAATATCGTTATGTTCAACGAACAGAAGTTACACAACAAAGGTGGAGAAGACAAGCCGTATCGTAGCCAGGCCACCTTCCCACCAAACATCGTCATAAGGCAACGAAAAGAGTCATGAACACCCCTGTACAAAAATTCTTTTACCATGGCAACAAAACGGCAATAACGCAGCACGCCGCTGCGCTCATTCTTGCTGAGGCTTATCGGGCTGTTTCGCATCGTGGAGGCTTTTCGATGGTGCTGGCCGGAGGCAACTCTCCAAAACCTCTGTATACGATGCTGGCGCAGGGAGTGAGCACTGAACTACTGGAACGCCTCACCCTTCCCCTGCCTGATGGACGGTCAAAAAGCGGCTTTGATCGGCGGCTCAGGCTTCCGGAAAAAACATGGCTCTTCATGGGCGATGAACGGTGCGTCCCGCTTGACCATCCCGACAGCAACTGCCGTATGATCAAGGAAACGCTGCTGCTCCACTCCGCTCTTGCAGAAGAGCATTTCGTCCGAATGGCTGGAGAACAAGCTGATACTGAGCAAGCCGCACGGGACTATGAGAATCGACTTCGCTCCTTTTTTTTGACATCGGATAACCCACAGGAGTTTCCCCGTTTTGACCTGATCCTGCTCGGGCTGGGCGACGATGGCCACACCGCATCACTGTTTCCTGACAATTCTGATCTTCTACAAGAGGATGGACGATGGGTGCGCTCTGTTGATGCACCGGCAGGCAAGCCGCCGGGAAAACGGCTGACACTGACACTGCCCGTCATCAACCATGCCAAGAACATCATCTTTTTCACCTCCGGAAAACACAAAAGTGAACTGGCTGAAAAAATATTTTTTGAACAGGAGAACAGTGTGCCAGCCAGTCTGATCAAGCCAGTCAATGGAAACCTGTTCTGGTTTACCACTCAGCCATAGATTCTCTCAACAGAATCAGGACCGTGTGAGTGAATCGGATAGCTATCCGGTGACGGTGTGCCGACTGCATCCCTGATGGAGTCGATGATGGCCCAGGAGTATTCGACACTATCCTGACGGATAAAGTTCATCTGCTCCCCTGCCATGGCATCAAGCAGCAAGCGGTGGTAGGGTGTCAGGCCAGCTTCGGTAAAGGAGGTTTTGTAATCGAACCGCATGTAGACGGGATCGGTAATGACCGCCTCGCCCGGACGTTTGGCCCCAAACTTGATGGCGATGGTCTCTTCCGGCTGAATTTGGAGAATAACCTGATTGGCCGTATAGCTGCAACTTTCGGCTGGCCCAAAATAGTTTTGTGGTGGGCACTTGAAGGTGATGACAATCTCCGTCACCGTGGAGGCAAGATTTTTGCCCGCCTTCACAAAAAAAGGGACATCCTTCCAGCGCCAGTTATCGATAAAAAACTTGATGGCGGCAAAGGTCTCAACCGTTGAGTCGGGGGCAACATTTTTTTCAGAACGGTACCCCTCATATTGGCCAAACACCACCGCCTGGCCAACACTCTCACTTGTAAAAAGACGAATTGAACGAAGGAGCTTGGCCTTTTCATCGCGCACGGCATCAGCCGACAGATCTACCGGTGGCTCCATGGCAACTGCGGCAAGAAGCTGCAGCGCATGATTCTGCATAATATCCCGAAGCAACCCCGCCTCTTCATAAAATGACCCCCGGTCACGAATCCCGAAATCCTCTGCAATGGTAATGGAGACGTTGGCAATGTGCTGACGGTTCCAGAGCGGTTCAAAGATTCCATTGGAAAAACGAAAAACCATAATGTTCTGCACCGTCTCCTTGCCAAGATAGTGATCAATCCGGAAAACCCGCTTTTCACTGAAAACCTCGCCAATAACCGCGTTCAGTTCTCGCGCACTCTGCAAGTTCCTGCCATAAGGCTTCTCGACAACGATTTTCCGCCATCCCTGTTCCGTAACCTCTTTTTCGCCAAGGTCAGCATGCTGAAGATTCCTGACAATGATTGGAGCAAGGCTGGGTGGCGTTGCAAGATAAAAGAGCAGATTCTTGCAGTTTTCCGATCTCCCCGCAACAGCCATAATCTCCTGACGAAGTTGATCATAGCTATTGGGCTCAGCAAGATCAACTCTCACGTAAAAAACACGTTCAACAAAAGAGGCAAAAGAGGAAGCATCCAACATGCTCTCCGGCAATAAATCCGCCATCTTTACCTTGATGAGGTGGCGAAACTCTGCATGAGAAAGAGGCGCACGCCCCACCCCTATGATACGATAATCATCCGGCAGATTCCCCCACATGGCAAGCTCGTAGAGTGAAGGAAAAAGCTTTCGGGCAGCAAGGTCGCTGCTGGCTCCAAAAATAATGATGGTGCAATTGTCAGGTTTACCCTGCATCGGAACTCCTTTTAAGGTTTTTCAAGAAAGGAGTGGCCTCCGAACTCATGACGCAATGCCGCCACAACCCTGTCGGATAAATTCCCTTCAGCGCGTGAACGGTAACGGTTAAAAAGTGAAGCAGCAATCACCGGAATCGAGACCTCATGTTCAAGAGCAGCCTCAACCATCCAGCGCCCCTCTCCGGAATCGGCAATCACCCCTTTCAGGTAATCCAGCTTTGGATCCTTCTGCAATGCCTGAATCATCAGCTCCATCAGCCATCCCCTGATCACAGATCCATGTGACCAGACACGGGAAACCTCTTCAAGATCAAAACCATAACCACTTGCCTCAAGCAGATTGAACCCTTCGCCCATGGCTTGCATCATGCCATACTCAATGCCGTTATGAACCATTTTGGCAAAATGGCCTGAACCCGACGGGCCCATATAACCATAGCCGTTGACAACGCAAAGATCACGCAACAAGGGCTCAATCCTCTCATAGGCACTCTTTGCACCACCAACCATTATGCAGGCACCATGTCGCGCCCCCTCCAGTCCACCGCTGGTCCCGGCATCAAGCAGGCTGATCCCCTGCTCCTGAAGAGATGCAGCCCGACGCACAGAGTCGATATGGCGTGAATTACCACCATCAACAATGATATCCCCACGCTCAAGCCATGGCACAAGCTGCTCAATCGTCTCATCAACCGGAGCACCAGCAGGCACCATCAGCCAGATCAGACGATCAGATTCCAGCATTGCGACCAATTCGCCGAGAGAGGTTGCAACAACCGCCCTCGTTCCTGCAAGCCGGGCAGAGGCCTGTTCCGAGAGGTCAAAAACCACAAGCTCATGACCACACTCCAGAAGATGCATGGCCATATTCAACCCCATTTTTCCCAATCCAACAATTCCTGCTTTCATAGTAGTTTCAACACACTCAACCGCAATTGACAAGCCTCTCAAGATCCCCGACACCACCTTCGGCGCACTTCACCATCGTTTTGTATCGTTCAATCACAGCAGCATTGACCACCGACCACGATTGCGCTTCAGCAAAAGCAAGGCCGTTGGCCTGCAACACCCTGTATTGCTCCGAATCACCAAGCAAGGCAAGGCACTTGCAGTAAAAATCTTCACTTTTGCCCTCACGGGCCACCAGCCCCCCCCCTGACCGACCAACAACATCCCTGCAGCCACCGGCATCTGAAACCACCACTGGCAACCCTGAAGCAAGCGCCTCAAGCGCAACATTGCAAAAGGCCTCAGTCGTTGATGGAAAAAGAAAAATATCACTGCTGGCATAAGCCACAGGAAGCTCCTGGCCTGTCAGGTAACCGGTAAAACAGGCTTTTGGCATTCTTCGTTTCATCTCCTCCTCACCAGGGCCGGAACCAATCATCACAAATTGTACCTTATCGGCATATTCACCCAGCATAAAACGGTCGTAAACCCCCATCACCACCTCAATATCCTTGTAAACCACAAACCGCCCGACATACACAATCACCATTTTACCAACAGCGCCCCAGAATGAGCGAACCTGATCTGATCGACGGGATGGGTCAAAAAGCTCCTTGTCCACCCCCCTCGACCAAATCTCAACATTACGGACATGATGTCCCTCAAGCTGTAACCTGACACTCTCATTCGGAGCAAAGACAATGGTACAATTGTTATAAAACCAGACCAGATAGTGCCAGGCAAAACCCGCCGCAAAACCGAGATGATAATAACGGAGATAGGCAGGGAAGTCAGTATGAAAGGAGGAGACTACAGGAATATTATTTTTGCCGGCATAAAGGAGAAACTCCCGTCCAACGACATCAGGGGTAGAAATATGAAGAATATCAGGAGCAAAATCGTCAAGCTGACGACAGGTGTCATTGGTGAAAAAACCAAGTTTATAGTCAGGATAGAGAGGCAGAGGCACCGATGGCACAGGGTTCACAACGATACCCTCATGATCATCATGCAAACAGAGATCCGGCGACCACACCGCAACCTGGTATCCGTTTTTCCTGAAGGATGAAACCAGTTGATAAACCGATTTAACCGCTCCGTCCTTATCCCTGACATAAGTACCCGTATATAAGGCAATTTTCATAAGATGGCCAGATACAAAAGAGAAAGGATCAGCTTCGACACCGCCAAACGCAGCACACTTCTCTCCACCCTGATTGGCAGTGACGTGCCAAAAATAACATTTCCCCTGAAAAAGCCATTATTTCGGCCAGATTTCATTTACCATCAAGAGAGAGGCGGGCAACCTTTGGATGAACCAGGCTTTTAAAACTATCGTAGGAGAGTCGCAATAGCTCAGTATGGGCTCCGGCATTGAATGCTATATCATCATCATCCTCAAGCTCCTCGGAGACATAGACCTCCATACCATAGAGATTGCCAAAGGGAGGCATGGCACCAATTTCACACTCAGGAAAAAGATCAACAAACTCTCTTTCGCTGGCCAGCTCAACCTCCTCCGTTCCGGCAAATTGCCGAAGACGAGTAAAATCAAGTTGACGGGATGCGGGCAAAACCACCATCGCCATCTTGCCCGCAATCGTCACAACAACGGTTTTGGCAAGCTCTTTGCCGGGAACATGAGCCGATGCAGCAATCTCCTGCGCAGTATAGGCGGGAGAGTGGCTGAAAACAAAATACCGTACGCCATGGCTGTCAAGAAACTGCCTCAACTTGCGAATAGGCATAACAACCTCCCCTGTTTAAAGAGTTAATGACAAGAGGTCAAAACAACGTGTACACCTTCCGGTTACAGCCCTACTCTCAAACCAACAGTCACGTTGTTTGAGCCAATACTATACTTCTGTCCGGCCAACTCGGGTGACGAGCTTCCCAAACGACGATACTGAAGGTCGAGGGTAACAAAAGGAGCAACCGTAAAACCTGCCCCGGCACCAACCTGCCAGGCAAACACCCGGTCAGTGGATATCCCGCCGAGACCGTTATTCTTTTCAATATTCCCCAAACCGGCACCTGCAGAAACATAAGGCTTGATGGCAACCACTGGAACCACAAGATCAAAATAGTAATTTGCCATGTAGCTGGTTATTGAGAGATCATCAGCAGCAGATTTTACCCCATTTTTCTGGTGCGCCATTTCAAGCTCAACCCGATATTTACCACCATCAGTGCCGATTGCGCCAGTAAAACCGTAACCGGAATCATAAGATCCGGCGGCAATGTTCGAATCTGTACCCATTGAGGCCAAACCAACTGATCCTCTTACATAGGGCATGGCAACGGTAACTGAAGGAAGAGAAAACGCCAACGCAATACATCCAACAAGAAACCCTGCAACTCTTTTTTTCATAACTGCCTCTTTTTTTCAACCATTATTTGATAAAAACCTTTCCTGTAGCTCTATGATTAAAGTAACATATTAGGGGAATACGACCAAGCCACACACCCCTGTTTATCCTCTGCGCTAACAGAGGATATTATCCCGTCCAGTTCATCAGCCACTTAAGAATGGCAAACTTTGTACTGCTGTAAGGAGGATATCTTGTATCAGGGTCGGGAGAAAGTGCCCGGTGAAGCACACTGCGCTGCATGGAAAAAGTCTCGAACCCTCTTTGGCCATGACAAGCTCCAAACCCGCTTCCCCCTATCCCGCCGAAAGGAAGACCATGCACGGCTCCCTGAACAAGAAGATCATTAATACAGAGAGCACCGGAACGAGTGCCAAGAAGAACTCGCTGCTGCACATCCCGTTCAGAGGAAAAGAGATAGATCGCCAGCGGCTCGGCTCTGTAACGGATAGTTGCAAGCGCCTCATCAAGCTCTGTATAAGGGATAACCGGTAAAAGGGGGCCAAATATCTCCTCTTGCATCACTGGCGATGCATGGGTGACTCCGGTTAGAATGGTTGGAGCAACGTACCGATCACCAACGTCAGAACCGCCGCCGCTCCAGACCAAAGAACCCTGCAACAACCTCTCCAGCCGTCTGACATGATGCTCATTGACAATACGGGGATAATCCTCACTTTTGCCGGGGTCGTCACCATAAAATGCGACAAGTGCCTCCTGCATCGATTCTAAAAGCTCCTGCTCCCGTCGATGATGCACGAGCACATAATCTGGCGCAAGGCAGGTCTGGCCCGCGTTCAAAAACTTGGCCCAGACAATCCTGCGTCCTGCCACATGGATATCGGAGTGCTCATCAACAACACAGGGGCATTTTCCACCAAGCTCAATCGTCAAGGGTGTGAGATGCCTTGCCGCAGCAGACATAACCTCCCGTCCTATTGCCTGACTACCGGTATAAAAAATATAGTCGAAGCGATGCTGAAGGAGAGCTTTTGCCTCCTCAACGCCCCCCTCAACAACACAAAAAGCCGTGGGTTCAAGATAGTGGCCCAAAGCCTTTTTAAGAAGCGCAGAGGTCTGCGGCGCAAACTCTGAAGGTTTGATCACGGCACAGTTCCCCGCCGCAATGGCGCTGATCAGTGGCTCCAGACAGAGTTGAAGCGGATAGTTCCACGCCCCGACAACAAGCACAACGCCATAAGGTTCAGCGGAATAATGGCCCTTCGCTGGCTGATAAAGAAGAGGAACTTTAACCCGGTGCGGCTTCATCCAGGATTTGAGATGGCGCAGGGCAAAACGGATCTCCCCCCTAAGATAGCCGGTTTCAGTTAAAAATACCTCTGTTGATGATTTTCTTAAATCATCGTACAGCACTGCAGCAATCTCCGCTTCACGTTCAACAAGAAAAGCTTCAAGCGCACGCAACTGCGTTCGCCTCCAGCCCGGATCGCGGGTAATACCCTGTTGAAAGGTCTCTCTCAACAGCGCCAGTTCTGGAAACAGGTGATCAGTTTGCATGAGATACGCGCTACATTATTCGTCAATTGTTCATCAGCATGAACGATCTCTTTTCAATGTACGGTAAAAAGCAGCTCAATTGAAACAGAGGATTTTGGCAGGCTGTCATCTGTTCAGTACATTACTCGACAGAATAAATTCCGTTACAAAATTTGCCTTTATCTGCTTGCTCTATGGAATGGATGACACAACCGGAAGCGTGGATTGCCCTGGCGACTCTGACTGCTTTGGAGATAGTTCTCGGTATCGACAATATTATTTTTATCTCCATTATCGTCAGCCGCCTGCCGAAAGAACAGCAGGGCAAGGGGCGGGTCATTGGCCTCGGGCTGGCCATGTTGACACGCATCGCACTTCTGCTCTCCATAACATGGGTGATGAGTTTGACCAACGGACTCTTTACCCTGCTCAGCCACACCTTTTCGGGGCGCGACCTTATTCTGCTGGGAGGAGGGCTCTTTCTGCTTGCCAAAAGCACCCAGGAGATTCACCAGAGCCTTGAAGGTGAGGAGGAGGCACAACAGGAAAAATCAGGCAGCACGTTTATCCTTACCATGCTGCAGATTGCGGTGATTGATATTGTCTTTTCACTTGATTCGGTCATTACTGCCGTTGGCCTTGCCAAAGAGGTGCAGGTGATGATTATCGCTATCATGATATCAATCGGCATTATGATGCTTGGGGCCAGGGCAATCAGCGATTTTGTGGAGGCGCATCCAACCATTAAAATGCTGGCTCTCAGCTTTCTGATTCTTGTCGGTGTCACCCTGCTTGCTGAGGGTGTTGGGTTTGAAATTCCAAAAGGATACATCTACTTCGCCATGGCCTTCTCCATCTCTGTTGAAATGCTCAACATCCGCCTGCGGAAGAGAGGCTCCAAACCGGTGCATCTGCATTCAACCATGAATATTGACGGAGATGGCGCATAAAACATCACCCAAGCATCAGCCGCTCCATCAGAATGGCGGCGGAGACCGAAGCGTTGAGTGACTCGACCCTGACAGCTCCGCCTGCATGAGGTATCCGCACCAGCCGGTCAGCAAGTGCCAGTACCGGTTCGCTGATACCATTTGCTTCATTACCGATTACCAGCACAACTTTTTCAGGCCATGGTGTGCACTCCCTGAAATCCTTGCCATCAAGCGATGAACAGAGAACAGTATAGCCCTGTTTTTTAACTCTCTCAAGCTCCTGACAGAGGTTTTCTACACTATAATGGGGCAGAGCATAGAGGCTTCCTGCACAGGAACGTACCACCTTTGCATTGTAGCGGTCAGCAGTTCCAGCACTGCAAATCATGGCATCAGCACCGAACCAGGCCGCTGTGCGGAGAATGGTACCAACATTGCCGGGATCCTGAAGATCATCAAGGGCAAGAAGAAGTGATCGACCGGGCTTTTTTACCGCGCCAACCCAGGACGATTCCTGCTGACGAAAAACGCCGAACACCCCCTGCGGGGCCGTAGTCCCGGCAAGTTGATCGCACTCGTTTTCGGTAACAGAAAAGACTTTTCCCCGGTATGGCTGCGCAAAAAGGGCGTTCTTAACTTCACCCTCCCTGATCAACAAGGCAACCAGCATCTTTTCTTCCGGCAGACTTTGACAAAGCTCCCTGATCGTCCTGAGCCCCTCGGCCAGAAAAAGCCCCTCCGAATCCCTGAACTTTTTCTGGTGAAGCTTCACAAACTGCCGTAGCTTTGCCTTGCTTAAAGCAGGCAGATTCATGACTTTTCTCCTGCTCTCTTGAGCCTTGAAATGGCAGATTTCGGATCGTGGGAAAAATCCTCTGGCGGTGTACCGATACCCTTGGTAAGAGCAGCGCTGTCGAGCTCTACAGAGAAGCCATCAGCGCAATCCGGATCCTCTCCACCACCACTCATACAGCGATGGATATACTCATCAAAGCTCTCCCTCTCCATGGAGTACCCTTCCAGCGCTGAGTCCTCTACCACCACCTCACCTGCTGTCCGGCCATCCTCCTCAATCATCATGGTAATCTTCACCATCACCTCTTCACGCGACAAGCGGCCAAGGCCAGCCCGGCTTACCAGACGACCAAAAGCGGCCTCATCAATCTTTTCCATCATCTGATGCAACTGCCGAAGCCCTCCGTACATCTCTGCGTGCGACTTGATCGCCTCTTCAATGGTTGCCGGATCATAAGCGGCGGAGGGTTTGGTGTTTGGCTTCGCCTCAGGCTTCCGCGAATCCCGAACACCTTCTGTCGCCCATGCAGCACCGGTAGCGCCAAGAAACTCCTCATCCACCCCATAATCCTTGAGGCGGTCGCGCATCACCTCAGAACGTTTGGCCTTGGCCCGCCGGGCGGAGACAGAGTCTATCTCCGGCCGTTGCTGCCCCAACAGCCGCACCACCACAAGAATCCCCGTGAGAGCCACAGCAAGAATGAAGCAGAAGAGCATCAGCTCAAGCCGGAAACCAAACAGCGCAACCACCAGCAGCTCCGCAGCTATGAGGCCCGAAAAAAGAGCCAACAGAAGTTTCAGCAGGAGACGTTCATTCATCATAATTTTTTTATCATCAAGAAAAGGTTCACTATACAACAAAATCACTCCAGCGCGGGATAATCCGTATATCCCTTGGGCCCGGGGGTATACAACGTCTCCGTATCGGGGGCGTTAAGGGCGGCTCCTGTTTTCCATCGTTCGACAAGATCGGGATTGGCAAGAAATCCCATTCCGATGGCAATGAGGTCACCTTTTCCCTCTGCCAGATCGCTTTCGGCCCGCCCGGCATCGTAACCTCCCGAAAGAATCAGGGTTCCCTTGAAGCTGTTGCGGAAGGTCGCCTTCATGCTGTCGGGCACAAGCGGCGCACCCATTGACGAGTGATCCACGAGATGGATATAAGCCGGAGCTGAAAGATTGAGCTGTTGGGCCAGCCAGGTGTAATCATCCTTCATGCCATCATAGAGCGGCATATCATTGAAAACACCGAATGGAGAAAGCCGGATGCCAACCCTCTCTTTGCCAATCGCCGCAATGACCGCGTTAACCACTTCAAGCACAAACCGCGCACGATTTTCTCTGGAACCTCCATAACTGTCTGTGCGGAGGTTCGAATTCGGACGAAGAAACTGTTCGAGCAGATAGCCGTTTGCTCCGTGCAGCTCAATACCGTCAAACCCTGCTGCAACGGCATTTTTTGCGGCCTGAACATACTCGGCAGCCGTTGCGTTGATATCCTCAAGAGTCATCGCCTCAGGCATAGGAAAAGGCTTCATCCCCCCGGCATCTGTGTAAATTTCACCGGAAGCTGCGACGGGTGACGGCGCAATGACGCGAGCGCCAGCCGGCATATTCAGCGGATGAGAAATTCGCCCACTGTGCATGATCTGCAAAAATATCTTTGCCCCCCTCTTGCGCACTGCTTCGGTCGTGGCTTTCCACCCCTTAACCTGGGGCTGGGAGAAGATGCCCGGTATGCGCGCATAACCCAAACCATTCGGCGAAGGAGATACCCCCTCGGTAATGATAAGCCCGGCCGTAGCGCGTTGTGCGTAATAGTCGGCCATGAGCGCATTGGGAATGTTGCCAGGGGCACGACCACGGGTCATCGGTGCCATGACCATACGGTTCTGTAATTTTATCGGGCCAAGAGTGGTTGGGGTGTAAAGTAATGACATGGTAAAATCCTTTAAAATGTTTCAACGAAAAGTCACTTCAATAAGGTTACCGCTTGCCCCATGCTTTAAGGCAAGATAAACCGTATTCGGACAAGAGCCTACAACGTGCGTATCCCTTTACTCTATACGCACATTACTTGTCAATATACATATTTATTAGCTTTGGAGCATTTGCTCCACATAATTCTCCCCGTCCTCCTCCTGAAAACAGGCCATGAGTATTTTTCGCTGGGACAACCACAAAAACGAACTGCTGAAGCAAAGCAGAGGTGTATGCTTCGAGCAAGTGGTGCTTCTCATGGAAAAAGGAGAAGTCTTGGATAACCTTGAACATCCAAATCAAGAAAAGTATCCTGGGCAGAAAATTGCTGTAGTTATGATTGAGGCTTACGCCTATATTGTTCCTTATGTTGAGAGTAATGATGAGATATTTCTCCAGACAATTATTCCCAGTAGAAAAGCTACCAACAAATACGTGAGGGCAGAAAGATGAAAAAGAGCGTTCTGGATGACGAAGAAAGGGATATCCTTGAATCCTATGAAAATGGAGAATGGATATCGGTCAAGGATGCAAAAAAAGAAATTAACAAGCTCCAGCAGTGCGCAAAGGAGACACTGCTTCAAAACAAGAGAATCAGTATTCGAATGACTTCAAAGGATTTTGGCCAAGTGCAACTTATCGCAGAACAAGAAGGCATACCATACCAGACTCTCGTGTCGAGTATTATCCATAAGTATGTTTCCGGTTACCTTGTCGAGAGAAAAAAGACTTAACCAAGCCGCACCAGAGAAGTTGATTACCCTTGATACTTGATCTCCAAAGCTTTGCCCAGTTGCCTGGCAGAAAGATTGTGACCTTCCAAAATTTGCTTGAATATGCCTCTCTTCACCGGCGCAAACAGCTCTCTAACAGCAAGGTAAGCGACACTGTCTGTTGCCCCAATTGGTTGGGGGTTCTCACCTGTTTTTCAAGGTATTTTGAAATTCCATAGCCTTTTTACTTATTTCATTTCCGCTTAATCCGTCAAAAAGATTTTCTCTCCATTTTGTGTAGTCAAATCTTTCTCTTTGAATTCAATAAACATTGACCACAAAATCAGAAAATGTTTTGCACTTCTGGTGTCATGCAGATTTGATCAAACTCAAATTGTGCGGGAGGATTGCCGTTTTGTTCCAGAAGCGCTTCAAGGTAGCCACATTTTATCATCCACTCCCGCTTTTTACGCTTTTCCCCTCAACAGAAAAGAACACCATGGGGCATGATCACCGCCATGCGCCCGGTGGATTTGAGCGTGTGGATCTCTATACTGAACAAACATGAAATCCGCTTTGCCCACCTTGTTGGTTTACATCACTTTTACAAAAAATCCTCACTTCGCTTCACTCCTGCACCTGTACCGCCATCCCCTCTTTCAGCTCATTGGAGGGATGCACCACAACCAGCTGTCCTTCACTAACCCCGGCAAGCACTTCGGCCTGCCAGGTGCCGCGCATCCCGAGCGTGACGCTCCTGTCAACCGCAGTTCCATTCTCGATCACAAAGAGATGCCATCCATTCTTGCCTCTGAAGAGGCTGCTGACCGGCACCTGAAGCACACTCCTCGCTTCACGGAGCACAATGCTTGCCTGAACACGGAAGTTATCGCCGAGCAGCGGTTCATTGGTGCCAAGAACCGCTACGATGTTGACCCGTTTTTCCTCAATACCGAGTGCAGAGACTTTGTTGAATGCCGCTGGGACGACGGTTTTCACCACGCCCTGCAACTGCTTGTCGCCACCCCAGTTGGTAATCAACACACGGCTCCCCTGTTTGACCATAATGGCATCGGAGGAGAGCACATCAACCACAAGTTCAATTGCCGAAGGGTCGCCGATATCAACCAGTGGAGCACCGGCAGAAATGAGCCGTTCGCTTTTTTCATGGATTTTCAGCACCCGCCCATCAATCGGAGAGAGCACCGTGAAGGCTTTACCTCCCACCTGCCGATCTACCGCTGCTTGAAGCGCAGCAAGATTGAATCGCGCAGCTTTAACGCCTGAATGTGCCTGATCAGCCTCTTTTTTTGCGACCTGGACTTCAGTTTCAGCAAGCTCATAGCTCTCTTTCGGAACAGCTCCTTCACGATAGAGATTCTGATAGCGGGCAAGGCGGCGGTCAGTCTGATCAAGAGAGAGCTGCACGCGTCGCTGACGGGCAACAGCTTCGTCAAGTGCTGCACGGGCTGAACCAACTCGTGATGAGGCTTCACTATAGGCACGGGTATCAAGTTCAGCCG